>Ga0183101_1000046_pt18 | contig 25464 bp, 20 predicted proteins | sample Biomet3_FD_127790 | JGI IMG/M metagenome (GOLD analysis project Ga0183101, IMG submission 127790) | Microbial communities from bioreactor (seeded with sewage sludge) at LBNL, California, USA - Biofuel metagenome 3 | ecosystem: Engineered > Bioreactor > Anaerobic > Unclassified ...
AAACCACCCCCGCGCGCGGCAGACCGCGGGCGCCCGCCGCCGCGGCAAACGTACCGGGGGGGGCGGGGGTTTCCCCCCCGCCGTAATAGAACTGCGGCTCGCCGTTGATAACGCGGCCAAGGCAGCCCGATTCCAGCGCGCGAAAGGCCTCCACATCAAGGGTGGCAACCTTAACCGCCGTGCGGGCCGACAGCACGCGGCTGTTCATGACCAGCAGCGCGCCGCGTCCCTGCGCCTGGGGGCAGGCCGCCACGGCCACGGCATCGCGGATATTGATGGGGCCGTCGGCGCTCAGCGAGGTGGACGGGCGCATGGAGCCGGTGAGCACAACGGGCTTTTGGCTGGCAAGGGTAAGGTGCAGGTAGAAGGCTGATTCTTCAAGCGTATCTGTGCCGTGGGTCAGCACTACGCCGCAGATTTCGGGGTCTTGCAGCACCTGCGCGCACTGCCTGCCCAGCAGGGCCCAATGCTCGGGGGTGATGTTTTCACTGGGCAGGTTGCCGCACTGCACGCTGGCGATGCGGGCCACGCCCTCGATGCCGGGCAGGGTCTCAAGCATGCGGTCGACGGTGAGTACGCCAGCCTGATAGCTGATCTGCTCAAGCGGCGTGGGGGCCACGCCCGCAATAGTGCCGCCAGTGGCGATAAGCGCCACCTTGGGCAACGTATGGGAAGGGGATGTCGTCATGGCTGTTCCTGAAAAAAGTGCGCAGCAGGCTGCGATGTGCGCAACGTAGCGCAAGGCGGCAAAAAAATGAAGAGTCGCAGTTGCACACCCCCGCGCGCGGCTTGGATTTGGCAAAACATTGGTGTAGCGTGCCGCAATGGACAAAAAGAAAATACTCCTCGTGTCGTTGGGGCATTTGTCGTGCGACATCAACGGCGGGGCGCTGCCCGCCATACTGCCGTTTTTGCGGGCGGCATACGACCTGAGTTATCAGGCCACAGGCGGGCTCATGTTTGCCTATGCCTGCCTGTCTTCCATGATTCAGCCGCTGTTCGGCCTGCTTTCAGACCGGCTTTCCAAACCCTGGTTTATCCCCGTGGGCGTGCTGCTGGCTGGCTGCGGCCTCGCCGCCATTGGCTGGATGCCCGGCTACTGGGGCATTTTTGCGGCCATCGGTCTCAGCGGCGTGGGCGCGGCGCTGTTTCACCCTGAAGGCGCGCGCTTTGCCAACGCGGTTTCGGGGCAGAACAAGGGCACGGGCATGAGCCTGTTTTCCATTGGCGGCAACGGGGGCTTTGTGCTGGGGCCGCTGCTGGCTACCGCCTGCCTTGGGGCCTTCGGCCTGCCGGGAACAACCATTTTTGCCGTGCTGGCCGTCATGACGGCGGGTACGCTCGTGTGGTCCATCGCCCGCATGGGGGCAACCAAAAAGACCGCTGCCGCAGGCAAGGCCGGGCCTGCCCTGGGAGCGGAGGGCGAAACCCCCGCCGAAAACAACTGGCGCGAATTTTTAAAGCTGACGGTTTCCATCGTGACCCGTTCCATCACCTTTGTGGGCTTTAACACGTTTATTCCGCTCTACTGGGTGAGCGCCTTTGGGCAGTCCACGGCCACGGGGGCGATTGCGCTGACATTTTTTAGCGTGTGCGGGGTTGTCAGCAACGTTTTTGGCGGCATGCTTTCTGACAAATTTGGCTACCGCACCGTCATCCGCGTGGTGTTTGCCCTCATGCCGCCGGTGGTGGCCGGCTTTAGCCTGAGCCAGAACCTCTACGCGGCCTGGGCCTTGCTGCCCCTGCTGGGCTTTGTGCTGTACGCGCCCTTCAGCGCGCAGGTGGTGCTGGGCCAGCAGTATCTGGCCAAAAACATCGGCTTTGCCTCGGGCATTACCCTTGGGCTGGCCACAAGCCTTGGCGGCGTGGTGGCGCCCCTGCTCGGCTGGATCGCCGACAACCACGGCATGGCCGCCACCTTTCAGTCGCTGGCGGCGCTTTCCGTAGTGGGTGCGATTTTTGCCTACGCGTTGAAGCCCGTGACCTTAAAGAAGGAAGGGAAAGCATGAGCAGCAGACAAAAGGCCGAACCTCCGCATGTGGTCCCTCCCGCGTATGCGCTGACGTGCGAGGTTTCGCTGATAGGCACGGTGCGCATTGTGGAGCGCGGGCAGAGCCTCGTGCGGCTTGATCTGGGGCCCAAGGCCCCCTTTGAACCGCTGGAGGGCGCCGTAGAGCAGCAGACCCCACTTTTGCAGCGGGCCTTCAAACAACTGGAAGAATATCTGGCCGGAACGCGCGAAAGTTTTGACCTGCCCCTTGCTCCGGAAGGCACGCCCTTTCAGCGCAAGGTGTGGGATGCCCTGTTGCAGATCCCTTACGGTCAGACCCGCAGCTACCGGCAGATTGCCGAGGCCGTCGACAGCCCCAGGGGGTTTCGCGCTGTGGGCATGGCCAACAACCGCAACCCTATTGCCGTGTTTATTCCCTGTCACCGTGTTGTCGGCGCGGACGGCAGTATGGTGGGCTACGGCGGCGGGCTGCCCATAAAGGAAGCCCTGTTGAAGCTGGAGGGCTGCCTGTAGCCGCCTGAAATATCTGACTGTCGTCATTTGAGGCCGTCCACTGGGCGGCCTTTTTTTGCGCCCGCGTCACTTGTGTGCGTGCATGTGCGCTAAGCCTTGGGCGCAATGTGCATAAATAAGATAACATCCTTAAAATAAAAAGTAATCATTGATGCTGCGTGTGCGTATGTTGAGGTTTGCCAATGCTTGCGTCCGTCAGGGTGGGGATACCTGCGCACTGTCGCCACTGTGCGCAAACAAAAAATGGGCACGTTGCTATTGTGCGCAACTTGAATAAGTAGCTGTTATTTTTGAATTTGTTTTGAACAAGTTACGGTGCGGCAGCTGGCCTTATCCGCGCGCTGGTTTTTGCTGTGCCCGCGCCAGCGTTAGGCCAGTTTGCACCGGGTCTGCAATGGCCGGTACTGGGTCTGTACTGGGGTTGCTCTGGGTCTGCACTGGGCCTGTACTTGGTTTGGCCCGGGCCTGATTTGGGTCAGCTTTGGGCCAGCTTATGGTTATGGTGAAAGTCTGGTTGCAGCAGGCAAAAAACGGCAGCGGCAGGGTGGAGCTGTGCCATCCTGCCGCTGCCGCAAAGTCACGCCCGCATGCGGGTGCGAAAATGTGCGTAATTAATATATAATGCTGTAATTATAGTATAAAATTATTGAGCGAAGTGTGCGCAACGCACATGGCGTTGTTGCGCTCAGGGCAACGCTGGCGGCTGGGGCCGCACGGGCAGCAGCGCCCCCAGATCAATGCCCGCCGGGCTGACCAGGGCGCGGAAGGGGTACATCTCCACCCCGGCTTGCAGTGCCTGATAAAACAGACCGGCGTAGGCGGGGTCGATAAAATCCGCCGGGGCAAAGCACGCGCCGTCGGGCCGCTGCACCAGATAGAACATGGCTGCCCGCTCGCCGCAGGCCACAACATCCATAAGTTCGCGCAGGTGTTTTTGCCCGCGCTCGCTGGCCGCATCAGGAAAGCACGCGGCATCGTCCTCAACCATGGTGACGTTTTTGCACTCGACCCACAGGGGCGGCAGGCCGGGGCCGGTGAGCAGGCCGTCCAGACGGCTTTGGCCGCGTTTGGCCTCGCGCGCAAGTGTGGTGTAGCCCTGCGCAAAGGGCAGACGGCCAGCGTGAAAGGCCGCCTCAAGCATGCGGTTGGGCGTGCTGGTGTTTACCCCCACCCAAAAGCCGCCAGCGCGGGCCGCAGGCGAGGATTGCGGCACGGCCCGGTGGGCCAGCCACACGCATTCCTGCGTATATTTGAGCTTGCGGGCGGGGTTGCTGGCCGGGGATGCGAGCACAGGCGCGCCCGGCAGGCACAGCCCAAGCATGCTGCCCGAATTGTTGCTGTGCACCCACAGGTCTGCGCCCTCGTGCTGCAAAAGCACGCTGAAGCGTTTGCGGCGCTGCACAAAGGCCGCCGTAATGCAGCAGGGCGGCAAGGGCAGCAGCGGGGCTGGCGTGGTTGCGGCGGGCGGGGTAAAACCCGCATGTTTGCTGTCAGAGCGCATTTACACCCCGGTATGAAGCTGCTAAAAACAGCCAGTTTGTGAGTCCACCTGCCGTTTACGGGTGCGTTGCATACGCCAAGGAGCCCCCTCATGCAGATTTCAGACCGTCTGAGCAGCATCAAACCTTCTCTGACACTCAGTGTCAACAGTCGCGCCCTTGAGCTCAAGGCCCAGGGCATTGCCGTAACCAGTCTTGCCGTGGGAGAGCCGGACTTTCCGACGCCCAAACATGTTTGCGATGCGGCCAAAGCGGCCATTGACGACAATTTTTGCCGTTATACCGCTGTGCCGGGCATTCCCGAACTACGCAAGGCTGCGGGCGCGTATTTTGAAAAAACTTACGGCGTGCCGGTCGCCATGGAATCCATTGTCATCGGCGCGGGCGGCAAGCACTGCCTCTATAATTTCATGCAGGCCACGCTCAACCCCGGCGACGAGGTTCTTGTGCCTGCCCCATACTGGCTCAGCTACCCCGACATGGTCATGCTGACCGGCGCAACCCCCGTGCCGGTGCTGGCCGGGCCGGAGCAGGGCTTTAAAGTGACGCCCGCCATGCTTGAGGCGCACACCACCGACAAGACCAAACTGCTTATCCTTAACTCGCCCAGCAACCCCACCGGCGCGGTCTACACCGAGGCCGAGTTTACGGCCATTATGGATTGGGCCATCGCGCGCGGGCTGTTTGTGCTCTCTGACGAAATTTACGACCAGCTTGTTTTCGCCCCGGCCAAGATGACCAGCGCCATCAGCTGGTTTGCCAGGTATCCCGAGCAGGTGGCCGTGCTCAACGGACTGTCGAAAAGCTACGCCATGACGGGCTGGCGCGTGGGCTTTTTGGCCGCGCACCCCACCCTGATCAAAAAGATCTCGGCCATGCAGGGGCACAGCACGTCAAACATCTGCTCCATCGCGCAAAAGGCGGGCCTTGCCGCCCTGACCGGCTCCATGGAGTGCGTGGACAAAATGCGCGAGGCCTTTGTGCGGCGGCGCGACCTGGCCATGAAGATCATTGAGGGCTGGCCCTTTGCCATCTGCCCCAAGCCCGACGGCGCGTTCTATCTTTTTTTGGACGTGTCCAGATGCTACGGCGGCAGCGTGAAAAACTCGACCGAGCTGTGCACCCTGCTGCTCGACAAGGCCCATGTGGCCGTTGTGCCGGGCGCGGCCTTTGGCGACGACAAGTGTATCCGCTTTTCGTACGCCGTGGGCGACGAGGTGCTCAAGGGCGCGCTGCAGAACATTGGCGCGGAACTGGCCAAGCTGGCTGCGGAGCCGAAATAGCAAAAACAGCGGCGCAAATGCCGCAAAAAATGGTCGCTGAAAAAAAATTGCAAAATTGTATTGACAGTTAGGCCCTTTTTGGTCATTCTGCTTTTCGCCGTGGGGCTGTAGCTCAGTTGGGAGAGCGCTTGAATGGCATTCAAGAGGTCAAGAGTTCAATTCTCTTCAGCTCCACCAGATATTTAAAGGGCTTACGATGAAAATCGTAAGCCCTTTTTCTATTGCCCTACGCTTTTGTGCCATCTCTGTGCCATATTTTTCAGTGAAGCAACGTGACCATCTCTGATTGATTGGGAACATTGCACTCTCTTCCCCGTCTCAATACCCCTGCATAAATCTGCGCCTCAAGGATTCAATAATCCTCCTCCGCATCACGCACTCCAAAACAGTGCTTCCCCTAAGCATGCACATGCTTTCATTTTCACGAATTTTAAGGTCAATTTAAATGAATAAAGCTAGTTATCACAAAAGTTGACCCATTCTGTCACTAGAAAAGCAACACACTTTTCCTCTATCTGTGACCGTAGAACGATTTTGAGGAGAGATGTATGGACGCTCACCCTGATGACCATAACCTAGACGACATCCTTATCGAAGCAGCAATCACGGGCCTCCAAGCCTCAATGCCCGCTGTATTCGCTCGCCGGGAAATCCCCAAGTATGTCGGCGGCTCGTTAACCGTCGGCACCCTTGCCAACCTCGGCAAGGATGGTCCGCCCTACTTCTTGGTCAACAAGCATGCGACCTACGAAAAAAGCTCGTTCTTGAAATGGTATCGCTCACAGATCAGGAAGGCAAGATGATTACTGATCGGCCTTTTGCCAATGAGCTAACCTTTTAACCACGTCTTGAAAAAGGCGTGCCACCACATGAGGTTGATATGTCTTGTGAAACCCCAAAAACAATGCAGGGAGCCAATCAAATGAAACCAGAAAATCAGAACGGAACAATTATGTCCAAGGATACTTTTGCAGCAGTCACGGCCATCCAGCAGGAAATCCACGCCATGTTGCAGCTTCCCGCAGAAGATCTGAGCAAGCTTTCTCATTTTGAGTTGCAGCTGGATTGGAAGCCCGTCCTGTCTGTAAACCTTTATCCCAAGAACTCCTAATCATAAGCGGATGGGCAGGAATACCTGCCCATCCGCTTATGGAGGATATATGTTCGATTACAAAAAATTATTGCACAAGGCTGTGAGCTCGGGCAAGCCAGTCTCAGAATCTAGCCCGTTGTTTGTGGATGCTGATGTGGCAGACGCCGTTTCCAGCATGACCATTGACACTGTTGCCCAATATGCGCCTTCTTCTCCTTACAAGAAGCAGCAACTGGCACCTAGCGGCGATCACACTCCACCTTCTTGCAAAGCTCATACATCTGCCGCATTGCAGCGCATTGCTTCAACGTGGTCCTATGGGCAGAAGCCATCAATGCCCAAGGGCTGTCTGAAGCTGGCTGGAAAGATGACTTTTTCTCCTGCCTTTCAGGCCGCACTTGGCACAGCGAATGTCACCGATATTCATGGGCTTGAAAACATGCTGACCCTTGAGGATGTTTTTGAAGCTCTTCTCGAACGCGAAGCATCCCATCAGTTTTGCGCTGGCAGAAATAGCTCTCTTCAAGCGCTCATGGGCATAAAAGACCATGGCTTAATGGTTTCTGGTTCTGTTGGGAATGACGGTACGCTGCACTGGCACCTGAACCATGGTAAAACCACGGGGTCGTCATGGACTGCTTTGGTGGGCAGCGTTTTGAACCTGTCCAGAATGGATTCTCTGGCCACCCTTGCGAGTATCCTCAATATGAACTTTGACAATCTCCATCAGCTTTCCAGCGCAAAACATGCCGCAGAGCTGCATACGGGTTTACGCCCGGTTGATGAGGTACCTGCACTACTCCATCTGCGGAGTCTTCCGGCTGGAGATGCCTGTGCCGAACTGGTGGAAAAGGTGTATAGCTACGGGCATGCGGGGCAGGTAATCGGTGCCATTCTGCGTTACCGTTTGAACGGCAAGTACTTCTGTCTGCCCGCCACCGTTGGACGGAATGTTCTCTGCGTTGGCAAATTCAAGGCCACAGCCCATTGGCTTGATCAGCACCTCATGGACACGCAGCCTTACGCCACCCTAGCGCTCTGTCAGGACATGCGCACCGCCCTGGCTTTCAGACACATGATGCTGGAAACACGCGGGGATAACCCCACAGGAATCATCGTCACGGCCCACCTGGGCAGTGATCTTTCCATTTTGCCCTCAAATTATCTGCATGGGCGTCATGTGGTATTCGTGCCTGCCCCGACCAAATCCGATTTGGCTATGGTCAAGCTGTACGAGGATATGGCCGCTCAGGTCAACGCACTGAGTTTCAAGGTATATAAAGGTTTTTTGCTACACTCAGCCCTTCAATGCACTTCACCCGAAGAAGTGGCGGGCATCAGTGAGCTGGAATCACAACTGTTGGACGCTTCTATTGTTCTTGAGGACTGGGAGCGGCCTTCGTTGCTGGTCAAATACATCATGGAGCGTTCTGTTCCGTATGCCGAGTTCAAAGCATGGGGCCAACGATTGGGGCTCTTCAAAACTACAGAGCAGGATTCCAGCGGAACGACTACTTCTGCTAATAGCCTTGTATTATTTCAGCCCCAATCCAGCTCTGGCGCACAGCAATCTGCCCACATCACGGACGTTGGCACTTCGCAGATTTTTGCACCGAGTGGCATTGTTCTGCTGCACGGTTTGAAAGATGCAGGAAAAAGCATGTTCTGCTTTGCTGCAGCCAAGGCGCTCATCACCGGGGAAAAACTGTTTGGCCTTTTCCGTTCCGATGAGACTGACAAACTTGTGTATGTGGACAGCGAAACGCCACAATCTCTTCTTACGGAACGACTGAATCAGTTTGGACTTGCTGCGGAAGTGGGGCAGCGTTTGTTCCTACTCTCGAAGTTTGATCATGCAGCCCCGGACTATGCCTTTTCTCTCACTGACCATGTGTTCCGTGACAAGCTGGAAAACACCTTGCTTGAGCGTGGCTGCCGTTACCTTTTGCTGGACAACCTCACTTCGCTGATGGATGAAGGCAGGGTCTACCAAAGTAGTGTGGTCAGTGTATTTTTTCAATGGGTTGAAAAACTTCAACAGCAACATGGTATTTGCACCATTTTGGTCCATCATACTCAGGACGATGCCAATGCAGGCACGGGATCAGCCAAGACGCGTGGCAGCCAGGAATTTTCCATCCGTGCTCATACGGAAGTTGTTTTGATCCGGGCTACGGAAATCCTTGAAAAAAAACTCGGCACTGAGGCAGTGCTGCAGACAGCAGAGCGTGATGGCCTGACGCTCGGGGTTTGCTTTAAAGTCTGCAAAGCGGCCTGCGTACTGCAGAAAAAGACATTCTGGTTGCATTTGCCGTTGGGTGCTTCCAAATGTCGTTTTCTGGGGGTAACCGGGGCAGACGGGCAAGAGGTTGCTTGTACTCCTACCGCTGTGAAGAGTAACGATCTCTCGCCTGCGACATCCGTGGGGCCTGACAGCGAAGAGGATGATCTGGCTGGCCTGGATCTGTCTCAGGATGAACAAAGGGTGTACACATATATTACGGAGCGTAGAACGGCTCAGACCAGAGCCATCGGCATTCTTTTGCAGTGCCAGGACACAAAGGCCAGGTCCATTTTGAAACGGCTTGAAGCTGTTGGCCTTATTGAAGCCTTCGGTAAGGGGCCAACAGCTGGCTACAAACTTTCCACCTGTTATGTGCAACGCACACCGCACTAATTCCTTTTTGACAGTGCTTCATAAAGTGGCGTGGGGAGAGGATCCCCATGCCACTTTTGGGCTGTAGCATCTACGTTTTATTCCTCGCTGTCCCTCGCATAACCCCTCGTTGGGGCTGCCATACCCCTCGAAAATCCCTCGCATAACCATCGTTTTATCACACTTTTATCCCCCGCGAGGGTTATCAAAAATGCTTACAATCAATAATTTCAGTATGTTAATCTAGTCAGCTTTTCCTGTGCCGGGTAAAAAATCGTTATTCTTCAAGCATAGCTTCGGCAGTCGTTGATGCCAAATGCCCCTGTCCCCTTAGTGGGGGGCCTTTCAACATTCGTTTGAACCAGAGACCCATGTGTCAGAGGAGCAGTACCTGCGGGGGCAGCTTCGCTAGTCTTCGGCATGCCTGCAAAACAACTACACCGATGAAACAGCATCTACCGACATCGAACTCATGGGGCCATCCAATCTCATTACTCCGCACCCAATGATATGCAGAAGCTAATCCCCTCAAACTCACATATCAGATTAAGCTTGTTTGGCTTGAGGTTTTTGGCATAACCAGCTTGATTATCTGCAACAACAGCAAAGGTATGATTGTAGTACTTATATAAGACTATATAAGAATAAGAACATAGGAGCATAAGAAACATAAGCACTACTAAAGTAAGAGTTATAAGTACTACATCTATGCCACAACAAGTGGCATAGATAAAAATATAAACACAAGAACGATATAGATATGCAAACACAAGCATTGAACGAAATGAAACACAGACAGGAGATTCAAATGAACAACATAAACTTTAGGCCTATGATGCATGACGATGACCATAGCCTGTATAGGCCAACTATACGTGACAATCTAGCAACACTCCTTACGGAGTACACAACGTCACACAGCAAAACAATGGTTATTCGGTTTGATGTGACCTACCCCAAAGGCTTCATGGCTGTCGAAGATAACAGCGACATGTCAGCTCTCATGAAGTTGTTGATGCAACAGTGCTCACGTAATGGGGTATCCCCAGCGTATTTCTGGGTGAGAGAGCAATCCCTTAGAAGCAACAACCAACACTATCACTGCATGCTTTTGCTCGATGGTAACAAGACTTGCAGGTACTACCCCTACCTTGAAGCAGCAGAAGAAATATGGAGGCGGATGCTCAATGTGGATAAGAAAGGGCTGATCCACTATTGTGACAAAGACTCTGACGGCAACAGGCAAGATAATGGCATCATCCTGCGCAGTGATGACCCCAACTACGAAGACAAGATTGATACCGTTATCCGGCAGGCTATGTACTTGGCTAAAGACCACACCAAAGGAATTTACAACGATGGGGTTCGTGATTTCGGTATGACACGTTTGTCGAACATTTCACGCCGTAGATCTCGTAGTACAAGACGCGAACAGGGCCGTGCAGATAGCTTAAGTTGAGCATAATCGGAGACGGCTAAGCTACAGGAGGCTCTAATACTATGCATTCCTTGCATTGCCGTTAACAGCCCACAGCACATCCCCAAGAGGTACCCATGCAGCAAAAATTCCCACACATTGATTCAGCATTTGCTCAAGGCTTCGTTACGGAAGACTTTTTCAAAACCCTTGAACGCGAACTGCCCCCTATGGTCTCTCGGGCAGAAGCGTCACGCGCCACAGGCGGGCTTATCTCTGCCAAAACTCTCAGCAACAACGATGCCCTTCATATAGGCCCATGCGGAAAGATACGGGTTGGTTCCAAGGTTGGCTATACACGAGCGTCGTTTATCGCCTATCTGAGAAGCAAACTGAAAACATATACGCTGCAATAACACCCAGAGGGGTATCGCCCCACAGCGATACCCCTCTACTAAGCGCACTCAATGTACATACGGAAAGGACCCCACAATGAGCAGCACTAACAAACCACCCAAAGCTTCCCCAAAAATGTTATCCTACGTGTTCAGCCTGGCTGTACAGCATGGAGTTGACGCGGAAGCATTATCATCTATGCATTTCAGCAAAGACTTTGCTGACTTGTCTGAGGCAGAGGCAGATGGCCTTATTGAAACAATCAAGAGCAACGATGCGATTTACAGTGCAGATGAGGCCCATTACTGCACCTATGGCTTGCCTTAGTGTGGCTCAACTTTTTCTGACACGATAAGCAGGCATCTGTTCTCAGGGCAACCTGCCGCTGCATGACAGTGTCCCCCGAACTTGAAATAGTGAGCAAAGACGGCATGACAAAAAACCAGTTAGAGCTTATCATTATGGCCAAGCTTTTCAACAATCTCGGACCGTTTCGATGAGTTCTGGTCGCATTCAAGCAATCGGAGATCGTTGGTGTTTAGGCACGCCCCAGCGATGTTTATACCTGTAGTGGAGAAAATACGACAATGCTAGATGACATTAAAAAGACTCTATGGGCAGCGGCAGACAAGCTCCGCGCTAACATGGATGCAGCTGAGTACAAGCACATCGTTCTCGGTATGATATTTCTGAAGTATATTTCAGACACCTTCAAGGCACGCCGCGATGAACTGGCAACGCGCTTTGCAGATGAGGCCGATGACTACTACCTCCCGGACGCCGATGCAGCCATGCTGGCCGCAGAGCTGGAAGATAGAGACTACTACAAGGAAGCAAATGTTTTCTGGGTGCCAGAATCTGCCCGATGGGAAACCCTGCGGGCCGCAGCAAAGCAGACCGATATCGGCAAGCGCATCGACGATGCCCTGACCGCCATCGAAGCTGAGAACCCCAAGCTCAAGGGCATCCTCGACAAGCGATATGGACGCGCCCAGTTGCCGGATGGCAAACTCGGTGAATTGGTCGACTTGATCTCCACTATTGGGTTTGGCGACGACCCCGGCACCGCGCGCGATGTTCTTGGGCAGGTCTACGAATATTTTCTCGGTCAGTTCGCCAGTGCAGAGGGCAAGAAGGGGGGGCAGTTCTACACACCAGCCAGCATCGTCAAAACGCTGGTGGCCGTGCTGGCCCCCAACCATGGCAAGGTCTATGACCCTTGCTGCGGATCAAGCGGCATGTTCGTGCAGAGCGAAAAGTTTGTCGAAGCGCACGGCGGCAAGGTGGGGGATGTTTCCATTTATGGGCAGGAGTCTAACCCGACAACATGGCGACTCTCAGCCATGAATCTTTCGATTCGCGGCCTGGATTTCAACCTTGGGCGCGAACCAGCCGATACCTTTACCCACGATCAGCACCCCGACCTACGGGCGGATTTCGTCCTCGCCAATCCCCCCTTTAACATCAGCGACTGGTGGCACGGCAGTCTTGAGGGCGACCCCCGCTGGGTCTACGGCACCCCACCGCAAGGCAACGCCAACTACGCGTGGTTGCAGCACATGCTTTACCACCTCAAGCCCACTGGTCGCGCAGGTATCGTGCTGGCTAACGGCTCCATGAGTTCCAGCCAGAACAGCGAAGGCGACATTCGTCGGGCAATGGTTGAGGCCGATGTGGTGGAGGTGATGATCGCGCTGCCCGGCCAGTTATTCTTCAACACCCAGATACCAGCGTGCCTGTGGTTCCTCACCAGGCAAAAAACCAAGCGTAAGGGTGAAGTGCTGTTCATTGACGCCCGCAAACTCGGCAGCATGATCAGCCGGGTACAGGCCGAACTGACGGACGAAGTGATCGAGCGCATTGCTGGCACTGTCTCCGCTTGGCGCAGTGAGGGGGACGGCTACGAAGATATTCCCGGTTACTGCCGCAGTGTCACACTGGAAGAAATCACCCAGCATGACCATGTGCTCACGCCGGGGCGGTATGTTGGGGCGGAAGAGGTCGAGGACGACGATGAAGCCTTTGCCGAGAAGATGCAGGCCCTGACTGAAAAGCTGGGCGAACAGATGGAGAAAGGGGCAGAGCTTGACCAGTTGATACGGCAGAAGCTGGGGGAGCTTGGGTATGAGTTCTGATCCCCACGCTCTGTCTGAAATCGCCATAGTTCAAGGAGGCTACGCCTTCAAAAGTGCCGATTTTGGTGATGAAGGAGTTGCTGTTGTAAAAATTGCAAACATTCAACCTCCCCTCGTTTCGCTTCATGGTGCGGACAGGGTGAAGCCTGAAAAACTCGTTGGATTAGATCGATTTGCTCTAAATGACGGCGATATTTTGATGGCAATGACAGGGGCAACCGTTGGAAAAGTAGGTAGGTTTAAGCGTTCAGAACCTGCTTATTTGAATCAGCGTGTTGCAAGAATTTCCGCGAAAAAAGGCCGCGAGTTTGACGATTTCATTTACGCTGTCCTCTCACTGCCCGGCGTTGATAAGCTAATTGAGGGATCTTCCGCTGGAAGTGCCCAAGCAAACATCAGTGCTACTGGGATTGGTGCTTTTCCGGTGCCGCGGCTCTCAAATGGAGAACAACTTCTGATTGGTGGGTTTTCCCGTCTGATCGACGACCGCATCACTCTTTTGCGCGAAACCAATGCCACACTGGAAGCCATCGCGCAGGCGATCTTCAAATCGTGGTTTGTCGATTTCGACCCCGTCCGCGCCAAGATGGAAGGCCGCGCACCGGAAGGCATGGACGAAGCCACCGCCGCGCTGTTTCCCGACAGCTTTGAAGAGTCGGAGTTGGGGCTGGTACCGAAGGGGTGGCGGGTTCGGAGCGTTTCCGAGGTCGCGGAAATCATCAAGGGCAAGTCCTACTCAAGCAAAGAGCTTACAGACTCACACCATACGGCGCTTGTCACGCTAAAGTCTTTTGAACGTGGTGGGGGGTTTCGGCTTGATGGTTTCAAGCCATATACCGGGAAATATAAACCCAACCAAGTAGTTGAGTCTGGCGACTTGATCGTTGCTTATACTGACGTGACTCAGGCCGCAGAGTTGATTGGCAAGCCTGCGATTGTGGTCGGAGTTGAAAATTATTCTACACTGGTCGCCTCCCTTGACGTCGGGATTATCCGACCAGAGACAGAACAGGTCAGCCGTCAGTTTCTTTACGGTCTCTTCCGAACTGAGGCTTTTCAGATTCATACATTCTCGCATACATCAGGAACAACGGTACTTCACTTAGCTAAGGATGGTGTTGGGTCCTTTCAATTTGCATGCCCTCAGGCAGACTTGGTAGAGACTTTTTCTGTGTTGGCCGAGTCTCTTGCCGAACGACGCCAGACAAACATAGATAACATGCGAACCCTCATCGCCCTCCGCGACACCATACTCCCTCGTCTCATCTCCGGCAAACTTCGCCTGCCCGAAGCCGACAACATCATTGCGGAGGCCATCGCATGACCGAAGACCAACTGGAACAGGAAGCCCTCGGCTGGCTGGCTGACCTCGGCTACGCCCACCTTTACGGGCCGGACATCGCCTTTGACGGGCCTAGCCCTGAGCGCAAGGACTACCGCGAGGTGCTGCTGATCCAGCGCCTGAGCAATGCCATTGATCGCCTGAACCCCGCCATTCCCCTCCCTGCACGGCAGGATGCGCTGCAACAGGTGATAAGCTTGGGCATTCCCTCGCAGTTGTCTGCTAACCGCTATTTTCATCAGTTACTGGTGACTGGCGTTCCCGTTCAGTACAATAAGGACGGCGACACGCGCGGCGATTTTGTCCGGCTGATCGACTGGACCGATGCCAGCAAGAATGAATGGCTGGCCGTCAACCAGTTCTCCATCAAGGGGCCGCACCATACCCGCCGCCCAGATATTATCCTGTTCATCAACGGCCTGCCTCTGGTGCTGTTGGAGCTGAAGAACCCCGCCGACGAAGCCGCAGACATCTGGAAAGCCTACGATCAGATTCAAACCTACAAGGAACAGATTCCCGACGTCTTCCAGTACAATGAGTTGCTGGTCATCTCAGATGGTACAGAGGCGCGGTTTGGCAGCCTCTCCAGCAATTCCGAGCGGTTTATGCAGTGGCGTACCGTAGACGGCGTCAACCTTGACCCGCTGGGGCAGTTCAACGAGCTGGAGACACTACTCCGTGGTCTATGCGCCCCCGCTTACCTGCTCGACTACCTGCGCTATTTCGTCCTGTTTGAAGATGACGGCACACTGATCAAAAAGGTCGCCGGGTATCACCAGTACCACGCAGTGCTCGCTGCCATCCAGCACACCGTTGCAGCATCGCGCCCTGAGGGCTCTCACAAGGGCGGGGTGGTCTGGCATACGCAGGGAAGCGGCAAAAGCATCACGATGACCTGCTTTGCGGCTATGGTGATGCAGGAAACGGCAATGGAGAATCCGACCATTGTGGTGATCACCGACCGTAACGACCTAGACGGCCAGTTGTATGGCGTTTTCTCTTTGTCGCAGGATCTGTTGCGCGAGCAGCCGGTGCAGGCCAATACCCGCCAAGACCTGCGCGCCAAGCTGGACAACCGGCCTTCAGGCGGCATCGTCTTCGCCACCATCCAAAAATTTATGCCGGGTGAAGATGAAGACACTTTTCCTATTCTGTCTGATCGCCACAACATCGTTGTTATCGCAGATGAAGCTCACCGCACCCAATATGGCTTTGGTGCTACGCTAAGGGGCAAAACAGGGCATGAAAAATATCTGGCTGGGTATGCCCAGCATCTGCGCGACGCGCTGCCCAATGCCACATTTGTTGCTTTTACCGGCACGCCTGTTTCGTCGGAAGACAGGGACACGCGCGCCGTATTTGGCGACTATATCCACATCTATGACATGCAGCAGGCCAAGGAGGATGGCGCTACGGTTGCCATCTACTTTGAGTCGCGGCTTGCCAAGCTAGAGCTCAAGGAAGCTGAATTGCCGCAGATAGACGCTGAGGTCGATGAGCTCACCGAAGATGAGGAAGAAAGCCAGCAGGCCAAGCTGAAAAGCCGCTGGGCGGCATTGGAGCGTGTGGTTGGGGCTGGGCCGCGTATTGAGGCGGTGGCGAAGGATCTGGTCGCACACTACGAGGAGCGTTGCAAGGCCCAAGACGGCAAGGCCATGATCGTGGCTATGAGCCGTGAGATCTGCGTGCATCTTTACAACGAGATTATCAAGCTGCGCCCAGACTGGCACGATACTGACCCCGAAAAGGGAACGATCAAGGTCGTGATGACTGGTTCTGCCAGTGATAAAGAACTGCTGCGCCCTCACATCTATAGCGGACAGACCAAAAAGCGACTGGAAAAACGCTTTAAGGACCCTAACGACCCACTGCGGTTGGTCATCGTTCGGGATATGTGGCTAACCGGCTTTGATGCGCCCTGTGTGCACACCCTGTATGTGGACAAGCCCATGAAGGGGCACAACCTGATGCAGGCCATAGCCCGGGTGAACCGAGTCTTCAAAGATAAACAGGGCGGCCTGGTAGTTGACTATATTGGCATCGCCAACGAGTTGCAGAGTGCTCTGAAGGAATACACGGCAAGCAAGGGACGTGGCAGACCTACAGTAGATGCCCACGAAGCGTATGCCGTGCTGGAAGAGAAGCTGGATATCTTACGCGGCATGCTGCACGGCTTCGATTACAGCGGTTTTATCACCGGGGGGCACAAAACGCTTGCCGGTGCGGCGAACCATGTGCTGGGGCTGGACGACGGCAAGAAGCGCTTTGCCGATACCACGCTTGCCATGAGCAAGGCTTTTAGCCTGTGCTGCACGCTGGATGAAGCCAAGGCTGTGCGCGAGGAAGTGGCGTTCATGCAGGGGGTTAAAGTACTCCTCACCAAGCGGGATATCACCCAGCAGAAAAAGACCGACGAGGAGCGCGAACTGGCGATCCGGCAGATAGTCGGTTCGGCAGTGGTGAGTGAAGAAGTTGTTGATATTTTTGATGCTGTGGGGCTGGATAAGCCGAATATAGGCATTCTTGACGATGCATTTCTGGCGGAAGTTGCAAATATTCCAGAACGTAATCTTGCCGTTGAGCTGCTCGAGCGGTTGCTGGATGGGCAAATCAAAACGCGCTTTGCCAGAAATATAGCCAAGGTTAAGCAGTTTTCAGAAATGCTGCGGGATGTGGTCAAGCGCTACCAAAACAGGTCGATTGAAACGGCACAGGTGATCGAAGAGCTGATTGAAATGGCTAAAAAGTTTCAGGAAGCCGCAAGGCACGGTGAAACTTCTGGCCTGACGCCGGATGAGCTACTTTTTTACGATGCCTTGGCGGATAACGAATCGGCGGTTCGGGAGCTGGGCGACGAGATTTTGAAGAAGATCGCGCAGGAACTGACAGAGAGCTTGCGGAAAAATATTACGGTTGACTGGTCGAAGCGCGAGAGCATCAGGGCAAAATTACGAATCTTGGTGAAGCGGATTCTGCGGAAGTACAAGTATCCTCCAGATCAGGCAGAGGGGGCCATCGATATTGTGCTTAGGCAGGCGCAAGAATTGGGAGAGGCTTGGGCGTAGATAACATTAACTGTCCCAGATGCCCGCAGAACAGTTGAAGCCTGGCGGCAGGATACAACCAACAGCGACCGCACAGTGAATTGGGCAGGCTGACCCCGAAAAAATTCCGCGAAAAGAATATAACCCGTATCCCATTGGGACCACTAACTTACAAGTGGCATACGCAGTGGGGTAAGGTCAAAATTTGAGGTGATTATGTACGATTTTACCCCGCTCAGGGCCAATCAGCCTGCTTCTGACAAGCAACTTTGCTATGCCTATGACCTTGCTGAGCGACAAGGACTAGACGCTGAAGCACTTTGTTCCATAAACTTTTATAAGGAATATAGCGATATGACAGCAAACGAGGCCAGCCAACTCATTGATTTGCTAAAGCAATGAAGATGCCTACTGGTAGGTAATATTCTGGACGGTGAGGCCCGATTAAGCCCGAGTCGGGCTCATTCATCAATCTGGGCAATCATATCTGCGGTAATACATGCTCTGAGTGATTGATATTAATATTCCCCGGTTAAGGCCATATAACTATCGTCAGAATCTCGAATAGTTATGATACAAAAAAAGTTGCAAAAAGCATCACGCCTCAAGGAGATTTTGAACATGAGCCATGTTACAACATTTTTCTCTCAAATTCTATTTATGAATCCCAGACATTTTTTCAAAAACTAAAAGAGCGGTATAAAACCGGACGTTCGTCCGTCAGTTTGGGTTCAAAGGGCAGTTTACAGGAATGGTCTTTATCCGACCTGCAGCAAGGTGCTGTAACGCGATATGTTCGGCATGTATCAAACTGTCATGCCCAAAAGCGCGGGCCATGCGCTTCCTTGACCCTGCAAAAAACCAGTGCTCTCGTCCAACATCTGGGACTTGCTAAATACCTTTTTTTCGCGAATACGGATGGGCAAAAGTGCCGCCTTAGTCATCCTGCACCAGTTTGCCGTCCCGGAGATAGAAAGTTTGATCAAATCGATCAAAAATTTTTTCATCGTGGGTTACAACCAATACCGTGGCGTTTTGCTCTGCGGCTACTTTGCGAAATAAATCCATCACAACGCCAGCGCGTTCCGAATCTAGAGCAGCGGTGGGTTCGTCAGCGAGAATAATTCGGGGCTTGTTGGCCAATGCCCGGGCAATGGCGACTCGCTGGGCTTCTCCGCCGGAAAGCCGTGACGGCGCCGTTTCACTTCTGTGCTCAACCTGCAGATATTTTAACAAATCCAGCGCGCGTTGGCGGGCTGCTGCTGGTGAAACTTTGGCAAGTTCTAAAACAATGGCAATGTTTTCAGCGGTATTTAAAAAAGGAAGCAGATTATGAAACTGGAATATAAAACCAATGCTGTCCAACCGCAGACGGCGTAAATCCTTCTGCCGCCATCCTCCGTCATAAACAACCTGTCCGTCGAGTTCCATGCGCCCGCTGCTTGGCTCCAAGATGCACCCAATGATATTGAGCAGGGTGCTTTTGCCGGAACCGCTAGGGCCAAGCAATCCAACAACCTCACCTGGGTACACCTGCAACGAGATTTGCTTTAGGGCGTCAACTTGCGCGTCGCCCTGTCCGAACGATTTTGAAAGATTCTGAATGTTGACCAGCGGCATTCTGGGGTTGGACATATTCTATCCTCCCAAAGCCACGGCAGGCTCAATTTTTAGCGCAAGGCGCACACCCATGCCACTGGCAAGCACGCATAAAAACAGTACTGCGCAGGCCAAAGCCCATCCGTCCTCTGGCATAAGGATCACCTGCCGGGGAAAATAGTTCTTGGTAAGCCTGATAAGCAAGGCTCCCAAGGAAAAACCGATCACAGCCATGGCGACAGCTTCCTGAACAATAAGCCCAACAATGGTGCTGTCTGGAGCGCCAATCAATTTGAGTGTGGCTATCTCGCGCCTTTTATCCATGGTCATGGTATAAATAAGGAGTGAAATGATGACGGAAGAAACGGCAAGCAACACGACAGTGAAAAGTCCGATCTGGCGGCGAGATTTGTCAACCACCGATTTTGTCAAGATATCCTCCTGAGTTGACTGGCTTAACCCCGTGAGATGTTTCCAGCGGCTAACAGACCGCACGACCATCTCAGGATTTGCTCCTGTCGCAACTTTAACAACCACCGCGTTGATGATATCCCTGTTGGCTGGCGCGGTGCCACGCTCGGCTTCCCGCCGTGCAACCGGAGGCTCCAGTTCAAATTGTAGGCGTTGCGCATCCTGCAACGTAATATAGGCCACAGGGTCACCGCCCGAAGAAACCTGGTTTCGGGTTAACCCCACCACAACAAACGTGTTTCGCCCCAAGCGAACCTGTTCGCCCAAACTTAGTCCGCTCTTGATGTCAGCCAACATTTCATAGTGACCACGGGTTATAAAACGCCCCGCGACTGTATTCGCGGGTCCTCCTGGTCTCCCTGGCTCATATCCCACCATGTAAAGTCTGATTTTTTTTTCGTTGTGCGTTGTTTCGACTGATTGATAGGTTATAGAGCCGGATGCGGCCACCGTTGACAGGCTGGCAATTATTTCCCTGGTATCACCAGGTATTCTTGACGATTCAGCGAAAGGGCCTTTTTTCCCAGCCTCAACTACCCACAGATCTGCCTCAGGAGCTCTGGACAAAGACAGCGCTTCTTCAACCAGGCCGCGATAGATGCCAACCATCGACAGCACAAGACCCAAAAGCAGGCTGAGCCCCAGGCACGTCAGCGAGAATCGCCCCAAATTGTGCCGGATATCATGCGCCGCAAGATTCATGGAATGCTCCGTGGCAGTATTACCGCCTTACGGCCTTGTCGTAAGCTGGGCGACGGAGTTGCAACTACCTGGCTTGCTTCGGGTAATCCCTGAATCACCGGCAGAGAGCCTTCAAGCGTGCCTTGCCCAAAGCTCACCCGGCGCAGATAGAGTGTGCCGTTTTCCAACGTCCAAACCTCTCCACTGTTGCCATTCCGCCCTGAAATCTGGGTTTCCGGAACCAGCACCACGTCATTCAAAAGATCAGTTGAAATGACCACCTCGGCCTGCTCGCCCAGGTGAAAATCACGCGGGCAATCCCCCCAGGTCACGTAAATACGCCGTTCTTCGCCTATTCTGTCACTTTCCAGATCAACCCGCGCGACCCTGCCGACAAACTGCTGCCCAGGAAGGGACCGCAGGCGGACCTCAGCTGACTGCCCAACCTCAATATGCCCAGCCTTTGCCTCGTCGACAAAGGCTCGAACCCATATCGAGCAGGGATCCACCAGCGTGAGAACTGGTTCCCCAGTTTGCAGCATTGTGCCCATTTCAGCGTGGCGGCTTATGATCATGGCGTCATACGGTGCCGTCAGAAAATGCTGAGACAACACTTCCTTAGATAAGCTGACCTGGACCTCTGCATCCCTTAAACTTGCGGCTGCCGCTGCAACCTCAGCTTCAGCTAAATCCACTTCGGCTTCAGCTATTTTGGTTGTGGCAAGCGATACCTCAACTTCTTCACCTGTGACCGCATTTTGTTGTTTCAGTATATGGCGACGATTGCTTTGTTGCTGCTTCAACGCAAGGTTAATGCGCGATTTTTGAAAATTGGCCTTCGCAATATTGAGGTTGGCTCTGGCCTTTTCCAAGTTTACCAAAGCCTTGGCCACCTGGTTTTCTTGTTCCACGTTGTCAAGAACAGCCAGAATTTGGCCCTTCTTTACAACATCGCCGTGGTCAACCTTCAATTCACGCAGAATTCCGTTTACCTTGAACCCCACGTTTGATTTAACTTTTGCCTCCACCGTTCCAAGGCCAAATACCTGAATTTGCGCTTCTGCAACCGGTTCAATGACCTGGACGGCAACGGGGTGAAAATACATGTAAATCGACACGCCAATGGCAATTATGCCAATAAAAGCCAACGATAGAATTATTCTGTTAAATTTGGGCATGAACTATCCCTTTGCCTGTCAGCATGCCCCGCGCATGCCATGTAGCAAAATGTCCAGAAGCTGACGGCTTTCAGTTACAAGGTCAAAAGTACGGCCGCCGAGCGACCACCGCGTGGCAAGGCCAGATGCCAGGGTTAAAAGGAGACTTGCTATTTCCTGTGGGGTAAACACGCAAGACAAATCGCGATCTATCTGAGCTTGTTTGGATAATTCGGCCAATAAATAATTAAAGTCGGAGGCCATCGAGTTAAAAGACTGGCGCAATTCATCATTTTGCGCATGTATCTCGCGTGAGAATATGAGCGAATGCAGCGCTGGTGTATGTTGAACAAATTTTAAATGCGCTCCAATGACATTTTTTATTTTTTCAAAAGCGCTTATTTCTGTTTTACAGGCTTCTTCCCAACGCTTTTTTGCTTCTGTTATCAGCCACTCAGCCACCGCAAGCCAAATATCCTGCTTTGTGGAAAAATGACGAAACACACCAGCCTGGGTAATGCCAACACGGTCAGCCACAGCCTGGGTGCTCACACACCCCGGCCCCAGTTCTGCAACCAATGCCAGCGTTGCGGAAACAATTTCGGATTTTCTGTCCGTACTGTTTTTTCTGATGCGCATGATCCCCTCCACTAAGTTAGTAATTAGTTACTAACTTAGTGGAGGGGATCATGTCAAGGCAGCAAGTTCCACGTGGGGGCAGAATATATTCACCTCAGTACTTTTGCACGTAATAAAGGCATGTTAGCAATGTGAAGGGGATAATGTGGGTAAAGGTTGTCGGCAACAGCATGGCTCCCAAACACAAAGTGCATTTAGCCGCTATTCAGATTGCCTTTTCTGGTTTGCGCCAACATTCCATTCCTCCGACCAAAGCCTATCGACTCGTAAGATTTTGAGTCTGCAGCATTTGGTCCGAGGGATAATTTATTGGGGGGGGGTGTTTCCAGAACAGAAGGAGAAGCTGGCAAAGTACGAGTGACCGCAGGGGCAACTGACCTTACCCTACTGCGTGCCCCCCACACACAAAAAAGGCATGTTTTTGAAAAGTTAGTGCTCCTGACTTAGGAGCACAAAAAAGAATCGTAGCGGATTCACCGAAGAGCAGATTATTGGGATCTTGCGGCAAGCCGAGGCTGGAGTTCGCGTTGTCGATCTTGGCCGCCACAAGGTCACAACCATTGCGGACATGGCAAAAGAGTAAGCTCGAAAAAATCAGATGAATACAGGCATGGCTGCCATACAAGGCGGCCATGCCTTGATGCCTGGAACTGTTAGGCTAACTTGATAGTAAGGCTACATAAACAAGTGCGAGGTACTTTGCAGTATCTCGCCACTTCCGCATTTAAACTGATCAGTTGAGGCGGTTGCTGAAAAGCACTTGTTACTTGTTTTGGCCCTTACCTGCGGCTTCAAGTTTATCAATGAGGCTCTCGAGATCATGCACAAGCTCGGCAAGGCGCGTAACAGCCGTGCCCGCCTGGGCCATACCGTTAACGGTCTCGGTGGCAATTCGGCTCACATCTTCAACCGCGCGGTTGATTTCTTCGCTGGTGGCAGACTGCTGCTCGGCGGCGGTGGCAATAGAGCGAACCTGATCTGAATTGTCTTCAGTAAGAACCACGATCTGCTTGAGAGCCTCGCCGGACTGGTGCGCAAGCGATGTTGCCTGCTCAACCGCCTGGGCTGCCTTTTCCATGCCCTGCAGACTGGCTTGCGTACCCTGCTGAATGGACTGGATGGCCGAGCCTACTTCGTTAGTGGCCTGCATGGTTTTTTCTGCCAGTTTGCGCACTTCGTCGGCAACAACGGCAAAGCCCCGTCCGGCATCACCAGCGCGGGCCGCTTCAATAGCGGCATTGAGAGCAAGCAGGTTGGTCTGGTCTGCTATGTCGGAAATTACGTTCATGATGCGGCTGATTCCCTCGGCCTGGCTGCCAAGATTTGAGATGGCGCCTTGCAGTTCGCTGGTTTGGGCGTGTACAGCGCGAATGGCGTTTACAGCCTCAATAACCACCTGTTCACCTCGGGCGGCCATGGTGCGGGCCTGGTCAACGCTGGCAGCCGAACTGGCAGAGCTGCGCGCAACTTCAAGGACTGTTGCGTTCATTTCTTCCATGGCCGTGGCGGTTTCAGAAGACCGGGTTTGCTGTTGCCGCGCGCCAGAGGTGACCTGCCCAACCTGTGTGGCAAGAGCCTCTGCCGACTGCGAAACCTGCTGCGCGATTGTTATGGCCTGACTGGCCACAGTTTGCATATGGATCAGAAGGGTTGAAACGCGTTCTCCCTGCTGATTGGCCACTACAAGAGCATTTTCAGCTCGCACTGCCTGTTCTGCTGCTTCCTTGCCACGGGCGTCGGCCTCGTCCATCTTTACCTTGAGGTTGCCCACCATGGTCTCAATGGCATCCTTTACATCGGCAAGCTCTGCGTGGAATTCTCCGTCAGGACGTGCTTTGAGATTGCCCTGGGCAACAGCGCCAGCAAATTTTCTGATACGATCAAGCGGATTGATTATGCCGCTGCGCAGCAGCATCCATGCAATGGCCGCCAGCAGGGCAAGTGTGCCAGCCGTCCACGCAGTAACGCTGATCTTGGCCATGGCCGTTTGCTTGTTGGCCTTTTCCAGCGAGCTGATAACTTCAAATGCGCCGTGAATTTCGCCTTCTTTCCAGCCTTCCTTGGTGCCACCAATGGCGTCTTTTTCCCCTGCGGGGTTGCCGTGGCAGAAAAGGCATTCCTTGGTAAGCCGGATAGGCCGAAAAAATCGGATTTTGTCTGGTTCGCGAATGACGACTTCCGACAGCCCTTTATCCTCAAGCTGCTTCAGCACCTTGAGTTCAAGCTCTGTGGGCGTATTGACAGGGTTGCGAGGCTGCACCTTGGGAACCCTGAATTCGTAGCCAGCTTCCTTTGAATTCTGGGCAGCCATGCGCATGGCTGTAACCACAGGAACAGCGTCAATAACCTTGTCGGCTGACAGCTGGTCAAAAGGCTTCATTATGCCCAGTTCAAGCTTGCGGGCCATCTCATTGCGAGTGGCTTCAGCCATCAGCACGATGGTACGGCTTTTCTCCAGAATGGCGTCTTCAGCGCCACTGTGGATGTCGTCCAGCCTTTCCCAGGCCATGATAACAGCAATAACCAGCGGGCCGAGCAGGGCCACGCCAAGGACCTTCCACTTGATACTGCACTCTTTGAACATATTTTGTTCTCCATGTCGGAATGGATGCGTTATTCATATTCTCTTATCGTCAATATGACACAGTGCTTTATTGCGTAAGTGAATTTGACTGAATAATGTTTATGTAATAGCGGCGAATCACATCAAGAGGTTGACCTGCCCCCAATAAATAGTCCACAAAAATTAGCGTAAGGTGGGGGCTGTGACCCTCCACCCGAAATTGTATCCGACTGTTTGAAGGTCACTCTCCAAGGCATCATCAGAGGTCGCGTTGAGCTTGAGAGCGTTATCATTTATGACGGTTGGCGTGGTTACGATGGGCCAGTTGACGTTTCTGTCAGAAGCTTTTTCGTGTTGAGCACGGCAACAACAAATTGGGCAATAACCACCGCATATTCATGGCATTGAAAACTTCTGGGCCTTCGCCAAGAGAAGCATTGTACGCTTTGGAGGACTGGCAAAACACACTTTTTACTTTCATTTGAACGAATGCGAACTCCGCTTTAGCCACGGAAATGAGGATATCTACAAACTTGTCCTCAAAATGCTCAGAGAAAGCCTATCAGCTAGGCATGCCCCTTTAATTATAATGGAGAGTTATATGAAAGATATTCGTCAAAAGGCCAAGGAACTTATGCGGGGAGCTTGTCGGCTTTGCCCCATTTGCGATGGGCGAGTGTGCGCGGGTGAGGTCCCTGGTATGGGTGGCCTGGGCAGTGGCAGTGCTTTTAAAAATAATGTTAAGGCATTGGCAGAGATAGCGTTGAACATGCGCCTCATTCACGCTGCCAGCGCTCCCGAGACCTCCTGTAGCCACCTTGGGATGAACCTCGACATGCCAGTGGTGGCCGCGCCCATTGGCGGCATGTTTAATTTTAAGGTTCTTCCGGGTTTTCCGTGGGTAGCTGATCTGCTAATGTCCTTCCCGGAGGGCACCAATGAAGGATACGGACCTATATTTTCGG
>Ga0183101_1000273_pt5 | contig 25364 bp, 21 predicted proteins | sample Biomet3_FD_127790 | JGI IMG/M metagenome (GOLD analysis project Ga0183101, IMG submission 127790) | Microbial communities from bioreactor (seeded with sewage sludge) at LBNL, California, USA - Biofuel metagenome 3 | ecosystem: Engineered > Bioreactor > Anaerobic > Unclassified ...
TTGGGCGCGAGCCCGTCTTCCGGCGCGTTCGCCGCGCCGCCCCTAAGCAGCAGATCGCGCAACGTCGCCGCAAGCTCTTCAATATGTGTACCGGAAAGTGCGCTTATTGCGCAACAAGTTCTCGCACCCGCCCAGCGGGGGGGAAATATTTGGGGCATGCACAAATCACATTTGTTCCACACCACGAGCAGCGGCGCATCGCCGACAGATTCCAGAACTTCGCGGGCGGCCTCGTCGGGGCAAACCTTTGCCGCCGCTCCCGCTTCGCCAAGCTGGCCGCCATCAAGCACCAACACAACGGCATCCGCTTCTGAAAGTTTTTTTCGGCTTCGGGCCACGCCCAGCTGTTCCACGGCTTCTACGCCCTGGCGTAACCCTGCCGTGTCGGTAAGCCGCACGGGAAGCCCATCAAGATTGCAGGTTTCTTCAAGAAAATCTCTTGTGGTTCCCGGAATATCCGTAACCAAAGCCCTGTCGCGGCCCAGCAGCGCGTTGAGCAGGCTGGATTTGCCCGCGTTAACGCCGCCCGCAAGCACCACCAGCGCGCCGTTCTGCACCACCTGGGCGCGGCGGCTGCCGGCCAGCAGACGGCGCAGAGCCAAAACAACCTTGTCGATGGCCCCGATAAAAGTGGCAGGCTCCATGCCCTCCACCTCTTCTTCCGGAAAATCCACGGCAAGGCACATCTGCGCGCGCAGGGTTTCCAGCTCGGCGCGCAGCTCGTCGGTGCGCTTGCCCAGCAGCCCTTCAAGGCGGTTCAGGCCATAGCGCACGGCCTCGCGCGACGGCGCGGCGATAAGCTCGGCCACGGCCTCGGCCTGGCTCAGTTCCATGCGGCCATTAACAAAGGCGCGGCGCGAAAATTCCCCGCGTTCGGCCTGACGCGCCCCGTGGCGCAAGGCGCTCTCAAGCACGGCCTGCACAAGAAACGGCCCGCCGTGGCACTGCAGCTCGGCCACGTCCTCGCCAGTAAACGTGCGCGGGCCAGGCATAAAGACCGCCAAGGCATCGTCGATGGCTTCACCATTCCAATCAAGCACACGCCCGCGATGCAGAAACCAAGGACGAAAATTTTCCACCTGCGACGACAGGGGCAGAAACATGCGGGCCAGCACATCTTTTGCGCGCGGGCCGGAAATCCGCACAATGCCGATGCCCCCCGCTCCCGGCGGCGTGGCAACGGCGGCGATGGTTTCGCCCTGGTCCGTCTGTTGCGTCGTGTTCATGCCATTTCTCCGCCTGCTGCTCCGTCAACGCAGGTTGCCGGAGACGCGGCGTCGCTTGACGGCTTCTCCGGCAACAAAACTTTTCCTGCGCCAGGTAGGGCACTATTGCGATGCAATGCCCGCCTTTCGTGCGAATTTTCGCCCAGCAAGCATTTCGTGGCGTGAATTGTACCAAAACCCGCCCAGAATAGACAACCTTTTATATTGCTGATTCGCTTTCGCAGCCCGGCATAACGTTCAGGCCGCGCAAAACGCTCTGACGGGGCCAGCCGGGCCAGCCAAAACGGACCAGCCGAAGAAAGGCTCTGCCCCGCCGCGCGTTATTGCTGGCGCTCGCCCTTTTTGCGCATGATGACCACGCGCTTCATGGGGCCGTCGCCCGTGCTGCGCGTTTGCACGTCAAGGGCCTCTTGCAGGCACACATGCACAATGCGCCGATGATAGGACGACAACGGCCGCGTGGAATAGGAACGGCCGCTCTGACGCACTTTGTCCGCCAGAGAAAGGGCCATTTCGCGCAGCTTTTCATCCTGACGGCGGCGGTATTCGCCCGCGTCAAGCTGCACGCGCACCGCCGCGTTCATGCCGCGCGAAACAATGCGCGAAACCATGTATTGCAGCGCCGCGAGCGTTTGCCCCTCCCGGCCGATAAGCAGGCCGGAATCTTCGTCGCAATCAATGCTCACCTGTACCCTGCCGCCACCGATCTTCACGGCAATGCCAGCCGTTTCGCCCGTGATGGGGCGAATGAGCTTGCGCACCGTGTCGTCCACAAGGCTTTCAAGCTTTGTGGCATCCAGCTGTTCCAGCGGGGTAACGGGCAGGCCTTCGCCCACCTCTTCAAAATCATCTTCCATGCCGTCAAGCGGCGCATCGCCCTTGGCCGGGCGCTCGGGCCGGGCGCCCTCGCGAGGGGGGCGCTGGTCGGACCTGCCGTCGCCCCGGTTTTCGGAACGCGGTTCGTTGCGGCGGTTGCGCGGCTCGCGTTTCGGAGCTTCGGCGGCGTCTGCCGCTTCCGCGCCATCTGCGCTTTCGGCATTGCGTCCGGCACGGTCACGGCCACGGTCATTTCTGCCGCGCCCCTGAATCTTGTTGCCGTTACGCTCAGGCCTGCCGTTGCGTTCTGCACGCCTTTCAGCTGGCCGTTCCGCAACGTTGCCGTCAACATCATCACTGGCAGCGGCATCGGCGGCATCGTAACCCTGCGGGTTCTCCTGGGGCTGCCCCCTGCGGTTGCCGCGCCCACGACCGCGCCTGTCATCCTGTTGCCCGCGCGGCGCGCGGTCATCCTGCCGGCGTTCTCGCGCCTCAGGCCTGTTTTTTTCTTGCGAAACCGGGGCCTCCGTTGCAGGTTCAGCCGCCGGGGCCTGTGCGTCGGGGGCCTCTCCCTTGCGGGGGGCTTTGCCCTGAGCCTCGGCAGACCGAACAGCTTCACTCGCCGCTTTGGGGCCTTGCGCCTCGCCGGGCACCGCCTCCTGGCTGCGAACCTCCGCAGCTTCAGGCGCTGGGGAAGCCGCAGCGGCATCCCCACCCTTTCTGCCCAGAATGCTCTCCACAGCCTCGCGCAACTGCACGCGGCGGGCACGCACCTTAGCCTTGCGCGCCCCCACGATGCCGAAAATGCCAGACTTGGCATCCTGCACTATTTCAATTTCAAGCTTTTCCCGCGCCGTATTAAAGTAGCCGCATGCTTCTTCAATAGCGTCGTCGAGATCCTTGCCCTGAAACTCCTTGAACCCTTCCATACGAACCCCTTGCTGTATCACGCGAACTTGCCGGGGCGGCCTACTTCGCGGCGGGAGTAGAGAATTTCTTCGCCATCATCCTCTGCTGCGCAATGGAAAGGATGTTGTTGACCAACCAGTACACCACCAGACCGGAGGGAAAGTTCAGGAACATGACCGTAAAGATCAGCGGCAGGAACATCATGACCTTCTGTTGGGTGGGGTCTGTAGCCGGGGGGCTCATTCTCTGCTGCAAAAACATGGTCAGGCCCATGATGATGGGCGTGATGTAATAGGGGTCTTTGGACGAGAGGTCGGCCAGCCACAAAAGGTTGGTGCCGGGCAGATGCGTGATGAAGGGCGCGTGGCGCAGCTCGATGGAAGTGAGCAGCGCCTGATACAGGCCGAAGAACACGGGCATCTGAATAAGGATGGGCACGCAACCGCTGGCGGGGTTGACGCCATAGGTCTTGTAGAGCGCCATGACTTCCTTGTTCATGAGCTCCTTGTTATCCTTATACTTCTCGCGGATGGCAACCATGTGCGGCTGCAACTTCTTCATCTTTTCCATTGAGGCGTAGCTCTTGGCCGTCAGCGGCCAGAAGATGGCCTTAATGAGCAGCGTCAGCAAAATGATGGCAACGCCCCAGTTATTCACATAGGTGTGGAAAAATTCCAAAAGCCACAGCAGGCCCTTGGCAATCACATGGAACATGCCAAGGTCAATACTTTTGACCAGCTGATCGGAAACAGCCGTCAACTGGGCGCGTTCTTTGGGTCCAAGCCAGTAGGAAACGGTCAGCACGCGTTCCTGGCCGGGGCCAAGCATGACTTCCGGTTCTTCAAGGGCGGCGCGGTAGATATTCTGCTGCATGCGGCCCTTGATGGTCACGTTGCTGTTGTCGCCGGGCAGCACGGCAGCAAGAAAATAGGTGCTCATGGTGCCGCCCCAGTAAATCTTGCCCGTTGTCTGCACGCCCGTGCTTTCAAGCGTTTTGGGCGAAGATTCCTCGCCGAGGCTGCCGTCGTTGTCCCAGGCAAGGCGCATGGCGTCATAACGACCACCGGCGGCATTGCTGCCGTCGGCCGCCACCGTGTAGCTCACCCGCACGCTGCGCGCCTGGTCCGAGGCGTTCACCACGCGAATTTTTTCGCGGATAAGATAAGAATTGGCGCTGAAGGTCATTTCGCGCACCACGCGCAGGTTGTCCACCTCGCCGTTGAAGCGCAGCACGCCCTGCTGCCCAGCCGCAACGTTCACCGCGGCTTCGTCGGTTTCAACAGACCACTTGCCCGTGCTCCACGAAGGCTGGCTGTTGATCACGAGGCCCAGCGGGGCCACGTTGGCCGTCTGGCCATCCACCAGGTTGACCAGCGGTGAATCGGGCGCAAGACCTGTCTGATATTTCTTGAGCTTGAACGAACGCAACGAGCCACCGCCGGTGTAGAACACGGCGTCGAAAAGCGGGGTGCTCACCGTGAGGTCACGCCCCGGGGCGGGCGTGAACACGGGCAGGGCTTCCGCCTGCTGGGGTGCCGCCTGCGCGGCCTGGGGCTTCGCGGCTTGTTGCTCAGCCTGCTGCTTGGCCTGTTGCTGGGCTACAGCGGCTGGGTCGGGTTTGTGTACCCAGCCCATACGCTCGGACAGGTAACTCCAGCCCACAATAACGACGAGGCACAACAGTATGGCAATAATCAGATTTTTTCCGTCTTGCATGAGGGCGTTTACTCCTGGGACAGTGGCGGGACGTCATGGGGACGCCGTGGGGGTGGAACCGGATCATAGCCCGATCCGCCCCAAGGATGACAGCGGGCCAGGCGCTTGAGCGCAAGCCAGCCGCCCCGGAACACGCCGTGAGTCATGATGGCCTCGACGGCATAGGCGGAACAGGTGGGATAAAACCGACAGGCGGGGGGAAGCACTGGCGAGATGCAAAGCTGGTAAACGCGAATGGGTAAAATGCACAGATTACGCAGCAAGTGACTCATGGCAGCCCATCCAATGCCGGACGGCCCGGCTCTCGCCGGACCACACGCCGCATCAGCGGCAAAAGCTCGGCGGCCACGCTGGCCAAATCCAGCGCGGCCTCTCCGGCATGCTTTTTGGCAACGGTAACGATGTCGGCTTCTTTGGGCAGACTGTCGCGGTGAAGGCGATAGAATTCCCGCAGCAACCTCTTGACGCGGTTGCGCACCACGGCATTGCCTACCTTGCGGGAAACAGCCATGCCAGTGCGCGCGACAGAGCCGGGGCAGTGGCCCGGCAACACAAAAACAAGAAAATGTTCGGTGTGCAGACGCCTGCCCCGCTCATAGCACGCCACAAATTCCGCCCTTCGGCGTATGCGCAGCTGCCGCGGCAGACCATTTCGGCGCATGGGAATTCCCATGTCGAACGGGGCAAGCCCGACGCTAGGCGCTCAGAACCTTACGGCCCTTGGCACGGCGGCGACGGATGATGGCGCGCCCGCTGGGGGTTGCCATGCGGCTGCGGAACCCATGCGTGCGGGCTCTTCTGATTTTGCTCGGCTGATATGTTCTCTTCATGACATACTCCTTAAAATTTCCGGCTTGGCCGTGGGCCGACCACCGGAGCGATGCGGCACGCCGGGCCTGAGCTGTTGTTTGGGCTGCCCCGGCCGCTGGCGCGGGAGGGCGGCTTTGCCCTGGCGTTAAAATATATGGAACAAGCTACATACACGCCCGCATGAACTCCGTCAAGCGACAGTTGCCGCCTGGTGGCTCATGGGCGTTGTTTACACGCGCGGGGAGCGGCGCAAGAGCGCTGCCCCTACTGCCGAACCGGCTGCGCGGCGACGCCCCGAAGACAACAGGGATTCAAGCCGCCGCAAGGGGCGGCAACCACGCTCTGAAGGTGTGTAACAGCTTATCGGGCTGCGCTCAAGGGCTCGTGCCTAGCGGGGCGGGGCTGCCGCTGGAATGGACGGCGGCAGAGGGGCATCCGACATGGGCGCTGCAGTGGAAGGCGCCGCCCCCATGCCACCCCCAACTGTTGACGCGGGCAAGGCGGAATACGGCGTGCCGCCAGGGCCGATCAGCCCCGACTGACTGGATTGACCGTATTGAGCGGGTTGCCCTGCCTGCACGGCGGCCCCTCCGCTTTTCGGCAGGGGCGCGTCGCCGGTGAGGGGCGGTATGGCATTGCTTTGGGCGGCAGGCTGGCGCAAGGCCGTTTTGCCAGCATCCTTGGGCGCGGGGCTTGTGGCCGCATGCGATGAGGCCTTGCTGACCTTGACCTTGCGGCTGGAACGGCGCGTGGTTGTCTTGTGCGCGGATTTGGGGGTCACGGCCAGTTCCGGCATGGCCGCCGGATCCGTGAACCGCGCCCCATCAAGCGCTATTTGCCGTGGAGCGACCAGCGTGTTCCAATACAATCGGCCACCGCCGCTGTGCAGCCAAACATCTGTAATATTGGTTGCCCCTGTTGTTGTGCGCGGCGGCACCTGCGGCGGCAAGGCGACAGGCTCGACCCCATAGGCAGCCGGAACGCGCCAACTGAGCAGAAGCGCCAAAAATGCTATCGCGAGTATGGAGGATGTTGTACGCATGGGAATGCACCTCTTCATTCCTTATCGACGCGGCCGCCGCAATCTTTAGAGCGAGAAAAACCACGGGCATTACGCCGCTCGAAAACAGCGGAGAACGTTGACAGGCCGCCCCGCGTTCGGCACATTCAGCTTACAGGCGATATGCCTGCCGGGACGGCGCGTTAGCGCTTTTGCTGCCCGGCGTTTTGCAGGAACACATTCCAGGAGTCGTCATGCCAGCAGCCCCAACCCTCACGAAAGCGCCAGTTTCGCTTGCGCCGTGCGTCACGCTTATCGGCATGGCCGGAGCGGGAAAATCCACAGTGGGCTATGCCTTGGCGCAGCATCTCGGGTGGGCCCTTGTGGACAGCGACCACCTTATCGAAGCCGCCTATGGTGCGCGCCTGCAGGATATAACCGACGCTCTGGGCAAGGCGGCATTTCTGGACACAGAGGCCAAAATCATTCGCGCCATCAAGGTTCACAGGGCCGTTATCGCCACCGGCGGCAGCGTGATCTACCGCGAAAGCGCCATGCGGCACCTTGCCGCGCTGGGCCCTGTGGTCTTTCTGGATGTGCCGTTCGCGGTCATAGAGGAGCGCGTGGCGCGCAACCCGGAACGGGGCATCGCCATGAACCCCGGCGAAAAACTTGAAGATATTTTTAATGAGCGGCAGGCGCTGTACACCCACTATGCGTCGCTTTGCTGCCCCGCCGAGGGGAAAAACCCCGCGCAGTGCGCGCAATGGATAGAGGCCCATTTGCCGCAAGAAATTCTGAAGGGCGACGGCGCCTAGCACCTATTTTCAAGGCCTGTTTTTCCTTTTGGCGGCGTGCGTTCACTACCGTGAGCAGCGTCAACCAGGCAGAAGGCCTTTTCCCCTCCCATAAAAACGCGAAGCGGGGCTCATGCCCCGCTAACTGCCTTGCGCCGGTTTGCTACGGCGCTCAATACGTCCGCTCCGGCAGGGCGCAACTTGCGCACGGCCAGAGCGGCACACTCAAACAAAAGTCTTTAATACTGCCAGGTTGAACCGTCGTAACGGATCAGCTCGTTGATGTTGCGGGCCTTGACCTGCTGGCACGAGGCGGTCGTGATGGCTTCCTTGCGGCTTTTGCCACGGCATTCCATCATTTTTTCCTGATAGCGAACATAGCCCACATACTGCCCCGCATTGCTGGGGTGCATTTCCGTGGTCACCTCGTTGGGGTCAACGTCCACATAGCTGGCCACGAAATCCTTGCCGTCCTGGCGCACTTCCTTGGAGGCCTTTGAAGGCATCACCGTGCGCGAGGCCTGCGCGACCAAGCGGTGCCCCACCATGCCGAGTTCGGCGGTGATTTCGGCTTCGGTCTTCACAGTCTTTCGTGAAGGGGCTTTCTTTTCAGCGTGCTTTGCGGCTTTGGTCTTGCTCTTGCCTTTAACGTCTTTGGCCGGAGCCGGGGCGGGTTCCGGAGCGGGAGCGGGAGCCGCGGCCTGTTCCTGAGGCTGAGCGGGCTTTGCCTCTTCGGAAGAAGAACCGCCAAACCAGGCGCAACCGCCGGTGGTCAAGCCCAAAGTGAGAATAAGCGCCAAAATCTTTCGCATGTACACTACACCTCATAAAAAGCCGGGCGGCATACACCACCCGGCTTTTGCGTTTATTACGACGAGAGCCGTTTCGAGGTTACTCGAACGACACTTCGGTGCGCCGGTTCATGGCGCGACCTTCGTCGGTCTTGTTGTCATACTTGAAAGACTTGCCGCGGCCAATGGCGGTCATGCGGCTGGCGGGAATGCCCTGCTTCGCAAGGTAGGTCTTCACGGAAGTGGCGCGTTCCTGCGAAAGCTTCATGTTGTAGGCATCGGAACCGATCCAGTCGGTCCAGCCAGAGAGAACAACGCGCTTGTTGGGGTTGTTCTTGATCAGGGTGGCGGCTTCGTTCAGGATGCCCATGGCCTTGCCGTCAAGAGCATAGGAATTGAAAGCGAAGTGAACGCCGCGCAGCACGATCACGTCCTCGTCCTTGCAGAACACGGACAGAACAAAACGCTCAACAGCGGCGTCGCTGGTGGCCAGTTCTTCACCGCGAACCACGATGGAGTTGGGGTTCAGAGCGCCGATCTGCTTGATGGTCTTTTCACCGTTGGGGGTGTCGGCCAAGGAGATGACATGCACAACCAGGTTGCGCTGGCTGGCATACATCTGGCGAACCACTTCAACGAGGTCGGTGCCGCGGTTGTTGTCGCCGTCGGTCACGAGGATAAGGGCGGCGTCGCGCTTCATGCTGGAGATGAAGGGTTCATACGCCTGCAGGCCGTTGCCCATGCTGGTCATGCGGCCAAAAATCTGGAAGTTGCTCTTCAGTTTCTTGAGACCGGCGGCCATGGCGGCACGGTTCCAGGGGCCCTGGGCGATAACGGCGCCGTTGGGCGAAAGGGTGTGCAGACCACCGTTATAGCTCAGAGCCGGAATGGCGGCGTTGATGCGCGTGAGCACATTCTGGGCCACAACAATCTTGTCCTGCTTGAGCTTGGCGTTCTTCATCATCATGGAACCGGAATAGTCCACGACAAAATCGAAGCTTTCGATTTTTTTGTTGCAAGTCGGAGCCGCGGCAGCGGCCACGGCGAAGCTGAGAACAAGAGCTGCCGCAAGAGCAAGAAGACGAAACGATTTCATACTGCCTCCCAAACGTTGTTTGTGTCGTCGATTACCGTCAACAACAGTAAATCGCGGTGTGCCCGCCACGTTACCGGCTCACTCACAGCCCTCGGCTTCGGAGACGGCAACTGCTTTTCACATACCCGTGTTTAAGAAAAACCGCAAGTTGTAAATAGGAAACACTCTTTCCCTAATCGACACTGTTTCTTCGCCGCCCTAGCACGCATCGACAGAATCCCCCCGCGCACCGTTGCGGTGCCGCCGCTGGACAGCACGGCGGGGCTGAGGCATACTTGTTTGAGAACCAAGGATTTTCCATGCCCGCACTGACATTTTCCAAATGGAGCCCAGGGGGCAACACCACCCTGCTCTTCCCCGAATTGGGGCAGCGCCCCGCCGAACAGGCGCGCATTGCCGCGCTGGCGCTTGATCAGGCCTGCCTTGGCGGCGAGCAGGCGGGGTTTGTGAACCTGCCGCAAAAACGGCTGCGCATGGCGGGTGGCGAATTTTGCATCAACGCCAGCCGATCCGTGGGGGCGCTTTTGGCTCTTGCCGCTACTGGCCGCTGCGCGGACCAGGCCGTGCTTGAGGGCTGCGCCCCGCCCCCGCGCGCCGCTGAAAACGGAGAAGCCGCCCCCGACGCGCCAGAGCGCAGCGACGAAATTCAAGTTTCCGGTTGGCAAACCCCTGTGCGCCTGCGCACGCGGGGGGCCGCGCCGTTCTGGCAGGTGGAAGCCCTGCTGCGCTTGCCAGACTGCCCCATCACCACGGTGGAAGGCGGCGCGCATCTGGTGCGGCTGCCCGGCATCTGCCACCTGCTGCTGGGCACGGCCGCCCACCCGCTGCCGGACGACTGCCACGCGGCGGCGGCCCAGTTGCGCCAGCGGCTCGGGCTAGAAAACGAGCCCGCAGCGGGCGTCATCTGGTGGCGCGAATGCCAGGGGCAACTGGAAATGCTGCCCCTTGTGCATGTTCGCGATGCGGGCACGACCTTTCTTGAAAATGCCTGCGGTTCCGGCGCGCTGGCCCTGGCCTTGTGCCTGGCCCAAGCAGGCACGCGGCGCGCCTTTTCCATCATGCAGCCGGGCGGTTCGGCCCTGGCGGTGCGCCTGTTCACTGAAAACGGCGTTGCCATGGCAGGCGTGGACGGTCCCGTAACCCTTGTGGCCCGAGGCAATGTTTGGCTGCCGGATGCGAAACCGGACCGGCCCGGAGCGCGAGCCTGAATTCATGACCGGCAAACTTCGGGAAGGGTTTACCACCGGCAGCGCGGCCACCGGCGCGGCGCTGGCGGCCTTGCAGCTGCTGCGCGAAGGCGCGGCCCCGGCCGAGGTGCGCGTGCCCCTGCCGCCTTTTGAGGAAACGACCGCCCCGGCAAACGCGCTGCCCCAGCCCCGCGCTTGGCTGACGCTCAAGCCCCAAATCTGCGCTTTCGGCGCGGCGCCAGAGCTGGCCGCCGCCTGGCGCGACGGCGCAGGCGCGATTGCTGATCCGCCGCCAAAAAATATCACGCGCATGGCCCATGCCAGCATTGTCAAAGACGGCGGCGACGACCCCGACGCCACCTCCGGCGCGAGCATCATGGTCACGATTGTTGAAAGCGACGGCGGGAACGACGGAGGGGATGCCGAGGCCTCCATCATTATAAAGGGCGGGCCGGGCGTTGGCCGCGTCACCCTGCCGGGGCTGCCCGTGCCGGTGGGCGAAGCCGCCGTCAACCCCGTGCCGCGCAAGCAGATCGTCCTGGCTCTTGAAGCCTGGCTGCGGGAACGGGCGCGTGCTTGCGGCGCGCAGGGTTGCCAGGGGCATCAACTGACAGTATTTGTCAGCGTGCCGGAAGGCGCGCAGCTGGCGCGAAAGACCTTTAACCCCCGCCTGGGCATTGAAGGCGGCATTTCCATTCTGGGCACGCAGGGCACGGTGCGGCCCTACAGCCACGACGCATGGAAGGCCACCATTGAGCAGGGGCTGGCCGTGGCCGCGGCCACGGGCTGTGACCGCGTGTGCCTGACCACGGGGCGGCGCTCGGAACGCCTGCTTATGGAGCGTTATCCCGAGCTGCCCGCCCGCTGTTTTGTGCAGGTGGCCGACTTTGCGGAATTTTCTTTGCACGCCGCCGGGGCCAAAAATTTTTCGTGCCTTGTTTGGGGTTGTTTTTTCGGCAAGCTGGTAAAACTGGCGCAGGGGCACCCCTACACCCACGCCGGGCACGCCGCGCTGGACATGCGCGACCTGGCGGATATGGCGCAGCAAACCGGGGCCGCCTGCGCGGCGGAGGTTGCCCAGTGCATAACGGCGGCCCATGCCCTGGAGCTGCTGCTGCGCGCCCCCCACGGCTCGAAGACCATCGCGCTGGTGGCCAGCCGCGCCGCCCGCACGGCGCAGAATTTCGCGGGCCGTCCCGTAACGCTGCACCTTTTTCATACTGACGGCAGGGAATTATTGGCGCTATGAAACAACAGGTTTCCTTATTCGGCTTTGACGCCCCCACGCACGAAGCCCCTTCTCCGGCTCACGCGCCTACCGCCGCGCCCGCTGCCGCCCAAAACACAGCGCCAGCGACACCAGAATCAGGCGTGCCAAGCGCCTGCGCGCCAAAAGCCTGCACGCCAGAAGCCTGCGCGCCAGAAGCGGACATGACCACCACCCACGCCGCAACCGATTCCCAGCCGCCCCATGACGATGCGGCCCCCGCGCCCGCACCGCCCATGCCCGCGCAGCCCGCAGCCGATCAGCCCCACAACCAGTCCCACGGCCAGCCGCATGACCAGCCTCATGATTTGGCGGAGAGCGCCCGCGCGGTGGAAACCACCCACGACGCACTAAGCCCGTTGGAGGCCGACCCTGATAGTACCGCTGCGGCTGAGCCAACGCCCGGCGCTTCTGACGGCGCAATAGCCCCCAGCGACATTGCCGGGCAGCCCCTTCAGGCCGCCCCGGCGGCGGAAGCGGAAGCAGCATGCGCGCCCACAGCGCCCGAGGCCTCCGCATCTCCCCGCGCGACGGAGCAAGACGACTGGCCGCCCATGGCCGAGATGCTGCAATCCTTCTTTGTCTTTGAGCCAACCACCGCCGCGCCGGAGCCCATCACCGTGCTGGGGCTGGACTGCGCGCGGCCCCGTGGGCTGGCCGGGCTTTCGGAAACGCAGAAACGCATTGCGGACGCGGCGGATGTTATTTGCGGCGGCCGAACCCTGCTGGAGGAATTTTCCGGGCAACGGCTCGAAAACGAGCACAATGAAGAGCACAACGTCGAGCCCCCGCAGGACCGCCCCGGCACGCCCGAGCTCAAGGCCCGCCTGCTGCCGCTGACAACGCCGCTTGAACCGCTGCTCACACGCTTGAGCCAATTGCGGGCGGCGGGGGAAAAAGTGCTGGTGCTGGCCGATGGCGACCCCCTGCTGTTCGGCATCGGCGCAACCCTGGTGCGCCGCCTGGGGGCCGAGGCCGTCAGGCTGCTGCCTGCTGTGAGTTCCCTGCAGCAGGCCTGCGCGCGCCTTTCCCTGCCCTGGCACAAGGTTATCTGCCTTTCGTTGCACGGGCGGGACGATCTGCGCCCCCTCAATGTGGCCTGCGGCAAAAATGCGCCGCTCTGTATTCTTACCGACGCCCGCATGTCCCCGGACGTCTTGGCGCGCCACCTGTTGGACCGTGGGGTGGACTGGTTCGACACGCATATTTTTGAACGCATGGGCGCGCCGGATGAAAGCGTGAACCACCTGAGCCTGGCCCAGGCCGCTGGAAGGGAATTTGGCCCTGCCTGCACCATGGTTCTGGTTCCCGTGGCCCCGCCCCGCCGCCCCTGCCTGGGGTTCGACGCCGACCAGCTTGCCGTTGACCGGGGGCTGATCACCAAAAAGCCCGTGCGGGCGGCGGCTTTGTCCCTGCTGCGCATTGAGGCGGGGCATGTCGTGTGGGACATCGGCTCCGGCTCCGGCGCGGTGGCGCTTGAAGCTTCCGTGTTGGCCCATGAAGGGCGCGTGGTGGCGGTTGAGCGTTCCGCCGGGCGGGCCATGGGCATTCAGGAAAACCGCCGCCGCTTTGGCGCGGCCAATGTGGAAGTGCGCCTGGGGCAGGCCCCGGAGTGCCTGCCCTCGCTGCCGGACCCGCACCGCGTTTTTGTGGGCGGCGGGCTTTCCGGCGACGACGGCGAGGACATTTTGGGCCATGTCTGCCTGCGCTTGCCCGTGGGCGGGCGCGTTGTGGTCAGCTGCGTGCTGCTGGACAGCTTCGCCCTGTGCCGCCGTTATTTTGAAGCTTTGAACTGGCCCGTGGAAATTCTGCAAATATCGGCGGCCGAGGGCAAAAGCCTTGGCGGCGACATACACCTGGCGGCCATGAATCCGGTTTTTCTGCTGGCTGCCCAGAAACCCGCGCCCGCCCCTATTCAGGCGAGCGCACAGCCTGAAGGCAGGTAAGCTATGGATGCCGCCGCACCAGCCAGGCCAGCCCCGGGTCTTGTGACCTTTGTCGGCGCAGGCCCCGGCGACCCGGACCTTATGACCATCAAGGGACAAAAGGCGGTTGCGCAGGCCGCACTTGTGCTCTACGCGGGGTCTCTTGTGCCGCGCGAAGTGGTGGCCTGCGCTGCGCCCGAAGCCATGGTGGTGGATTCCGCGCCGCTAACGCTTGAGCAGTGCCACGCGCTCGTGCGCGCCACCGCCCTTGAGGGCAAACCCGTGGCGCGCGTCCACACGGGCGACCCCTCGCTTTACGGCGCGTTGCGTGAGCAAACCGCCCTGCTCGACGCGGACGGCATTCCCTGGCGGGTGGTGCCGGGCGTCACCGCCGCGTGCGCCGCCGCTGCGGCGGCGGGCATAACCTTTACCGTGCCGGAAGTAACCCAAAGCCTCATCATCAGCCGCCTTGAAGGCAGAACCCCGGTTCCCCCGCGCGAGCACCTGCATGTGCTGGCCCAGCACCGCGCCTCCATGGCCGTTTATCTTTCCGCCGCGTCGGCTCAAGCGCTTCAGGACGAACTTTCGCGCAGCCTGCCGCCGGAAACCCCGATTTTTTGCGCGCATATGGTGGGCTGGCCCGAAGAGCAGCTGCACTGGACCACGCTTGGCGAGCTTGCGCAGTGCGTGGCCCGCCACAACCTCACCCGCCAAACCGTCTTTCTTGTGCTGCCCGCGCAGAATGAAGAGGGCGCGCCATCGCGCCTTTACGCGGCCGATTTCTCCCACGGCTGCCGCACCGCCGCTAGCTGATCTTCCTTCCCCTCCCGTTTGGTATCAATTGCAAATAGGATGCGTACCCGCATCCTGTTTGTTTTTTTGTCTTTTTTCAAACACACCATTCTGATACGTCAAAATATCGTGACACGGTTGCACTAGCAATGAATTTTATATTTAGTGCATTCATGTACAGTGCAATTTAAGCTCATAGCTTATTTAATAACCAGTAGCATAATGCTTTATTTTTGCAACATGTGTTCGTTTTTCGTACACACACATAATGTTGCATTCGCAACATGCGCCTAAAATAACAAATAAGGCATCATTATCTTATTTTCTGATAATCATGCTTTTAAAAAAAGGAGTGATTGATGAACAAGCCGAACATTCCGGATTCGTATTCACTTTTCATCGACGGCCAATGGAAGCCCGCTTCTGACGGCGGCGTTTTTGACACGTTCTGCCCTGCCAACGGCGAACGCCTGGCCACCTGCGCCGAAGCCACCAGGGAAGATGTGGACACCGCCGTTAAGGCCGCCACAAAAGCCTGGGCCACCTGGAAAAACGTCAACCCCATCGAACGCGCGGATCTGCTGCTGAAAATCGCCGACATCATTGACGCCAACAAAGAACACCTGGCCATGGTGGAAACCTTGGACAACGGCAAACCCATCCGTGAAACCATGGGCGTTGACATTCCCTTCGCCGCCGACCATTTCCGTTATTTCGCCGGCGTGGTGCGCTCGGAAGAAGGCACCGCCAGCATGCTTGACCGAAACACGCTTTCGCTGGTCATTCGCGAGCCCATCGGCGTGGTGGGCCAGATCGTGCCGTGGAACTTCCCCTTCCTCATGGCCGCATGGAAGCTGGCCCCCGTGCTGGCGGCGGGCTGCTGCACAGTGTTCAAGCCTTCCAACCACACCTCGCTTTCCGTGCTTGAGCTGGCGCGCCTTATCGGCAACGTGCTGCCCAAGGGCGTGTTCAATGTGGTGACCGGGCGCGGCTCCCGCTCCGGCCAATTCATGCTTGAGCACCCCGGATTCCGCAAGCTGGCTTTCACCGGTTCCACCGACGTGGGGCGCAACGTGGGCCTGGCCGCCGCCCAGCGCATCATTCCTTCCACGCTGGAACTGGGCGGCAAATCCGCCAATATTTTCTTTCCCGACTGCCAGTGGGATTTGGCCATGGACGGCCTGCAGCTGGGCATTCTGTTCAACCAGGGGCAGGTGTGCTGCGCCGGTTCGCGCGTGTTTGTGCATGAGGACATCTACGACAAATTCGTGAGCGAGGCCGTGGAGCGTTTCAACCGCGTCAAGGTTGGCTTGCCCTGGAACGCCGACACGCAGATGGGGTCGCAGATCTATGAGTCGCACCTCAAGGCCATTCTTACCTGCGTGGAACAGGCCAAGGGCGAAGGCGCAAAAGTGCTGTGCGGCGGCGAACGCATCACCGATGGCGAGCTGGCCAAGGGCTGCTTTATGCGGCCCACCCTGCTTGGCGACGTCACCAACAACATGCGCGTGGCCCAGGACGAGATTTTCGGCCCTGTGGCCGTGATCATCAAGTTCAAGACCGAAGACGAAGTGGTGGCCATGGCCAACGACAGCATTTACGGCCTTGGCGGCGCGGTATGGACCCGCGACATCAACCGCGCTATCCGCGTCAGCCGCGCCATCGAAACGGGCCGCATGTGGGTGAACACCTACAACAGCATTCCCGCCGGCGCCCCCTTCGGCGGCTACAAGGAATCCGGCCTCGGGCGTGAAACACACAAGGTCATTCTTGAACACTACACGCAGCAAAAGAACATCATGATCAACCTGGCGGAAATGCCCACCGGCCTCTACCCCTAGCCGCGCTTTCACGCCACCGATAAACGGCCCCCCTGGGGGCCGTTTTCAAATTGTAGCGACAGGGCGGCAGGGCTTTTCCCGGCCAGGCGCGGCCCGTGACGCCGTGGGCAATCGCTGAAAAGCAACGCCGCCACCCGCTTTGCCTGAAGCCAAAAGCGAAGGGCGACGGCCCCACGCCGTCGCCCTTACTATGAGTGGAGAATTCGTTATGGATTGCGGACTGTCATGCCCCCCATCATGTCACGGAAAAGTGATGCTTGTGGTGTATATTCCGCATCCAGCGCCTACGCACATGGTTGCGGATGCATGGTCCTTCTGCTGCCGGGCGGGTATTCCACAGTGGAGCCGCCCGTTCTTTTATTGCTCGGGCGCGTCAGAAACACGCCGCACCAAGGTTAGAGCCAGCAGGGCCGAGGACAGGCTTTCCGTTTCAGCGGGTTTTTGCAACTTTCGCTGCACAAATCCGGCCATGTCCAGGGCCATATCCGCATCGGTCAAAGCCGCGCGGCAGGCCTTTTTGTTTGCTTCCAGCACGGCAAGATACCGCTCTATCAACGCCAGGTTCCGGCTCCGCGGCTTGGCAGCTGCGGGTTCAGGCGGTGAGGTTCCCGCCGGGCATATGTCATTGACGTGTTGCGACATGACCATTCCTCCCTGAATGATCACTGCTTCCTTGCACGGGGATGCCTTGCCCACATCCTTGTGGTTTTATACCGTCTCCCCTTCCCCACTCGTCGTAGTATTTATCGGAACAACAGCAGGCCGCTTTAGGGCCGGGGAAAAAATTTATCCATGACGCGCGCCATGGAGCAACATATGTGAAACAATGAACTATATAAGTCATATAAAATAGATACAAACAAACAGTTGCTTGCAAGTATTGCTGTTCACAGCTACCATGCAGCAACTTAGATGCCTGACGAGGAGAACCTATGCCAACACCTATATTGCACAAGGAAAGCCTGATTCCGGGCAAGACCAGCAAACTGGTGCTCCATGCGCCGCAAATTGCTCAAAAAGCGCGCCCCGGGCACTTCGTCATGCTGCGCATGAGCGAGCAGGGCGAGCGCATTCCGCTGACCATCGCCGATACGGATCCGGAAAACGGCACCATCACCATAGTGTATCTGGTAATGGGCAAGAGCACGGCCATGCTTGAGGAGCTGGGCGTCGGGGATGCCATCCACGATGTCTGCGGTCCTTTGGGCCACCCTACCCACATTGAAAAGCGCGGCACCGTCATCTGCGTGGGCGGCGGCACCGGCATTGCCGCCATGCACCACATCGCCAAGGGGCATGCGAGCATCGGCAACAAGGTTGTGGGCGTTATCGGCGCGCGCAGCAAAGATTTGCTGCTGTTTGAAAACGAGCTCAAAGCTTTTGTGGACGAACTGCTCATCTCCACCGACGACGGCAGCTACGGGCACAAGGGCCTTGTCACCGAACTTTTGCGCGACAGGCTTGAAAAAGACAAGGCCGTGTTTGAAGTCGTGGCCGTGGGCCCCGTGCCCATGATGGCCGCCGTGGCCGAAACCACGCGCCCCTTCGGCGTTAAAACCACGGTGAGCCTCAACCCCATTATGGTTGACGGCATCGGCATGTGCGGCGCCTGCCGCGTCACCGTGGGCGGCAAAACCAAGTTTGCCTGTGTGGACGGCCCCGAATTTGACGGGCACGAAGTGGACTTTCCTGAACTGCGCCGCCGTCTGGCCGCCTACCGTGAGCAGGAAACCATTTCCATCGAGGACTACCGGAGGACCAGCCATGGAAACTAGCAAACCCAAGAAGACCGTGGCTCCCCGGGTGGATATGCCCTGTCAGCCCGCCGAGGTGCGGCGCGGCAATTTTGAGGAAGTGGCCATTGGCTACACCAAAGAAATGGCCCAGGCGGAGGCCAGCCGCTGCCTGCAGTGCAAAAAGCCCCTGTGCGTAACGGGCTGCCCTGTGGAAGTGCCTATCCGCGACTTCATCCATCAGGTAGCCGAAAACAACATGGACGCCGCCTACCGCATTATCAAAACCACCAACAGCCTGCCCGCCGTTTGCGGCCGCGTATGCCCGCAGGAACACCAGTGCGAAGGCAAGTGCGTGCTCAAGGCCAAGGGGCAACCCGTGGCCATCGGCCGCCTTGAACGCTTTGTGGCTGATACCTACATCGCCACCACGGCCTGTGAACAGGTAACAGGCACCAACGCCTGCGCCCTGCCCCTCGGCCACAAAAAGGTGGCCTGCATCGGTTCCGGCCCCTCCTCCCTTACCTGCGCGGGCGTGTGCGCCACGGCCGGCATCAAGGTGGATGTTTTCGAAGCTCTGCACGAACCGGGCGGCGTGCTTATTTACGGCATCCCCGCCTTCCGCCTGCCCAAAAACGTGGTGGCGACGGAAATCAACGGCCTGCGCCAGGCCGGTGTGGATTTTCACCTCAATTCCGTGGGCGGCCGCACCATTGAGGTGGGCGAGCTGTGCAAGGAATATGACGCCGTGTTTATCGGCGTGGGCGCTGGCTTGCCTGTCTTTTTGGGCGTGCCCGGCGAAAACCTGGTGGGCGTTTTTTCAGCCAATGAATACCTCACCCGCGTCAACCTTGGCCGCGCCTACAACTTCCCCAAGCAGGACACCCCCGCGTATCCCGGCAAGCACGTCACCGTGTTCGGCGCGGGCAACGTGGCCATGGACGCGGCCCGCACAGCCCTGCGCATGGGGGCGGAAAGCGTGCATGTGGTCTATCGCCGCACCAGGGCGGAAATGCCCGCCCGGCTGGAAGAAGTGGAACACGCGGAGGAAGAGGGCGTGCAGTTTGCCATGCTTTCCTCACCGCTGCACTTCAACGGCGATGCCGAAATGCGCCTGCAATCCGTGAGCCTGCAACGCATGGAACTGGGCGAACCCGATGCCTCTGGCCGTCGCCGTCCGGTGCCCGTGCCCGGTTCGGAATATGATTTGCCCACCGACCTTGCCATCGTGGCGCTGGGCACCCGCTCCAACCCCATCCTTCTTGAGGCCACGCCGGAACTCAAGCTGAACAAATGGGGCTACATAGAGGTGAACGAGGCCACCGGCGAAACCTCCATGCCCAATGTTTTCGCGGGTGGCGACATCGTCACCGGCGCGGCCACCGTTATTCTGGCCATGGGCGCAGGCCGCAAGGCCGGGCAGGAGATCGTCAAAAGAATAGCCGGATAGGTTCCCCCGGCCAGATCGCTTTGGTCGATTTGATCTGGTCGATTTGATCTGGCCTGATCAGGTTCATTCTGGTTTGCAAGCCTGCCCGCCCTGTCGCGGGCAGGCTTTTTTATCCGCCGTTTTTTGCACCGCGTACCCGCGACTTGCCAGACGGGCTGTTCGCGGTCATACTTTGCGCACAAGGCATAGCCGCCTTGGTGCCGCCGCGCTCCGTCATGCCGTCGCGGCAGGCTGCTTCCCCAGCCGCAAGGGCGGGGACACCCTTTTTCGCCGCCTCCGGGCACGGCCGCGCAACATTCAGGAAACGTTCATGATTCTTGCAGATCTGCACACGCACACCAAGTATTCTCACGGCGGCAACACCCCGGCGGAAATGTACGCGGCCGCCGTAAACAAAAACCTTGCTTACATGGGCTTTTCAGAGCATTCGCCGCGCCCGGCCGGTTTTGACTATAGCCATGAATACCGCGAGCAGCTCACCCGCCACCTGCCGGATTATGTGCGCGAGGTGTGCGCGTTGCGCGATGCTGGCGGCCCCTGCCGCGTGCTGTTCGGCATGGAAATGGACTGGCTTGAAGGGCAGGAAGACTTTACGCGCGCTTCATGCGCTTCGTTTGATTTCGACTATCTGCTGGGAAGCGTGCATTTTATCGGCAACTGGGGTTTTGACGACGGCGCGGAACCCTGGAAGGCCTTTTCGCAGGAAGAATGCGAAAAAAACTATCAGGCCTATTTTGAAGCCTGGGAGCGCATGATCAATTCCGGCCTGTTCAACATTGCCGCGCATCCCGACCTCATAAAGATTTTTTCCGTGGAGCAGTTCCACATCTGGCTGGCCAAACCGGAAAGCGCCGCCCTAGTGCGGCGGGGGCTTAACGCCCTGCTGCACGCGGGCATGAGCATGGAAATTTCATCCGCAGGCATACGCAAGGCCTGCCGCGAGATTTACCCCGCCCCGCCCATCATGGTGATGGCCGCATCCATGGGTTTGCCCATCAGCTTTGCTTCCGATGCCCACGCAACCGAAGATGTGGGCTATGGCTTTGCCCGTCTGGCCTCGTATGCGCGCGCCTTCGGGTTTTCGGAATACACCATTTTTGACCGGGGCCGCAAAATCATTCTGCCCCTGTAAGCCTTTCACGCCTTTGACAAAACGGTTGCACCATGTCTGAACTTCTTATTTCTGTTGAAAACGTCAGCCTTTTTCTGCCCGGCGACGCCAACCACAAAAACGTGCTGCACGACATTTGCTGGCAGGTGGAGCGCGGCGGGCACTGCGCCCTGTTGGGCGCCAACGGCTCCGGCAAATCCCCCCTGCTGCGCCTGCTGCGAGGCGAGTTGTGGCCCGCGACCGGCCGCATTCTGTGGCATGGACCCGACGGCCCGGAAGATTCGCCGCTGGCTGGCAAAAGCATGGCCGCCCTTGTTTCTCCCGCGCAGCAGGAGAACTATCAGCGCCAGGCCTGGGATCTGACCGGGCGCGACCTGCTGCTCACCGGTTTTGAAGACACGCCCCTGATCTATACCGAGGTTTCGGCGTTGCGCCGTCAGGCCGTGGACGACATGGCCGCCCGCCTCAATGCCGAGGGCCTGCTTGAGCGCCGCATTCCCACGTTTTCGCAGGGTCAGCTGCGCCTGCTGCTGCTGGGCCGCGCCCTGCTGCGCGCCCCCTCGCTGCTGTTGCTGGACGAATGCGACGAAGGGCTCGACGACCGCCACCGGCGTATTTTCTTTGAAACACTGGGCGATTTTATCGGCCGCTGCACGGTGCTGATGACTGCGCACCGCGCGGCCAACATCCCCGACTGGTGCGCCGGGCGGCGCTATATGCGCGCTGGCCGCATTTTCGACATGCCCGCGCCGCAGGAACCCGCCGAAACCGCGCCCGCCCCACGCCCCGTGCAACACCAAGCCCTCGAGCCGCAGGCGGACGCCCGCCCGCTGCTTGATCTCGAAAACGTCACGGTTTTCATAGACAGGCAGGAGGTGCTGCACAATGTTTCGTGGAGCATGCACAAGGGGGAAAACTGGCGCATAACCGGCGCGAACGGTTCGGGAAAATCCACGCTGCTGCGCCTTTTGGCGGGTGACGAATTTGTGGCTGCCGGGGGCAGGCTCGACAGGCTGCTGCCGGGACAGGGCGGCAAAGTGGAAACACTTGAAGAGGTGCGCAAGGGCGTTCGCCTTGTTTCAGACCTCTCGCAGGCGCTCTACGGCTATTCCCTGACGGCCTTTGACATGGTCTGCACCGGGTTTGACAACAGCATTGGGGTGTACCGGCGTTTTTCGGAAAAAGAACGGACCGAAGCCCGTCAGCGCATGGCGCAGATGTTTCCCGAAGCCGGGCCGGAGGCGCTGGACGCCCTTGGGCGTCAGTCCATACGGCAGCTTTCCACCGGGCAGTTGCGGCGCATGTTTCTGGCGCGCGCGCTGGTGGGCAGCCCGGACATTCTGTTGCTGGACGAGCCGTGTTCCGGGCTGGACGCCCCAAGCCGGGCGCAATACATGCGGCTGCTGGATCAGCTTGCCGCGCAGGGCATACAGATCGTCTTTGTTTCACACCATGATGAAGACGCGCCCTTGTGCATCAACCGTGAGGCGCACATGGAAAACGGCCGCCTGCGGCTGGTGCCCTGACCCGCCGGGGCGGCACGGCGCTAACGGCGGCACGGCACGGATAGGCCCAGATAAACGCGGATAGGCGCGGCCCATCCCCGCGCTCATGCCGCGATGGCATGCACGGCGCGTGTGCCCCGCCAACTGATTCATATTGCCAGCAAAAACCGCGCTATTTTTTCCCGCTGCCCATTCTGGAGCGAACAATCTCTATGCCCACGGGCAGCAGCGAAACAATGATGATGCCATACACGATAATGCTGAAATTCTGACGCGCCCATTCCAGATTGCCGAGAAAATACCCGGCGGAAACAATGCCCCCCACCCAGAGCACGCACCCCGTGATGTTGAACAAAAAAAACGTTGGGGGGTGCATCAGGGCAATGCCCGCCACAAACGGCGCGAACGTGCGCACAATGGGCACAAATCGGGCCAGAACAATGGCCTTGCCGCCGTGCTTTTCATAAAACCGGTGGGCCTTGAGCAGGTGCTCCTTTTTGATCAACCGGTTATCGTGCGAAAAAATGGCCGGTCCCACATGCCGCCCGATGAGATAGTTGACCGCGTCGCCCGCAACGCCCGCCGCCAGCAGCACGCCCATGATTTCGCCATAGCCCAGCAACCCCGCCCCGGCCACCACGCCGGAGGCGAACAGCAGGGAATCGCCCGGCAGAAAAGGCGTGACAACCAGCCCCGTTTCGCAAAAAACCACAACGAACAATATGGCATAAACCCAAAGCCCATACTGTTGCGCCAGTTCGAAAAGATGCACATCGACGTGCAGAATAAAACTCGCCAGATTGCTCAGCAGTTCCATGAGTTGCATTCTCCCTGAACGGAAGGCCTCGAGCCCCCGGTCCGCTCTTGTACCTCAAGGCCGCTTATGGCACAACACAGCCATGCGTGCCTTCACCGCCATAGCCTTTGCGGCCTTGCTGCTGCTTTCTTCCATAGCCAAAGCCGCCGATACCTATTTGGTGGGTTTTCGCACTCTCGGCCAGTGGTCGCAAACCGCCGACCTGCGGCTGGACGTGAACGTGTGGTACCCTTCGGTGCGCCCGCCGCGTGATCTCAACTACGCTCCGTGGGAAATTTCCGCATCCCGAGCGGGCAAGGCCGTTGATGGCCGTTTCCCTCTGTTGCTGCTTTCGCACGACACGGCGGGAACACGCTTTTCGTATCACGATACGGCGGCATGGCTGGCATCACTGGGTTTTGTGGTGGCCGCGCCCAACCACACCGCCGACAACATGGACAACATGGACAACCTGCTCACCTGGCGGCAGCTTGAAAGCCGTGTGCGCGAACTTTCGGGAACCATCAGCCTGCTGCTGCACGACCCGGAGGTTGAGCCCAGCATTGATGCCTCGCGCATTGGCGTGATCGGCTTCGGCGCGGGCGGCACGGCGGCCCTGTTGCTTGGCGGCGCATTGCCGGATTGCGAGGCCTGGCCCACCTATTGCGCCAAGGCCGCGCCTTCTGACATGTATTGCAACGTTTGGGCGCGTGACCGCATGGATTCCCTGTGCAAACATCTGCCGCTCACCAAAAGCCTGGCCGACACGCGCGTGCGCGCCGTGGCCGCCGTGGCCCCCGGCTTTGGCATGCTGTTTTCACGCCGCTCGTTCCAGTGGTTTTATCCCCCGCTGTTGCTGGTGGCCGCACCCGACGACAGGCTGAACAACACCGCGCTGCATGCCCGCCGCATCTTCGAGCTGATGGACAGAAAACCCCGCTGGCTTTCCCTGCCGCAGGCGGATGTGGGCGCGCTCATGGCGGCCTGCCCCGATTCGCTCGCCGCTGAGCTGCCTGAGCTTTGCCGTTCGGTTTCTCCAGAAACACGCACCGTTATCCACAAGCGCATGGACGACGCCCTTGGCGACTTTTTTCTGCACTACCTTGGCAGTGTGCGCAATCTGCCGCATATTCCCGAGCCTCCCGACCTCACGCCGCCCCCGCCCAAGCCCAAGCCCGAACCGGCGCCGCAGCATTCCCCCAGGTCAAAGAAACGGCGTGGTGGCTAGCAACCCGCTCGGCATATTTTTTCCCTTGGCTGCTAGTGCTTGATTTTCGCGGCTTGCAGACTTCCTTGACAATTGTCGCGCAGATCAATAAAGGCTCAAGGATACCTGCACGATCAATCAGTCTGCGCACTCATTTTTTTCGGAACAGGACACTATGCGGAACACATGTCGTTGGTTCTGTTTTCTTTTTGCGGCGCTGCTGCTTCCCATAGCGGCTCGCGGCAGCGAAACGCCGGCCTTGCCTGAACAGCAAGGCTGGGTCGTCATGCCCGCTGGCGCTCGGCCCGCCTTTTTCGGCATACACGGCGGCACAATGCCCGTCAGCTTGTTGGTGTATGGCGACGGTTCATCGCTGGTCACCTTTGTGGGACGCACCGGCAACGACTTTATCGATGTGCTGCGCCGTTCAGAACTGCCCATGCCCAGCCTGCTCAACGCCACCTCGCAACGCGCCGCCTCCGCCAAGGCGGTTGCGCCTTCGGCCAATGCCACAGCTGTGCTCATGGCCGGTTCCTCCTCCAGCAGCTTGCCCGTGTTCAATGTGAGCGGCGAAGGCCTTTCGCAAATGGACATTCCGCCGGGGCAATTGCAACCCTTTGGCCTTTCGGACAAACCGCTTTCCATTGAAGGCGAAGTGATGCCGCCGACGCGTTTTTCGCCGGTGCGGCAATACCGCCTTTTGTTTCAGCCCCACTACCTTCAGCCCCGCCGCAGCACCCGCTGATCTTTTTTTCTTTGTGCCCGCTGGGCGCGCCACGTTTTTTCCCGCTTCACAGTCGCATCCATGAGTAATGCGACTTTTTTTTACGCTCTTGATTTGTTTTTTTATACAAGTTAAGGAATTGTTAAATTTGATGCAGCTATAAGAGATTCATAGGAGTCTTACATGCCTCTTTCCGACTATTTCGACCGCATGAAGCGCATTTGTATGGAAGCTGGCCGTAGGGATTGGCCCCTGAAAAAATATTTTCGCTCGGGGCTCTCGTCACTCAAGGAAAATAGCGCCGATTACGACTCCATCCTTCACGATGACAACCCGTTTTATCGAGAATTTACGCACTGCCTACAGCAGGAATCCATTTCTGACGACGATTGGTTCAGCCTGTTCGAGTGCGTGGTCATCTTTATTCGCATGCGTCAGGCAGCCGCCAGCAACTTGAGCCAACCGGAGCAGGCCGTGCTGCACTATTTTGAAACTTGCGGGGAGTGGAACCCGCACGATGACACCATGGTCAGCGACTGGTATTGGGAACGGATTCCAACAGCAAGACACTGATCCCCCTTGCCGCTGTGGTCTTGCCGGGGCAAGGGCTTGCGTTTTTCCCCATAAAAACACAGGCCGCCCGGCATATGCCGGGCGGCCTATTT
>Ga0183101_1000594_pt2 | contig 25244 bp, 26 predicted proteins | sample Biomet3_FD_127790 | JGI IMG/M metagenome (GOLD analysis project Ga0183101, IMG submission 127790) | Microbial communities from bioreactor (seeded with sewage sludge) at LBNL, California, USA - Biofuel metagenome 3 | ecosystem: Engineered > Bioreactor > Anaerobic > Unclassified ...
TCCGAAGTAAAAACCGCAGGTCTTTTCCTTATAAGCCTTTGCGGTTTTTACAAGTTGCCAAACAGGAAGCAAAAGTTCAATTTTATATGACCATGAAGTAAAAATATAAGAGACAAAAAAGATTTTTTGCAAGTGAATCCGTGTGAGCAAGAATATTATTTTTTGCGACGATGAGGCAGGAAACGCGGAATACAAAAAAGAAATAATACTATGAGTTTAAAATAAGCAGTAAGAAAAAACACTATAAAGTAAGAATATAAGAAATAAAAAAGATTTTCAATAAAAACTTTTCCAAAAAGCCAGCCCCGCTCTTTAATATTGCCGATCAATTTGTTAATATATTTTTATGAAATACACATTCCCGTTTATGCTTCTTATTGCCGCTTCTTTTGCGATGCCTTTAAACGCCCAGGATTATACAAGCGCAAAAGACTTTGTGAACACTTTTGAAATCAACGTTCACAAAGACGGCGCGGAATCAATGGAAAAGTGTCAGGCCGTGCGTCTTAACAAAAACTGGTTTATTACAGCCGCGCACTGTGTAACCCCGATTTGCGATTCTTCCTGCGCCATTCAGGCGCGCCTTCTGATAAAAGACGGCTATGAAATGGACATAGAAGTAAATCATTCATCTTCCAGGCCGGCAGTTTTCAAGCACGAGCGCGCCGCAGTAAACAAAAATGAAGCGGCATACGATATTGCGCTGATAAATTTTAACCCCGAATATTCGCACTACCTTTATAAAAGTTTGGACGAGCATATGCTTCTGCCCAAAAGCGTTTTTAACGATAAAGTAAAATTTACAAATGCGGAATATGCCAAAGCCGTTGAAGGCAACTCTTTCCCTGAAATACTTGAACTGAAAGCCAAAACGCCCAAAACCCTCAACAGAAGTATATCTGCCATATCAATATGGGACGAAAACAGAAGCGTCCTTACATCAACAGGGATAGTGATTTTCTCCCCGAAGCAGCACTATATTTATACGCCAAACTTCGGCATAAGGCAGGGGCTTTCTGGCTCAGGTCTTATGACCAACAAAGGTGAACTTGTCGGCATAGTTTCTTCAAATGCCGAAGTGGTAAGAAGCTGCGGCAGCGACACTCAGACGCAAAATTTAAGGTTCTCTTTCATGGCCGCTTTTGACGAATACGCCTTGTCTTTCATCAGGCGCACGGTAGGCAATATAAATTATTCGGTTGCAGATGACGAACAGGCACTTTCCGAAGTCCCCGAACAATACAAACAAATGGCCGACGAAATTGATAATACGGTGAACTGATATGAAAAAATATTTATTTTTGTTTTTTATGTTTTTTTGCTCTTTCTCCGCTTTTGCGGGCGTTGATTTTATAACCGTAACAAACGAAAACAGCTATAAAGATTCCTCAGATTTCAATAACACTTACGAAATCAACATAAACAAGCACGGTCTTAACACCATATCAAAGTGTCAGGCGGTCAGGCTGGATAAAGAATGGTTTTTGACAGCCGCGCATTGCGTTGAGCCCAACTGCGACGTTGCCTGCAGCATGCAGGTGCGTCTTGTTGTCAGCGGCAATTATGAAATGGACGTTACCACCACCCACAGCCCGTCTTTCCCAAAAGTTTTCAAAAACCCCAAGTCAAATATACCCGGCAAAAATGCGGCTTATGATTTGGCTTTGTTATATTTTCCGTCTTCCTATTCAAAATTTGTATACAAAGATCCGTCGCAGCACATGGCCTTGCCGGAAAGCGTATTTTTAAAGAGAATTCCCGACTATAATATTTATTATCAAGCCGCAAACGGGACAAACATTCCCGTCGTGCTGGCTATGAGTTCCAAAACCAATATAATGTTGGACAGACGGATTTCCGTGGCATCAATATGGGACGGACAAACTTCGGTTCTGGAAAGTATAAAGCCTGTCTTTTACTCCCCGAAACTGCATTATATTTTTACCGAAAACTTCGGCATAATAAAAGGTATTTCCGGCTCTGGCGTAATGACAAACACCGGCGAACTTGTCGGAATAGTTTCGGCAATAGGCGACCTTATAAAAACAAATCCGCAGACGCACGAAACTTCAAGCAGCACACCCGTGGCGTTCTTTGCCGCGTTTGATCCGTATTCCATAGCTTTTATAAAAAAATACATCGGCGGGTTTGAATATAAAATAGCCGACAAAACTTACTTTGCCGTCGTTCCGGAAGGTTACAAAGACCTTATGAACAGCATCAATAATTTAGGCAGGTAATTCAAGCTTTTCGCAAACGGCTTTAAAATTCCCCTCGGTAGACATAACCTTCAGCAGGATTTCGTCCGCCTCGTCGCGGCGGGAGCATACAAGCGTTCTTGCATATATAAACGGAAGCAAACGCATTTTAGAGCGTGGCAGGTTAAATGTGCGGAAGCGCCACTTGCGCGAAATAATTTTTTCCGTACGCTCAAACAAATCTTTTAACCCCTCCCCCGTTGCGGCGGAAATAAAAACCGCGCCTTCAAATCTTCTCTTTAAAGCCGCCAGTTTTAAAGGCGCAATTATATCTGTTTTATTAAACACTTCTATCAGCGGCACGTCGCCCGCCTCAAGGCTGTTGATGACAGAATGCACGGTTGCGCAATGGGTGTCTATATCTTCGTCAGAAGCGTCAATGACATGCAAAATTACGTCGGCAAATTTTGTTTCTTCAAGGGTGGCTCTGAACGCGCTTACAAGGCTGTGCGGCAGTTTTTGTATAAAGCCTACGGTATCGGTAAACAATACCGTAACGCCGTCCGACATTTTGACGCGGCGCGTTGTCGGGTCCAGCGTGGCAAAAAGTTTATCATCGGCATAAGCACTGTGTTCCTTGGTCAAAGCGTTGAGCAGCGTACTTTTGCCCGCATTTGTATAGCCCGCAATGGCAATCTGCGGCAGCGGGATTCCGCCCCTTCTTGCGCGTCGGACAGCGCGCTCCTTCTGCACAGTTTTTATTTCTTTTTCCAATTTCGTTATTTTTTGTCTGACGCGGCGCTTATCGTATTCCAATTTGCGCTCGCCGGGTCCGCGCATACCTATGCCGCCTTTTTGCTGCATCATATTTATGCCCTTGCCGTTAAGGCGCGGCAGCATATAATTGAGCTGAGCCAACTCCACCTGCAAAGCACCTTCTTTGGTTTTGGCACGCATGGCAAAAATGTCCAAAATCAGTCTGGTTCTGTCTATAATTTTACAGGGTATTATTTCTTCAAGATTATTTTGCTGAGCCGGGGATATTTCTTCGTTAAAGATTACACAGTCAACAGCGTTTTGCCTTACGTAATCGGCAATTTCTTCGGCTTTGCCGCGGCCTATAAAAGTGGCGGGGTTGAATTCCTGCATTCTTACGCGGAAAGTTTCAAGCACGCTGCCTCCAGCGGTAAAGCACAGCCCCTTGAGTTCTTCAACGGAAGTATCTTTGCTTAAATCGGTTTTAAGTTTAACGCTTACGGCCGCGGCTCTTTCCATAAGATTCTCCCGCAAATTTCACGCAAGTCAAAATCGCGCGCTGAATTTATATCAATTCTCAAAACGTTTTTATAGCGGGCAAACCAAGTGCGCTGGCGCTTTGCGTATTGCCTGGTAAGAATAATTATTCGTTCCAAAGCCTGAGCCTTGTTCATTTGCCCGTTAAGGCACCAAATTGCCTCTCTGTAGCCCAAACTTCTGAGCCCCGGGCAATCTGCGGTATACCCTTTTGAAAGTGCGGCAGAGGCTTCTTTGAGCATAGGCTCAAAAATAAGATTTGTCCTTTCAATTATTCTTTTTTCTAAAAGTTCTTTATCCCAATTTATATAAACAAAGCGCACTTTTGCAGGGTCTATTTCCGCATTAAATTTGCCTGTCTTCAAAGAAGAAGCCGCTTTGCCCGTAATCAGACATATTTCAAGCGCACGCATAACACGCTGTATGTTGCCTGCGGGAATCTGCTGCGCGCTCTGCGGGTCTTTCTGCGCCAGAAGAGAATGGAGATATTCTTTCCCCTTTTCCTGCGCGGACGCTTTCAGCTTAAGACGTATACTTTCGTCGGCCTGCGGCAAAGAATCCATACCCGTAAAATAGCCCTGCAAATACATTCCCGTTCCGCCCGCAAAAATGAGCGGACGCCCGTTTGCTGCGTCTGCAAAGCCGCGCGCGGCTTTAATAAAAAGAGAAACGTCAAATTTTTTATCCGGCTCCAAGAAATCAACAAGACGGTAATTTATGCCCTGCACTTTATAATCCGCGCCCTGCCAAACGCCCTGCGGCGCGGCCGTGCCGACGTTGAGCATTTTATAAACCTGTCTGGAATCTGCGGAAATTATATCCCCCCCGTTAAGGCGCGCCAAAGCCAGGGCAATATCGGTTTTGCCGCTTGCCGTAGGGCCCGCTATAACGAAAGGAATTGAAGTTTTGTCCATATTTCAAAAAAACACCGCTTTTTGAAGGCGGTGTTTTTAAATTTTCACTCAAAGACGCCTATTTGAACAAAGAGGGGTCTTTATGTATCTTGTTGCAAACGCTGTGGCATTTGCAAGAAGGCACGCAGACTTCAGGAAGCTTTAAAAGAATTCTCGTGTTGCAATCGTTGAAGTCTTCCGCCATAGCCTGCACTTTTGCAGCTACAGCAGGGCTTATCTGCGTAAATTCTATGCCGATTGTATAGACCGGCCCTTTTTGGCGAACCCATGAGGTTTTTGCCTCAACGCTGAATTTGCCCACAAAAGGCAGCTCCATTTTTATCTGCATATTTCCGGCCACGGGTGCTTTCAAGAAAGAAACTATTCTCATGCCTGAAGCGGACATATCCGCCAATACCGCGGGCACTTCCTGCTTGGCGCCGGTTTTTTCGTCGTTATAAATTAAATCTATAGGCTCAACTATATTGTTTATTACCGGCACTCTGGGGTGCTTGCGGCGTTCTTTAAAGTTATTATCGTTCATAATAAATTCCCTTAAGCAATTAACAACGAATTTTGTACCGCAGTAATTTTAAGTTCTGCAATCTCTCCGACTTTATGCTCAAGCTTTGTCCTGACCCAAAAATTACCAGACGTTCTGCCGTCGTGCGGCGTTTCCATTAAAACGCTCTGGACGGTTCCGGGCAGCCTTTCACAAGCGGCCGCCGAATTTTGCTTAACCTTATTTAACAAAATATCAAGGCGTTTTTCCACTTCTTTATCAGGCAGACATTTCAAATCTGCGGCAGGCGTTCCCGCGCGCGGAGAAAACTTGAAACAATAAGCCGAAACAAACCCGACTTCGTCAACCAAAGAAAGCGTATCTGCAAAATCTTGTTCGGTTTCGGTGGGATAGCCTACTATAAAATCCGTGCTGACGCATATGCCCGCGGCATAAAGCATTTTTATCTTTGCCAAAAATTCTTCGCGCGTATAGCCGCGTTTCATTTCCGCAAGAACTTTTGTGCTGCCGCTTTGAACCGGCAGGTGAATATGCCGCGCAATTTTGGGCGTATTCGCAAGAACGTCTGCAAATTCTTCGTCCACAAAAATCGGGTGCGGACTCAAATATCTTATGCGCTCAACGCCGTTTACCTGCGCGACAAGTTTTAACAATTTTGCAAAATTAAAATCTTTATATCTGTAGGCGTTAACGGTCTGCCCGAGCAAAACAATTTCTTTTGCGCCTGAGGCAATTTTATCCGCAACGGATTTCAAAACGGAATCGGGATCTATTGAAGAGGCTTCTCCCCTGACGTAAGGAACAATACAATAAGAACATTTGCAGCTGCAGCCGCGCATAATGTTGACCAGCGCAACGGGGCCGCTTTTGTCTTCTGCGCAAGCCTTCTGCGGAGCGGCAAAAAGAGAAGAGCGGTCCAGCAAATTTGCAAAAGAATCTATGCTTTTTGCGCCCGCCACTATATCGGTGCACGGGTAACGGCGTTTTAAAGTGCTTTCAAGCCTTTGCGCCGCGCAGCCCGCAAAAATAATTATACGCGAGGGATTTTCTGCCTTCCATTTTGAAAGGCGGCCCAAAAAAGACAGAGCTTTGTGTTCGGCATGATCCCTGACGGTGCACGTGTTTACAAGCACGATATCCGCCTCTTTCAGAGAGGCGCAGGGACTGCAACCCCTGGCTGAAAGATGAAGCATCATTTCTTCCGAATCGGCGACGTTCATCTGACAGCCGAAGGTTTGTATATAAACTTTTTTCAACTTTGTAAGTCCTAAAGCGAAACTTTAAATTTGCGTTTTGAGGATTTGACTTCCTTCCCGTCTATCAAAGACAGCGCTTCCAAAGTGAAGCTGCCCGTCTGGAAGTTCCACCAGTCATACCACCAATAACCGTTGGCTCTTCTGCAATTTTGCCACTGGCCGCCGTTAATTGAAACCTTGGTCCATTCGCTGTTGCCGACGGTGCCGATTCTGAAGCAATAATATCCGCAGAATACGTTTTCGCTGTCGGAAGGATAATCAATATAAAGCCCTTTGGTTTCCTTGGTTTCTTTTGTCATTACGGCAGTTCCGCCGCAGTTGCAGGCGGAAGTTGACGTTGAATCGCAGCTCTTATTTGTCTTTGAGTTTTTGTTTTTTGAGAGAGTTCTCTTCAACGTATCTTTAATCATCTTTCTTGTTCTGGCCATCATAGTCTCCCCTGAACCCCGTTTAGAACAATGAACTTATCTTCTTCAGCGAGTTTAAAACGGGCTTCTTTAAGTGTATTTTTATCACTCTGCGTCCTTTTTCCCTTAAAGCCTTAAAGTCCGCAAGTGCCTGAGCATTAACTAAGTCTGCAAAACTGTATGCCTGGGCGGGAATCTTAACGTCTTGTTCCGCGTCGGCAGAAATTATTATAAATATGCCGTTATTACCGTCGCCTTTATGCAGTTGGCCCGTGGAATGCAGATATCTGGGGCCGTAGCCGAAAAGGACTGCGCGTTTGGTGCGCGTAAAAATTTCATCGCGCAGGCAGGATAAAACGGCGTCGTTTTCTTTTGAATTGTGCATATAAGCCAAAAGAGCGATATAATCTTTACCCTTCGGCAAAGCAATCAAATCCGAAGCCAAAGAAGAAAGGCTTACTTTGCCTTTAAGATTATCGGAAAGCAAAAGTTCGGCAGATGTTTCTTCCGATTTTTTGCCAGAAGCCAAATCCGCCAAAAGTCCTTTGGTTATGGTTTTGGCAAGCTGCACATTGGGTTGGTCAAAAGGGTTTATTTCCAAAATTGCGCCTGAAGCCGCGGTTGCAATTTCCCAAAGCAAAAATTGCGCGCCCAAAGCGTAAAGGCTGCACATCTGCACTTCAAAAACGGGATGTTTCGTTTTGGCAAGTTCAGAGGTTATCTCTTTCACGCGGTCGTTATCTTTGCAGTCAAAAGAAATGCAAACAAAAATTCTGTCGTCTTTATAATCAAAATTTCTGTAAAGGCCCTCGCCCGCAACGGGCACTATGCCCTTGCCTTCTTTACCCGTGGATTCCGCCACAAGCTGCTCAACCCAAAGGCCGAATGTTCCGACGTTTTTGGGCATAACAAGCGTAAGTTTATCTTTGCCAGCGCCGTAACCCGCGCCCATAAGCGCGCCAAGTTCAAAAGCAGCTTTATCAGAACCGGCTTTAAAAGCTTCACCCTGCTTTTTTGTTTCTTCAAGCAGTTTTTTGACGTCTATACCACACAAAGCGGCGGGAACAATGCCGAATAATGACAAAGCTGAAAATCTTCCGCCTATATCGGCCCTGTTTGTAAAAACCTTTCTGAAATTATGTTCTTTTGCAATAGTCTGAAGGCCTGTTCCCGGATCTGTAATGGCTATAAAATTATGGCCGGGATTCTTGCTTTCTTTTGAAACTTCATCATAGAAATATGCAAACTGGGAAGACGGCTCAACCGTGCCGCCCGATTTGCTTGCAAATATAAAAAGCGTTTTGGAAGGAACTATTTTTGCGCGGACGGAAGCAATCCAATCCGGGTTTGTGCTGTCAAGGACAATCAGCTCTGGCCAGCCTTCCTGTTTGCCGAACAAAACCCTGAAGACTTCGGGCGCAAGGCTGCTGCCTCCCATGCCCATAAGAACAACGTGCTTGTAATCTTTTTTTGCTTCCTGCGCAAAAGAAATTACTTCGGGCAAAGCGTTAAGAGTCCAGTCGTAAACTTCGCTCCAGCCCAAAGAATTATTTATTATTTTTACTGCATCGGGGTCCGTTTTCCAAAGCGAGGCGTCATGAGAATAAAAACGCGGGGTGAAATTAAGACTCTCAAGTTTTTTTGTTCCTTTTTCAATAAGTTCTTTTGCAGCTTCGTTATAAGTAACTTTCATAATACCTCTGCCCTGAAAATTTATTTAAAATTCTCTTTTTCTATCGCCGCAACTTTGTTGCAGCGTCTTACGTGGCGCTCTTCTCCGCTTTGGAAAGAAGCCTTTAAAAACGCCTCAACCAATTTGGGCGCCAAATCTGCGGGGATAACCCTTGCGCCCATGCACAAGACGTTCATATTATCGTGCATAACGCCCTGCTCCGCGCTGTATAAATCGTGCGCTATGGAGGCGCGCACGCCCTTAAATTTGTTTGCGGCTATGCAAACGCCTATGCCGCTGCCGCATATAAGTATGCCACGCCCGGCGTCGCCGTGCGCAACCGCGCGCGCAACCTTTGAGGCAAAATCGGGATAATCAACGCTTGCGGGCCCGTTTGTGCCCGTGTCAATAACTTCGCAGCCCAGTTTCTTTACCGCGGCTATAACGGCTTCCTTAAGCGGGAAGCCCGCGTGATCGCAGCCTATTGCAATTTTCATTAAAGCTCCTTCTCAACCAGTTCGCAAACCGTATGACCTATAAAAATGTGGCACTCCTGTATGCGCGGAGTGTTTTCGCTTTTGACTATAATGGGCAAATCCGCAATATTTTTTATTGTTCCGCCGCTTTTACCAAGCAGAGCCGCACTGTAGCAGCCCATGCTCTTTGCGACTTCCAGCGCTTTATATACGTTTGCGCTGTTGCCAGAAGTTGAAATGCCTATTACGACGTCGCCTTTTTTTGCAAATCCTTCCACCTGACGGGAAAAGGTTACGTCATAGCCGTAATCGTTTCCTACGGCGGTCAAGGTTGATGTATTGGCGTTTAAGGCAAGAGCGGGATATGATTTTCTTTCTTTTTTATATCTTCCTACAAATTCCGCGGCTATGTGCTGCGCGTCGCCCGCGCTGCCGCCGTTTCCCATAAGAATGACTTTTCCGCCCGCTTTAAAACATTTTACAATTTCCGACGCAAGGCGTTCTATCTGCGGGGCAAGATTATCACCCACATACTGCACGACTTCCATAAGCTCGCGGGACTGTTGTTTGACGAACATAAATCAAATCTCCTCTATTGAAGTATTAAGCACCCAGCCTTCTGATTTTTCTGCGGGAAGCACGATTTCCGTCCAATTATCCTTGGTGTCGTTGACCGTTACCAGATGCGCGCGCGGAACGCTTAAGCTTACGGGGAAGTTATCGCCCGGGCCGCTTCTGACTTCCGCACGGGGCACGGTTACCACCGCCAGAGAACTGCTGTCCTGAGAGCAGCGCGCGCCGTACCATATACCAAAAATTATAAATAAAATGCCTAAGCAAATAAACAATTTCTTAAGAAACTTCTTTTTGAACCCTGCCGTATAAACCGCAAAAGCTATTGCAAATAACCACAGGCATATTAAAGCCGTGCCGCCAAGCTCTGACAAAGAAAAGAAATAGAAAGCGTCAAAAGCCGCCTGCGGAACGCCTTCGGGCAGCAGACGCTGGCCAGTGGCGTTAAGGGCGAAAGAAAGATTATGCTTTATATCTCCGTCCCTGGGCAAAAGCCTGAAAGCGCGGTAATAATTTATTATTGCCTGATCGGTCTGCCCAGCTTTAAAATAGCTGTTTGCCAAATTATAAAACGCATAAGGATCTTTGTTTTTGGAATCTCTTAGCAGAGTCTGATAGGCTATTACGGCCGAGGCATAATCGCCGCGGTTATAAAGCCCTGCGGCAGAAGAAAAACTTACCGCAGTCTGCGTTGCCGCAAAAGCGGGCACAAACGCCGCCGCCAAAACAAATAACGCAAGGAGCTTTTTCATTTTGTCTCCTTTTCTATCTCTTTTATTATACTTAAAGTTTTCTCCGCGGCTTCGCTTACGGCAATGCTGTTTGTAAGCATTTGCGAAGGAGCGTATTTGAGCATATCAAATTTTCCCCAAAGTTCAGATAAAGATTTTGCGGTCGGGGAAGTTATTTTAAGTTCCGCGGCAACGTCCGATATCGTCATAATGCCTATGGGGCTGCCTTTTTTGTCTTCAAGATAGCGGCTGAGAGCCAAAGAAACTTCGCCCAAAGTTTTTGCGCCCGACAAAGCCTTTTTGGCATTTTTAAAAGCTCTCTTTTTGAGAGTAAAAGGCATACGCTTCCTTTTGAAAATATCCGTTAAAGCCGCGCCGAAAATCAAAACCAAAGCGATATAATTTATCTTTCCCAAAGAGCAGACAAAGTCCGTAACAACCGTAAACAGGCTTTGCGGATAATTTTTTATATAGCTTATGTCGCTGCCCAGTTTTTCCACCGCGGGCGCAGACGAAGTATTGCCGTTTGCAAAAGATATGCTTGAGCCGCTCTGCGGCGCCGCGGAAGGGCTGACTTCCATAACAATAGGCGAAGTGCCAACTGTTTTATAACTCTGCGAAGCGGTATCAAAATAAGAAAAAGATATTGCGGGTATGCGGAAGGAACCGCTTGCGCGCGGAACCAAAACCGTTTTATAAGTTTTAAGACCGCCCACCGTTGAACCGTTAAGCCTGACCGAAGAAGAAGATGTTGTTCCGTAAACCTTAAAATTTTGGCCCATGTCTGGGGCGGGAATATCGGCTATGGCGCGCATATTTCCGTTGCCGCGCACCGTAAGCGTAAGTGTAACTGGGTCGCCCACCTGCGGCCTTGTGTTATCAAGCATTGCGTTAATTGAATAATCAGTGCCGACTGCACCGTAAAAAGTCTGCGGGCGGCCCGACTGCGGCAAAGGTTTTATATTTATGTAAAGCGGATCGCTCTTTACCGTTTTCAAAGTTGCGCCGGAAGCCGCGCCGTTGAAGAATAAATCAAAATTATCAATATCCCCTTCGTCAGGCATATTATATTGCACTGTCGCGGGCCCGACTTTTGCCTTACCCGGGAGTATGCCGAACAAAGCCGTTACAAATTCCGTATAAATATACTGTTTGCCGTCAATGACTTCCGATTGCTGATTGGTTTTTATTTCCTCGGGGACAAGGCCTTCGGTCTTCGGCCTGTCATATTGCGGATTGCCCAGAGTGCTCTGCGCCTGATAAAAACGAATCTTCAAAATAAGCTGTTCGTTAAGATACGCCTGGCTTTTGTCCGCGTTTGCAGTCATAAAGAAATCGGGCGTTTTAGACTTTTTTGAGCCGTTTTTTCTGTTTATGTTTTTTAGCGAAGGTCTGTCGGAATCTTTTGCATTATTACGGTAAACTTCAACGTCTATGGGCTGAGTGGCGTATTCTTTGCCGCCGACTTTGATTTTAAACGAGCCTATCGTTGACTTGCCCGAAAATCGCGGCGAAAGTATATATTCAAATTGCTGGTAAGTGCTTACTTTGCCGTTTACCATGCTTACGCTTCTGCTCTGACCGGAAGAATAAATGTTGAAGTTAGGCAATGAAGGCATCTGCGGGCTGTCTATGTCCGTGCCGGAAGTGCGCACCGTAATCGTAAGGTTTATATCTTCGTTGACGTTGACGGAAGATTTGTCAACCGAAGCGGATATCTGCGCCTGCGCAAAAGCGCAGACCGATGCCAAAGAAAAGTAAATAATAAAAAATATCTTTTTTAACGGCATATTACCAATCCTTATCAACCGTTTCCTGTTTGGGCTGGGCCGCAGTCGGAGCAAGAACATTATTGCCCTGCTGGCCCAACATCTGCAAAATACTGTCCGCTTCTTCCTTTGAAATGTTATTTTTGGCGGCATTATCCTGCTTTTCCTGCTGCTTATTATTTTTACTGTTTTGGTTATTCTGCTTATCTTCGTTGTTATTATTATTCTTATCCTGCTTATCGTCCTGCTGCTGCTTCTGTTTGTTTTGCTGTTCGCTTACGGCAAGCTGCAAATTATGCAAAGCTTCCTCGTCCCCGGGGTTAAGAAGATAAGCCGCGCGGAATAAAGCTATTGCTTTTGCTCTATCCGTATTATAAAAAGCGTCCCCCGCGTTAAAGTAAGCGTCCTGCTTAAGAGAAGATTTGCGCGCTGATTCCAGATACGCCCGCGCCGCGCCGTTATAATCGCCAAGGCGGTAAAGAGCTGCGCCCGAGTTATACTCCCCGTAGCTTGTTTTGCCCTTTTTGACGGCTCTCTGGTAAAGGTCAAACGCTATACCGTATTTGCCGTTTTCATAAGCCCCGTTGCCTTTGCGCAAAAGAGCCGAACCCGCGGCCATACATTGGGGAACGGATAACAGCAAAGTCATAACGATTATACACACAATACGCATATTTTTTATTTTACCTTTCTTAAAGGAATAAGTATAGATGACAAAATCAGCAAAATACCCGCAAAAAGCGGTATCTGATAACGGTTTTTATAAACAAATCCGCCCGTAATATTGCCCGCCACTTTATCCAAAGCCGCAAGCTGGGCAGAAATATCATCAGAAGTCTGCTGCGCGGAATTATATTTTATATAAACCCCGCCCGTGGCAGAAGCCAAAGACATCAAAGAAGAATCTTCAAGTTTGGTAAGAACGGGTTTTCCGTCCCTGTCCTTTTTATAACCGCTGCCCGAAGACGTAACAACGGGTATAAGGTCGCCCTCTTTCGTGCCTATGCCTACGGCAACTATTTTTATGTTATTATCTCTGGCAATTTTAACGGCATTCTGCAAATCCTGCGGCTGGTGGTCTTCTCCGTCCGAAACCAAAACCAAAGCTTTTTTGCCCGGATACGGGGCAAGCATTTGGGAAGACAAACTTACTGCGGAGGCAAGCGAAGTCCCCTGTACGGGAAGGCTGTTAAAATTAAGCGCGGAAAGAAGCCCCTGCAAAGCCGAAATATCTGTAGTTATGGGGCATTGCAAAAAAGCCCTTGAAGTAAAAGCTATAATCCCGACCCGCTCGTCGCTGAAGCCGTCAATAAGCATTGAAAGAGCGGTTTTTGCGGCATCAAGTCTGTCGGGCTTTACGTCGCGCGCGGCCATGGAATTGGAAACGTCAAGCGCTATTATGGTCTGGGAATAATTCATTTGAGAAGTAACCTTTTCTCTGCCCCACTGCGGGCAGGCAAGCGCGATAAACAAAAAGAATACGCCGCTCAAAAATAAAATCTCTTTAATTTTGCGTCTGCGAGCTGTTTCCTGCGGAACTAAATTTGCATAATTCTGCGCGCTGAAAAGCGTTTTTATGGCTTTGTTTCTGCGGCTTTTGCCGTAAAGCCACAGCAGCGCAACGGCAATCGCGCTGATTATAAGATAAATGAAAACCCCGGGGGCGGCAAAAAGTTGCATATTAAGGTATTTTTATAAAAATAATTTTATCGCACAAAAACGCAAGCAGCAAAAGTATAACCGCCGTGTTTAAAAGCCCCATATAATTATCTTTATAGTTAACCTCCGTTTTTTGTTGAAATTCAGTTTTTTCAAGAGAATCTATCTTTGAATATATACCTTCCAGCTCGCTGTTGCTTCTTGCACGGAAGAATTCCCCGCCCGTGGTTTTTGCCACCACGCGCAAAAGAGCCTCGCCGCTGTCGGCATCGTTGGCAACGTTTACGTAAGTGGTACCGAAAAGCCCTTCAACGGGCATCTGGTTATCGCCGTTGCCCGCTATCGCCACCGTATAAACTTTTATACCGTAACTTGCGGCTGCTTTTGCCGCGGCAATGGGGTCAATAGTTCCGCTGTTTGATTCTCCGTCCGTTATCAAAATTATTATTTTGCTTTTTGTTTTGCTGTCCTTTAAATGCTGCGCGGAAACGGCTATTGCGTCGCCTATTGCGGTGCCGCCGCTGCCGCCGAGCATATTTACGTCAACGGAATCAACATAAGAATGCAGAGCGTTGTAATCAAGAGTAAGCGGGCACTGAAGCATGGCAACCTGCGCAAAAACGACTATGCCTATTCTGTCGCTTTCTCTTTTGTCTATAAAATTCTGTGCGGTATTTTTGGCGGCGGCCATTCTTGTGGGCGTGAAATCGTTTGTTTCCATACTGCCCGAAGTATCAACGGTCATCATGATATCTATGCCTTTTGCGGGCGGCAGAATTGCCTTGCCCGACCGGCGCGGCCGCGCCAAAGCAAATACGCACAGAATAAGCGCAAGACTGCAAAGCGTAAAAGGAACCCATTTTACCAAAGCGCCCAAATATCCGCTTTTGAAATCAAAATCCTGCGTAAAAGGATATTTAACCGTTGCGGGGAAAAATTGCTTGAACGCCGCCCCCGCGCCTATGCCGAGAATTACGGGAATAAGCAAATAAAGACAGCGCGGATTGGCAAAATTCATACTCTTGAAGAAATTGACAATCAAAACAATAATAAGCGCCGCGACAGCAACGCCCGCCGCCGCAAACAAAATATATTTTAAAAGTTCTTCTCTGTTATGTCTGAAGTTAAATCCGTACATAAATTCCTTTAAGGCAAACCTTTGCCGATGTTTTGCCCGCCGAATATATTTTCAGCCGCGCGGGCATATTTGAGCCCCTGTTTTTCAAGCTCTAAACCGACCTTTAAATCAACCGCCCTTTCAGGCTGGCGGAATACCGAAAATACTTCCGTTTTTTCTTTAGGTTTTCCTTCCGCTTTCACCTGAGGCGCGGCAGCTTTTGCCGCGTTTTGAACGGGTTTTTTCTGCGGTTCTTGTTTTGAAATTGTTTCTTTGATTTCGGGCTTTGAATTTGCCTTTTGCAAATTTGCGGCTTCCGTCTTTTTTGCGCTCTGCGCTGCGCGCAACGTATGTTCGGAAACAGTCGCGGATTTTTTATCCGCATTTGCCAACGCCGCTTTCTGCGCGGAAGGCTGAGCTTTATTTTCTTTCGGTTCGGGCTCGGCGGATTTAAGAACTATTTTAGATTCTATTTGCCCGACTATCAAATCTTTAATATTTTTAGCTTTAAGTTCGGCTTCAGCCTTAATTTTCTTTAATTCTTCTTCGCTTGAGAATATTCTGAACTGCGGCTCGCGCTTTGAAGAAATCTGTATATCGGTTTTGAGAACCGTATCCGCGCTGGGCTGCGGCGCATCGGGCTGTTTGGTAATCTCTATTATATTTTTGACGACGGCAATGTGCTTGTCGCGTTCCTGCTCGGTCGGGATAACTTTTGCAAATTTAACGTAATCCGCTTCTTTAAGGAACTCTTCAAGCACTTCCTCGTCCGCTTTAAAATCTTTATTTTTGCGAAGAGCGCGCAATAAATCCCTTGTAGTGAGGTTGCGGGCCTGTATTTCAAATCTGGCGGAAAGATAATCCCTCAAAATATCAGTAAGGCGTATATAAAAAGCCTTATAATTTTTTTCTTCCCACAAGCCCGAAAGCATAAGAGTGCCGATTTGTTCAAGCGCTATAACGTGGTAGGGCCTGTTGTCTGCGGCGTAGGGCGCGTAAACGTTTGCTGTTTTTTTGGCTTTTCTGCGTCTGTAAATTTCGTATCCCCAAAGCACGGCCGCGACTATAAATATAACGCTGATAATATTCCACGGATTAAAAGGCTTATAAGGCGGACGTATGTCAACAAGACCTTTTGTTTTCACTTTAGTGTCAGTCGGTTTTGTTTCTATTCTGAACGGATCTGAAAAAAACCTCTGGCCTTTTGCGTCAATCCAAGTGGTCTGCGGGAACTCAGCTATTCCTATATTAAAAGACATAACGGTTAATGTTATTTTCAAAGGATTAAGTTGGTTTCTTGACTGTTTAACTATTTCAAAATCTTTATTGTCAAAAGATTTAAGATCCAGTTTGGCCTGGACGGGCAATTCAAATTCAAGGTCAAAACTGCGACCGAACAAAGCGGTCTGCGGTCTTAGCGAAACCGCAACGGGAAGAGTGTTAAATTTATCCGGGGTGCTGACGGGAATCATCTGTACGGGTGAAGCCGCGGCCGAAGGCATACCGTCGCCCGAGTTATCCGCGCTTTGGCGCAAAGACGGACCTGCGGACGCAGAAGGAGAGGCCGCCGCACCAAGCTGCTGCTGCGCCGCACAAAATAACGGCAAAGAGAATAAGCAAACAAGCAATAATAATTTATATTTTTTCATTTTCTCAGTTTGCGCGCTCTGCGTTTAAAAAATTTTACGACAGGGTCTGTTATGTCGCCTGCGGAATCTATTTGTATATAATCTGCGCCGACGGAAGTAAACAAATTGTAGGCCCTTTCAGTCCCCGCCGCATGCTGACGTTCTATCAAAGTTTTAAGCGGAGATTTCAGCCCGACAACCGCGCTTTTGCCTTGCGGGCTTTCCAATCCCTCAAAAGTTACGAAAGCGGGCAAAGACGGAAGCGAAACTTCGGCTTTATCCTGAACCAAAACGGGAATCATGTCAAATTTGCGGGCGGCAAGACGGAATGATTTTTCGTATCCTTCGGACTGGAAATCGGAAATCAAAAGCAAAATGCCTTTTCTTTTAATAACGCTGTTAAGGGTGTCCAGACAAAGGGAAATATCAGTCCCCTTGTTTTGCGGTTTGAATGCAACCAGTTCTCTTATCAGACGCAAAACGTGAAGGCGGCCCTTTTTGGGCGGTATATAAAGCTCAATTTTGTCCGAAAACAAAAGCAGACCGACTTTATCGTTATTTTTTATTGCGGAAAAAGCGAACAAAGCGCCAAGCTCCGCAACGGCGTCGCTTTTAAGACGTCCCGTTGAGCCGAAGAACTGCGAAGCGGAAACGTCGCAGGCTATTATCATGCTCAGTTCGCGCTCTTCGTTAAACTTTTTAATATAAGGCACTCCGGTTCTGGCCGAAACGTTCCAATCTATTGAACGCACGTCGTCGCCTGGAGTATATTGGCGGACTTCGGCAAATTCTATGCCTTGTCCTTTAAAAATGCTGAGGTACTGCCCGGCAAATGTTTCGCTGACGAGCTTGCCGGTTTCAATCTCTATTCTGCGTACGCGTTTTAGAATATCAGCCGCTTGCATTTTATGGCACTTCTACCGTTGCAAATATCTTCTTTATAATATCTTCGGTGGTTACGTTTTCCGCTTCGGCTTCGTAAGTAAGCAGAATGCGGTGGCGCAGCACGTCGGGCCCCAACTCTTTTATATCTTCCGGGGTAACGTAGCCTCTGCCGTTTAAGAAAGCAAAAGCTTTTGCCGCCTGGGTAAGATATATTGATGCTCTGGGGCTTGCCCCGTAAAGGATATAAGAAGAAATATCTTCAAGCTTATATTCCTTGGGCTCTCTTGTCGCAAAAACCAAATCAACTATATAATTTTTGACTTTTTCGTCAACGTAAATGCCGTCGGCAACCGCTCTTGCCTTCAAAATGGCCTCAGTGGTTACCTTATTGGTTACAACGGGCTTCTGCGCGCAGGACATTCTTTCAAGAATTGCTTTTTCTTCTTCCTTGTCAGGATATCCCACTTTTATTTTGAGCATAAATCTGTCCACCTGCGCTTCAGGCAGAGGGTAAGTTCCTTCCTGTTCAACGGGGTTCTGTGTTGCAAGAACCATAAACGGGGAAGGAAGTTTATAAGTTTCGTCGCCGATTGTTACCTGGCGCTCCTGCATAGCTTCCAGAAGAGCGCTTTGAACTTTTGCGGGCGAACGGTTGATTTCATCGGCAAGGACCAAATTTGCGAACACGGGCCCTTTGCGCGGAGAAAACGAACCTTCCTTAGGGTTAAAAATCAGCGTACCCGTGATATCCGCGGGCAGCAAATCAGGCGTAAACTGTATGCGCTGGAAAGACGCGCTTAAAGCTTCCGCCAAAGTCTTTACCGTAAGAGTTTTGGCTAAACCCGGGACGCCTTCTATAAGCACGTGCCCGTCGGCAATCAGGGCGACCAACATCTTTTCTATAAGGTCTTCCTGCCCGACTATGACTTTTGATATTTCGTGCTTAAGCCCCTGTAAAAACAAACTTTCTTCCTGAACTTTTTTATTTATTTCGCTTATATCCATTTTTTACTCCAAAATTATTTTGGCTCGTCGGAATTCATTGCCTGCGTAATTTGTTTGTTAGGCAGAACCTGATTCCCAGCGGCAGCTGACGGCGCCCTATTGCCGCCGTACCAAGGCTGTTTAGATATTTCGTCATTTACTTTTTTGGCTTCTGCGGCAAGCGAAGCGTCGGAACTCTTCATCGCGTCGTTTATGACGGGGACAATCTCCGCGCATTTGAAAGCCGCAATTTTATTCAGAAGAACTTTTTTTGGAAAAGTGCCCCTGAGCAGAAAATTCTTTAATATTTCAAGCGTTTGTCTGTCTTTATATTTTGAAAGCAAAGCAAGAATTTTGCCCCTGGCCTCGGGCGTCTGGAAAGCGTTGATATATTTGTTTATCAGTATTTCAACATTATCGGCGCCGTTTTCGTATGCAAGCTCAACAAATGAGAAGCAGGTATCGGGGTCGTAAGCGTCAAAAACCACTTTTTCAATGCGGCCCATATCTTCCGTCTTGCCTTTAAGCGCGTCAGTGCGCAAAGGATCAATATCGGGCAGGCCTGAAGTCTTGGGAGCAACTGCTTTTTGCTTATCTCCCATAAAAGCTTCGGAATTAACTCCGACCTGGCTTTTGATTACGTTAAGAAATCCGTTTGTGTAAAGGTAATAACCGCCGCCAAGCAGCAGTAAAACGACGATAAGCTGTTTCATACGCGTAAGGCCTCCTTTTTTAATATTATAGAATTTTTTTGCCTCAAATCTAACAGCCTGCGGCACAGGGTTAAGCATTTAAATTCTAAATTTTATATCATAGTAAATGGTTTGTTTTTATAAGAGAGCCAAAATATAATTTTTACGGAGATGTTTTATGAGAATTCACGACGACGTTCAGTTGGACTATTGCGATGTTTTGCTGCGTCCCAAACGTTCGGCCCTTTCTTCCCGTTCGGACGTTGATATAGAAAGGGAATATACATTTAAATGGTGCCCTTCAATAATAAAAGCAACCGGAATAGCCGCGGCAAATATGTCCGTAACCGGAACAATGGAAATATCAAAAGCAATGCAGAAGCATAAATTGTTCACGGCTTTGCACAAACATTACGACATCAAACAGCTTACAGAATTTTTGAAAGCCAATAAAAAAGAATTCGGAAATAACGACCTTATTTTTGTAAGCTCGGGCGTATCCGACGCAGATTATAAAAAGCTTCAGGCCGTAATGAAAACGAAACTCATAAACAACATCTGTATAGACGTTGCAAACGGATATTCTCCGTATCTTATAAACTACATCAAAAAGGTTCGCACCTCTTACCCTAAAGCCCTGATTATGGCCGGAAATGTTGTAACAGGAGATATGACCGAAGATTTGATTTTAAACGGAGTTGACATCGTAAAGGTGGGCATCGGCCCGGGATCTGTATGCACGACCCGCAAATTGACGGGTGTGGGAAGGCCGCAGTTTTCAACCGTTATAGAATGTGCGGACGCCGCACACGGCGTGGGCGGAATGATATGCGCAGACGGCGGTTGCACCGTGCCGGGTGATATATGCAAAAGCCTTTGCGCAGGGGCGGATTTTATAATGCTCGGCGGAATGCTGGCGGGGCACACGGAAAGCGGCGGGGAACTTATAAGCAAAACTTTTGAAACGAAACTTGCCGAAGTCCAAAAAGACGGTTCTTATTCCTGTGTTCTGGAAAAGAAACTTTTTAAGCAATTTTACGGTATGAGCTCAAAATACGCTCAGGAACTTTTCTATGGCGGTATGAAAAAATACCGTGCCAGCGAAGGTAAAGTGGTTGAAATTCCCTTCCGCGGGCCGATAGAAAACACCCTGTTGGATATTCTGGGCGGCATAAGAAGCGCAATGACCTATATAGGGGCAAAACGCATAAAAGATATGCCCAAATGCGCAACTTTCTACAGAGTAAACAGACAGTTAAACAACATATTCGGGCAGGAATAAATTTGCCGTGTATGCTTTGCTTTAAAAAAAGCTCCCGCTTTGTAATATAAAGCGGGAGCTTTCAAATTCATTTGTTTCTAATTTGCTTCTTCAACGATATTTTCGTCTTTCAGCATTGAGCAAAACTTCTGCCCGAATGTATGGTCGCCGGTTGACCAATTATAGCAGGTCCTTGTAGTGCCTTTATCAAAATATACATTGCCGGTAATTACGTATTTTGTGTCCTGCATCGCATACAAAGAACATTTTGACGGGTCATCTCTGCCGCTTAGGCGGAAAGCCGATATCTGGCACATATCCCACCACGGATTGCAGTCAACACTGTACATAAAAGTTTTTGAGCAAACGTAATTGTTATTATTGCTGAAAACATAACTTGAATTTAAAGATACGTTTAAAGCGTTGAAAACGGTCTGCCCCTGCGGACGCGTGCCGTATGCGGGACGACCTTGTGAAAGGTAATAATCTCTGAAACCTATTTCAAGCTGCGCTATTGTTGAAAAAGCTTCACGCGAACGCGCTTTTTCAACTGCCAGTTCATACTTCGGCAAAGCTATTGCGGCCAATATTGCAATAATAAGAACTACCACCAACAACTCTATTAAAGTAAACCCTTTGCTTCTCATTGCTCCCCCTCAAGAGCATAATGTAAATCTGTTTATTGGTTAATGCTTGAAACAAGCCAGTCTTCCAAAAACATTTCACAGAATTTTTGGCTTTGTTGCCTGTTGCCGTCATTATCACTGACGCTGCACTTTAAAACGGTCGGACTGTGGAAATAGACGTCGGCCTCAATCCAATATCTGGCTTTATAAGTTGCGACGCCAACGCAGGAAGACGGCGTGCTTCTGTTATCGCTGTAGCGGCCTGCCGTAAGCTGGCACATACCCCACCAGGGGTTACAGTCTATATCGTACATAAAGAACTTTGAGCAGATATGTCTTTTATCATTGCCCTCAACCAAATTGCTTATTGAAACATCAAGACTGTCAAAAACTGCCTGACCCTGAGGACGATTTTTGTAAGCTTCCTGCCCCTGCGCCAAATATTGGTCCCTCAAGCCTATTTCAAGCTGGGAAAGAACGGAAAAAGCCTCGCGCGAGCGCGTTTTTTCAACTGCCAGTTCATACTTCGGCAAAGCTATTGCGGCCAATATTGCTATTATCAAAACGACGACAAGCAACTCTATTAAAGTAAACCCCTTACGCATAAGTTATCCCCCTAAGTTATTTAATTTGTTTAAGCACTAATTTTTTGTCAGACTTGCCTAAAACCTTATAAGGCATAACGTCGCGTCTGTTTGAAGTGCCTATAATATTTACCCTGTAATAAACGATAATTTTGTCGCCCTGCTCAACGCTGCTGTCTATTTCTATGAATCCGTTGGAAAGCCTGCTGGCCGATTCAAGAAATAAAATCATCTCTTTTGCAAAGTTAACCTTGGCATTATAAGGCCCTGGGTTAGCACGCTTAAAAGCGTTGTAAGCTGCGGCATCTTTTATTAAATCCGATTTAACGGGAACTTTTATCATTGTAAATCTGTCTTTAAGTTCCTGCCCGGCGGGAAGAGGAACGTCCTCCGCCGTCAAAGAAGCGTCGTCGCTCTGTTTTGTCTGCGGCGTTACCATTATACTGTTGTTATCAAGGTCAATTTCCGTTTCTTTTATTTTGTCGCCCATGGCGGCCTGCTTATAAAAATCGGGCGGAACATTGGCCTTGCTTTCAAAATTAAAATTCTCGGGCTGCGGAGAAGCTGTTGCAAGAACGTCGCTTTTGCCGCTGCTTCCGTTGCGCGCGGCCCCGCCGGAAGACGCGGCATGATCCTGCGCGGTTGAAAATATAAGTTCGCCCGGTATTTTGGCCGTTTCATCGTTAAGCGCTTGGACGTCCTTGTCTTTTAACACCTGCATAACGTCTTCGTCGCCTTTTTTTATTTCGTATTTAGGTTTAAGATAAAATTGCCAAAGCAGGCCCGCCGCAATAATGCCTATTACGAAGGCCGCAATGTTTTTGCGTTTCTTCATTTAATTGACCATTTACCGTATTCGGCCACGATTTCGGACTTAAGACCGCCTCTGGGCGTAAACTGCGCGGTTATGCGCGCGGCTCTGGGCTTGCAGGCGCTTACGACATCGTCCAAAATTTTATTGGCCGTATTTTCCATAAATATGCCCATATCACGGTATTCCAAAAGATAATATTTTAAAGATTTAAGCTCCAGGCAAAGAGCATCGGGTATATATTCTATTGTTATTACGCCGAAATCGGGCAGACCCGTCTTGGGACATACAGAAGTGAATTCGGGCAAAACTATTTTTATAAGATAATCCCTTTTGTATTGATTTTCCCAGCACTGTATTGGAGGCAGCTTGGCATCGGCCCCCTTGCGCGCATGCCCAGTAGTGTATCCGAAATCAATATCTTTAAAGTTTTCAGTCATATTCTAACCTCGCGGAATTTATCAATATAAATAATATAGCAAAAATTGCAACGCCTATCAGGGCGTACCAGCTCAAAGAGTATTTTAATATAAGCGCGGCGTAAATTGTAACCAGGCTCAAAATTACAGAAATGTAAATATTCTGTTTTATCAGTTTTTTGTAACTTCTTTCAAACTCAAAAATCTTCTTAAGACAGATAAAATCCTTGTTCTTTACCGTAATGTCAACCCAACCCGTAAAAACGTTTTCCCCAGCAGAAATAAACGCAACAGAAACATCTGCCTGAAGCATTGCCAAAATATCGTTAAATCCGTCCCCTGCCATAACCGTAGGCGCGCCATGAGAAAGCACTTTTGCGGCCTTTTCATCGGGGTAGATATCACCATAAAATTCGTCTATCCCCGCGCGGCGGGCAACTTCTTTAAGCGAAGCCGTATTATCGCCCGAAAGCAAACAAAGTTTCTTTCTCAGGCTCTTAAAATACTTCACCGTTTCTTTGACGTTAGGGCGCAGGCGGTCGCTGAAGTATATGCTGCCCATAAATTTGTCGTTCTTTGACACATAAAAAACTGTTTTTTTAAGCTCTTCCTGCTGCTCTATTACGATGCCCTTGCTCTCAAGCCAGGTTTTGCGGCCCGCATAAATAACGCCGCCGCCGCTTGTTCCGACCGAAGTGCCGTAACTGGGGTAAATCTCAGAAGACAAAACCCGCTCTGGTTTTATGCCCGCCTCGGCGCAATATTCGGCAATCGCGGCGGAAAAAATATTATTTGTTCCGCGCTGAGCGGTGCAGGCGGCTTTAAACAAATCTTTTTCTTTTACGCCTTCCGCGGGAACCGCGCAGGCGACTTCCAAATGCCCGGAAGTCAGCGTGCCGGTCTTATCTATAAATATTTTTTTACACTCGCCCAAAGTTTTTATGCAGGTAATATTGTTGATAAAAATTTTATTTTTGGCCGCGCCCTTTTTCAAAAACCCAAGCGGCGCAAGCACCGCAGCCATATAAGGTATAGGGCCGGAAAGCGACATAACAAACAAAAAAGACATAAAACAATAAAAAGCATTTTTGGGATTAAATATAAAAAACATAAGCGCGGCGACAACCGCCGCAAGAATAAAAAAAGAAACCAACATCGTAAAAGAATAACGCTCAAGGGCGGAAACGGAAAGAATTTTTCTCTTTTCGCCGGCTTTGACAGCCTCTATAACGCGGTATATCCTTGAAGAACGTTTTACGGCGGTAACTTCGGCGGTAACTTCGGAGCCTTTATTTACGCAGCCCGCAAAAAGCATATCGCCTTTGCGCTTTGAAGTCAGCGTGATATTGCCCGTCAAAAGATTTTCGTCAATCATAGTAGAGCCTTTTAAAATACGGCAATCCAAAGGCACGCGCTCACCCACGCTTATAAGTATTGTTTCGCCTTCTTTAATTTCGTAAGTAAAAACTTTTTCTGTTCCCGTTTTGGAAACTCTGTAAGCCGATTTCGGGATAAAATTATCAAGATTATTTATAAATCTTACGGACGCGCCGATACTTTTAAGCTCAAAAGTTTTTATAAAATTTGCAACGCCGAAAATAAACGGAAGCATAAGAAAAGCGCCCGAAACCGCAAATGCGGGCGCAGCGGAAAAAGTGTTGAGAATCCCAAACAAAAAGGCCGCCAAAGCGCTGAGCGTTATAAAAGCGTTGAAGCCGACGTATCCGCGGTCAAACTCCTGCAGCGCGGCGCGCAAAAACAGATCGCCGCCCGCAAAAAAGGTAATCAGAGAAATTAAAAATACTGTAGTGGGTGAGAAGTTTAAGAAATAGGCCATAACGGTAACAACCGCCGCCAATACGTTTATCCACCCGCGCACGGCATAAGCCGAAGGCGTGAAAAAAACGAGTTTGCTTGCGTTTGCTGCCGGCATTAAAAAGCCTCTATATTTCAAGGAATGTTTTGGATATGGTGCCCTTGCGGCCCTCTTCCGAACGCATAGAGTTTATCTTTGCGTCGTATTGAGCGGCGTTATCGGGGTCAAGCTTCTTTGCAACCATATAGTTTGCAACTGACTGAACTGGGTCTTCTATAGCTATAATATCGCCCGTAAGTTCGTATGCGGGGGCATATTGGTTATTTATGCCTTTAAGGGTATCCAAATCCGAAAGTGCAGCCTGATAGTCGCCGCTCTTAAAAAGCATTTCCGCCCTTCTGTACAAAGCCGCAACATAATTATGGTTGATGTTTATTGCCATTGAAAAATCATTAAGCGCGTTGGCATAGTTGCCAGCAAGCCTGAAGGACATACCCCTGTCGTAAAAAGCTTCGGCGTCTTCGGGATTATTATAAAGGACTTCGCTGAACCCCGCTATGGCGTCGTTAAATCTTAAACGCTTATAATCTACTATCGCTTTATTTTTTATAACGGTTATATTGCCCGGGAGAAGATTCAAAGCACGGTCCAAATCGCCCGCCGCGGCATTATAATAGCCCAAAGATTCGTTTGCAGCCGCGCGGTTAAGAAGGGCCGTATAAAGATTGGGGTTATATTTAAGCGCCTTGTTAAGATAATATAAAGAAAGGCTTACCTGGCCCTGCGAAAGATAAAAGCTGCCAGCATTGTTAAGAAGTTCCGGGTTGGCGGGGTCTATTTTAAGAGCTTCGTTATAGTCCAAATCGGCAAGGTTATATTCGCCTATTTTTTCGTATATTATCGCCCTGTTTACCAAGGCTGAGAAAAATTGCGGATCCTTCTTTAAAATATTATTATAAATTCTCAAAGCG
>Ga0183101_1001276_pt1 | contig 25181 bp, 19 predicted proteins | sample Biomet3_FD_127790 | JGI IMG/M metagenome (GOLD analysis project Ga0183101, IMG submission 127790) | Microbial communities from bioreactor (seeded with sewage sludge) at LBNL, California, USA - Biofuel metagenome 3 | ecosystem: Engineered > Bioreactor > Anaerobic > Unclassified ...
TGGGGAACTTTTTCTTCAAAAGTTTCATTTTGTGCGTGTGCGGGCATTTGCAAAAGGCCTATTGTGTTTAAAGGATAGTTCAAATAGCGGTTCAAAAATCTCTGGCAGACGTAACGGCTTTTGTTTATGTTTACAAGGTCTTCTTCTTTACTGAATTTTAAATAAGAAAATTGCGCCGTGTGCATCGCATTCCAGAAATCGGCCGAAATATCAAGCACTGGTTTATCCTGCAGACCGAATCCGCTCAGCTGCATAAGGCGCAGCAGAAAAGCGGGCGCGATTGCGGGGGATAAATCGGAAGTTTCAAGCTGATAAAGGGCGTCTTCCAAAAATAAAAATTTTGCGGGGCTGGGGTCCAAATCCGCGGTCAGGCGGTAAAAAAGTTCGCAGAAATAAAAAGCTTCTTCGGTTTTTTTTACATCTTTTCTTATCTGCGGAAAAACGCTTTCCAACTTTCCGCCCGTAACGCAGCCCACGGAAGCGTTATTCCTTATATATATACGCGCGCAGGATTTGCAAAAAGGTTCGCTTAAGGCTTTAAGTTTGGAATCGTGTTTGTTTACGCCCGGAAAGCGCAGCGCAACGCGGCCGTGCTCAAGTGTATATGCGCAAACCATTCTGTCCGATTCTCTGAAGTTCTGCCTAAGCAGAATTATCATCCTGTCCGTAAAGTTCATAAAAAAATAATACAAAATTTTGCGCTGCAAAGCGGGCTTGCGCTGGCCGATAATTTTGGATAAAATGATGAAGTAAGGAAAATAAGCTTCAAAAGACAATCTAAAAATGAAAAATATAATTGCTTTAGGAGAAGTCCTTCTGGACGTTTTACCCGCAGGGGCCAAACTGGGGGGCGCGCCGGCAAATTTTGCCTGGTATTGCCACCAGCTGGGCCTTAACGATTACGTTTTTTCCGCCGTCGGCGATGATGATAACGGAAAAAGAATCGTCAAAGAACTTAAAGATCTGGGCCTCAATATAAAATTTATTGATGTCTTGCACGGAGAAAAAACCGGAACCGTAAACGTTACGCTTGACTCCGCTTCAGTGCCTTCTTACGATATAGTGCAAAACGTTGCCTGGGACAAAATTCCTTCTTCGGAGGAAAAACTTGCCCTGGCCAAAAAAGCAGACGTTATATGCTTTGGCAGTCTTGCCCAGAGAAATAAAATTTCAAGGGATACCATCAACGCCGTCCTTGACGCGGCAGGACCCGAATGCATAAAAATTTTTGATATAAATTTAAGACAGTCCTATTTTTCGCGCGAACTGTTGGATTCTTCTCTGAAAAGAGCAGATATCCTCAAAATCAGCGGTGAAGAATTGCCTTTGGCCGCAAAAGCTTTGGGCGTTACTTCAAACTGCGATTTGTTTTGCGAAATCATTTTGCCCAGATATAAACTTAAAGCCATTGTGTTGACGCTTTCCGATAAGGGAAGTGTTATTTTTACCACGGATAACGTTTACAGAAGCGGCGGATTTAAGGCCGAAAAAATAGAAGATACCGTCGGCGCTGGCGACAGTTTTGGCGCGGCTTTTTGCGCGGGCCTGCTTAAAGGTGTTGACTTTAAGAGCATCGGCGAAAAGGCAAACAAAATTGCTTCTTATGTCTGCACACAGAAGGGCGCAATGGCCCGTCTGCCTAAAGATTTGTTGTTTTAAGGTATTTTTTAAGGAGACTTCATGAATAAAAAAGTTTTAGCGGTGTCTTTGATTGCCGCTTTGGGCGGTTTGCTATTCGGTTTTGATACCGCCGTCATATCGGGCACTACCGACGCGCTGAGCAAAGTGTTCAATTTAAGCTCGTCGCTGCTCGGCTTTACGGTTGCCAGCGCATTGATAGGCACTATCATCGGTGCGTTTTCAATCGGCGGTCCCGCGGATAAATACGGCAGGAAGAACTGCTTAAAAGTGATTGCTTTTACTTATTTATGCGCCAGCTTGGGCACGGCGTTTTCCTGGAACTGGTATTCTTTTTTGGTTTTCAGGTTTGTGGGCGGTATAGCAGTGGGGGCTTCTTCGGTTTTAGCCCCGATGTACATCGCGGAAATCGTTCCTTCCGAATACCGCGGCAGAATGGTTGCGCTTGCACAGTTTAACATCGTGTTCGGCATACTTTTGGCTTTCTTCTCCAACCTGATAGTAAGCTATTACGTAACGGGCCCCGCTCAGTGGAGATGGATGCTGGGGGTTATGGCAATTCCTTCCGTTATATTTTTTATTCTTCTGTTTTTCATTCCTTTCAGCCCCAGATGGTTGGTTTCAAAAGGAAGAAACGAAGAAGCAAAAAAAGTTTTGCGCTATCTTTCAAACAACGAGGAAGAAGCCGCTGCTTCTTATAAAGAAATTACGGAATTCTTTAAACAGGAATCCGCAAAAGGCAAAGAAGTTTTGTTCTGCAAAAAGTATTCAAAACTTATATGGCTGGCGGTTGCCATTGCGGCTTTCAACCAACTTTCGGGCATAAACGCGGTTCTTTATTATGCTCCGCATATATTCCAGATGGCCGGAGCAGGCGTAAAAGCCTCTTTGCTGCAATCTGTAATCGTAGGCGGCACAAACCTTGTGTTTACAATGTTGGCACTGTCGGTTATTGATATGTTCGGCAGACGCAAACTTATGCTTGTCGGATCTTTCGGTTATATCATCAGCTTGGGCATATTGGCCGCAACTTTCTTTAAATACGGCACTGCGTTTACAAGCTCTTCGGCTGTTATAGTTTTGGCCAGCCTGATACTTTTTATAGCCGCTCACGCTTTCGGGCAGGGCGCGGTTATATGGGTGTTCATCAGCGAAATCTTCCCCAACACTGTGCGCGCGAAAGGCCTTGCTTTGGGCAGCTTTACGCATTGGATGATGGCTGCCATAATCAGCTGGACATTCCCGATAATTGCAAACATTTCGGGCGGGGTTATATTTACCGTCTATGCGGTTTGTATGGTCGGCCAGTTGATTTGGGTGCTGTTCGTAATGCCTGAAACAAAAGGTGTACCTCTTGAGCAAATGAACAAAAAGTTAGGCATTGAATAAAAGTTTTAAAAGCCCCGCTTTCAGGCGGGGCTTTTTGAAGGAGAAATAATGTTTAAAAAACTTGCAATTTTTGCCGCGGCTTTATTTTTGCTGGGCGCCGCTCAGGCAAAAGAAATTGTGATTTATCATACCAGTGATTCGCACGGTTATTATTTCCCGCGCGACATCGGCGGCAGGCAAACAGGCGGGTTTGCGGCTTTGAAAGCCTTGCTTGATAAAGAAACTCTTCCTTATTATTTGATTGACTCCGGCGATTGGTCCACAGGTAATTACGAAGCCAATATGTCAAAGGGCCGCATATCCCTGAACCTTATGAATATGCTGGGGTACAAATTTATTACTGTCGGCAATCACGATTTTGACTTGGGGTACGATTTAAACAAAACGCTTGACGTTTTTAACGGTGATGTTTTGGTTGCAAATATGAGCGGATTTTCCTGTAAAAAGAAAATAGAACCTTATAAAACAGTAAATGACGGCTCCGTAAAAATAGCTTTTATAGGCTTCGGGCTTAACGGGCCCGGGATTGACGCCGCAAAAATAAAAATAGAAGATCCCGTTAAAGTTTTGCAAAAAACTCTTAAAGAGGTTATCAAACAAAAACCGAATGTTATTATCGTTATAGCGCACGATTCCGTTTTGGACAGCAGAAAGCCGTCTTTCCTTTCCGGCGCTATTGAAAAAGTCAAAGGCGCGCCGCAGGAAATAAATATAGTTTTCGGCGGGCACGCGCATAAAACGGGGGCAACGCGGCCTATTGCAAAAGGTCCGTTGTTTGTGGAATCGGGCGAATATCTTAAAACCGTCAGCAGAGTTTTGATTGATGTTGACGATGCGACGGGAAAGATAAAATCCGTTGACGCGAAATTGATTGAGCTTGACCCGCAGAAGACGGGTTCCGATAAAAAAGTTGAAGAATATCTTGCTTCGGTTGCAAATAAAGATTTGGATAAAACCGTCGGCAAATTGAATTTTAATCTTGATAAATATCCGCCTAAGAGCGACGTTTGCACTGACGCCGGCGGCCCAGATATCCTGGCCGAATACGCGCGCCAAACCGGAATTAAGGAAGGTTTCAAAACCGATATCGGCGTTTTTACCATACCCAGCGTAAGAAGAAGCATTCCCGCAGGCCCGCTGAGCGGAAGGGACGTAATAGAATTTCTGCCTTATCCCGAATATATGTCTTCTGTCGGCGTACCGGGGAGTTTTTTGAAAGAACTGATTAAAGATTCTTTGAAAAAGGACGACTCTTCGGGCATTTACAGTTTGTTCAGCTATTCAAAAAACGTTGATATAACTTTTGCTTATAACGAAAGCTCAAAAGACTTTGAGCTCAAAAAAGTTACCGTTGACGGCAAAGATTTGCAGGATAATAAAATTTATAAATTGTATATACTTTCAAATCTCGTAAAAGGATATTTTGAAGGCGCGCCTTTTAATAAATTGGCGGAAAAGTATAAAAAGACCAAGATTGTTACCCAAACTTCCAGCGCGGATTTGTTCGGCGGTTTGCTGGCTTCGGAGCCGCAGGGCTTGAATGCCCCGCAAACTTGTTTGATACATTCATCTGCCGCGGCGGGGACAACTTCGGGCGGAAAATAAGATTTTGTTTAAAAATGTTAAAAATATAATATAATATTAGAGCTATGTTACCTACATACAGACCAAATAATAAGAAAAGAGCCAAAACCATTGGGTTTAGGGCTAGAATGGCCACCCCGGGTGGCAGAAAAGTGCTTAGCGCCAGAAGAAGAAAAGGACGCAAAGAGCTTATTCGCAAGTAGAATTGTGAAGAAATTCGGCCTTGCTAAAAACGAAAGAGTGTACCTTGATAATGACTTCAAAGCTATTTTACAACAAGGTACGCGGGTTTATGCCGAAGGAATCGTTTTATGGTACAGGTCCAATCCTTCCTGCGGCGCAGGGGATAATGTTCCCTGCGTGAGAAAAAACAGGATAGGAATTATAGTTTCAAAAAAGTTAGGCAATGCGGTGTGTCGTAACCGCTGCAAAAGACTTTTGAAAGAGGTCTTTCGGCTTAACAGACATTTATTAACAGACGGCGCGGATTGCGTTTTCAGCCCGAGAGACGCTGAAAAGCTTAAAGATTTTGATTCAACCCGCGCGGCTTTTCTGGCTGCGGTGAAAAAGGCCGGAATTTTGAAAAACTGCAAGGACCTTACGTAAAATATCCTTTACCTTCAGTTTTTTATCAAATTTATTAAATGAAGAAATTGCTTCTTTTTTTTATATGGGCGTTCAGCACTTTTATACGCCCTCTTTTAGGGCCCAGAGGGGTGTGCAGGTTTTATCCCTGCTGCACCGTCTATGCCCGGGAAGCGATAATAAAGCACGGAGCTTTAAAGGGTTCGTGGCTTGCATTCAAACGATTATGCAAGTGCCACCCCTTTCACCCGGGAGGGTGGGATCCTGTGCCGTAATCTGTTGCCGCAAGACCTCTTGCTGATTTTTTTGTCCGTATTGCCAGAGGTTATTCATGGATAGGAATTTTTTTATAGCGCTTGGTATAGCCCTTGTGGTGTACGTGGGATATATGTCCTTCTTCACCCCCAAGACGGACCAAGTTCCCCTAAAGCCTGTCGCCGCGGCGACTGCAACTGCAACAACGGCCGCGCAGGTAAGCATTCAGGAAGTAACTCCTCAGACGGAAGCAGTAAAGATGGTTTCCCCGACGCAAATTCAGCAGGAATCTCTTTTCACGGTACAAACCAAAAATGCCGATATTGTTCTTTCAAATAAGGGCGCGGCAATAAAGAACTTTGTATTTAAAGATGTCATCGCTCCAGTAAACCTTACGCCTTACAAAGGCCCCGGGTTTTTCTCAACGTTTGACGATCTTTATTTTGCAAAGGCGGATTCTTCTGCGGATATGGCTTTTAAAGCAACGTTGGCGCCCGGTGTTGACGTTTATAAGGAATATAATTTTTCCAAAGACGGCAAAATCGGCAACGTATCGCTTAAAATAGTCAATACTACGCCAAACGATATTAACGTGTCGGGCCTTCACTATAACTTCGGTCCGGGTCTTGCAACGGTTAAAAGCGAAGAAGGCGATAACCCTGCAAACTGGAATGCGGTATGCCTGATTCAGGAACAGGGCAAAAAGAAACCTACCGTCAATAATATTACCGAAAAAGAAATGAAAGATCCGCGCAAGCTTCAAGATGCCTGCGCCGATTGGCATTGGGCCGGCATTTCAAACAGATACTTTTTGGTTGCTTTGGTTCCTCAAAACTGGAAGACCAAAGCGGAGCAGTTGAGTTTCAGCAAGCAGTATGTTTATGATAAAAGTTCTTTCTTCGGGCTGTTCGGAACGAGGCAAATCTTCGGTCCGCAGCTTTCTGTAGCATTGCCCGGCGTAATCCCGGCAGGAAAGGAAGTCATTTATAATGCCGATTTCTATTTCGGCCCCAAAGATTACGACAAATTCGCAAGTATGCCTTATAACCTTGAACGCTCCATACAGTTCGGGTTCTTCGGCCAGTTGGGCAAGATGGCGCACAGTTTGCTTGAATGGCTTTACGGAATGACAAAAAACTACGGCACTGCAATCATCTTGATGACTGTTTTAATCCAGCTTGTCTTGTTCCCGCTTACTTATAAACAGTTAAAGTCATCTGCGGTAATGCAAAGAATCCAGCCCGAAATGAAACGCATTCAGGAGAAATATAAAGAAGACCCTGCCATGCAGCAGCGCGAGATGCTGGGGCTTTATAAAAAATACGGCGCAAACCCGTTAAGCGGATGTTTGCCGCTTTTTATACAGTTCCCTATTTTCCTGGCTTTGTTTAACGCCTTGAGAACATCTTGGTCCCTGCACGGGGCGCCCTTTATGTGGTGGATACACGACCTGTCGGCCAAAGACCCTTATTACGTCTTGCCTGTCGCCATGGGCGTTATGATGTATATCCAGCAAAAACTCACCATGCCTGATATGGGTAAAGATAACCCGTCAATGGTAATGATGAAATGGATGCCGGTCTTTATGACCGTTTTATTTTTGAACTTCCCTGCGGGGCTTACGCTTTATTGGTTCGTGAGCAACTGCATAAGTTTCGCCATAAACTTGATTTTAAAGAGAAAAATGAAAACTCTAGGAGAAATTTAATATGCCCAGAAGAGAAATTAAATCAGAAGGGAAAGACGTTGCAACAGCAATTATACACGGTTTAAACGAACTCGGCAGAAGACGCGACCAGGTTGAAGTTACCGTTATTCAGGAAGAAAAAGCAGGATTTTTAGGCATCGGCGGCAAGCCTGCCATAGTCCATATAATAGAAAAGAAATGGGATTCCGAACACAGCACGCCAATCAAGACGCGCGCGCCCAGAAGTATGTCATCGGGACGCGGCGGCGGAAGAAAGAGAAGAGACGACCGCAGAGGCGGCAAAAAAGTCAGAGTTGAAAGAGAGCCTAAAGCCCCCAAAGAAAATGAACCCCAAAAGCTTCCTTCACAGGAAATTCAAAACGCGGTTATACCCGAAGAAATCAAAAAGCCTATGGCAACCGCAAAGCAGTGCCTTGAAACTATTTTAGGCGGCATCGGCGTCAAGGCCGAAAACCTTAACGTTTGGTGGGACGACAAACAACAGCGCATTCTTCTTACTTTTGACTGCGACCACCCCGCAATAATCATCGGCAAAGAAGGCAAAACGCTTGAATCCATACAGTATCTTATCACCTTAACGGTAAGCAGAGATTTCAATAATCCCATTTCCGTTATGGCCGATACTCAGAACTATTGGAGAAAGCTTGAAGACAAGGTCAATTACGAAATAGAAAAAGCCCTCGGTATGATTAAGAAAACAAAAAGAACATACCGCTTCAGACCTATGTCCGCACAGATGAGAAGATATATTCACAGATATTTGGTTAACGAAACAGAAATTTCAACCGCTTCGGAAGGCGAAGGCAAATGGAGAAAGGTGGTTTTGAGAGTTCAGACCAATAAATCAGCTCCCGCTGCGCAGACCGAAGTTAAGGCCGAAGTTTCAGCCGAAACCGCAATTAGCGCAGAAACCGTCAGCGCCGATAACGCAGGCTGCGAATGTGTAGTTTCCGCAGAAACCGCAAGCTGCGAATGCGTGGCGGACGTTAATGCTCCCGCACCCGCGGAAGCCGCAAAACCCGCAGAACCTGCCGCAGAAGTTAAACCCGCGGAAGAAGCTGTAAAGCCCGCTGCGGAGCAGACCGAAAATAAGTAATTTTAAATTGTAATCACAAAACGGCGGCAACAGTTTTTGCCGCCGTTTTTATATGTCCGCGCGGCTTAAAATTTTATGTGCGGCCACGTCATAAAAAAGTAAAATATAATATATGCAAGTATTTGACGAAGATACCATTGCCGCTTTTGCTACTGCGTCCTCAAGCGGGGCTGTTGCTTTATTGCGCATAAGCGGCCCGGAATCGGCAAAAGTTTTAACCCTTTTAACAGGTAAAAAAACCTTCAAAGACAGGTATGCTTCACTTGTCAAAATTTACGACGGCAAAGAAGAACTTGACCAGGCTGTTGCCGTGCTTTTTAAAGGCCCCAAAAGTTATACGGGCCAGGACGTTGTTGAAATTACCGTTCATGCAAGTCCGTATATCAAAAGCCGCCTGTTGGAACTGTTGGCAGGCTTTGGCGTCCGCCCCGCAAAGCGGGGGGAATTTACTTTAAGGGCTTTTTTGAACGGCAAAATGGACCTTGCCCAGGCGCAGGGTGTTGCAGATATCATTGCGGGCAAAAACAAAACCGCGCATAAAGCGGCAATGAATACCCTTGACGGCAAGTTATCTTCCGAATTTAAAGAAATAAAACAAAACCTAAGCGAACTTTTGGCCCAGATTGAAGTGCGCATTGACGATGCCGACGACGAAATGCCGCGTCTGCAGGAAAGTTACGTGCAAAATATTTTGGCATCATCTCTCGGGCATATCCGCACGCTCTGCGGCACTTTTTCCTGCGGCAGAATGGCAAAAGAAGGAATAAGAACGGCCATAGTCGGCGTGCCAAACAGCGGCAAAAGCAGTCTTTTAAACGCTTTGCTGGGTTTTGACAGGGCAATAGTTTCGCCGCTGAGCGGAACAACAAGAGATACGGTTGAAGCTCCGCTTGAAATTGAATGTTTTAACATAATTCTTACCGATACGGCTGGCATAAGGCAGCACTCGCTTGACCCTGCCGAAATAGAAGGTATGAAGCGCAGCCGCCGCGCGGTTGAAACGGCAGATGTCGTTTTGTTTGTAAAAGATTTAAACACAAGTGAGGCCGCATTGCAGGAAAGCCTTTATAAAGAAGTTTGTGCAAGCGGCAAAACCGTTATCCCGGTTATAAATAAATCCGATATCATTGGCGCGGGTTTTAAATTGAAGGGAGAAGTTTTGATTTCCTGCAAAACGGGAGAAGGCATAGACGCGCTTAAAAAAAGAATGATAAAAGATATCGGGCTTTCGGCTTTGCAGGAAGATGATATTATTGTTACCAGCGCGGTGCATTATGAAGCGCTTTTGCGCGCGGCCGCAGCGTTGGAAGATGCACAAAAAACCTCTATTGAACTTGAACTTGCGGCTGAAAATATAAGGCGCGCTCTTGGCGCGTTAAAAGAACTTATAGGCGAAGTTACAAGCGAAGATATTCTTGATATTATATTTTCCAAATTTTGCGTAGGCAAATAAGAAGGTAAAAAGTATGTTCGTATATGATGAAAATTTTGACGTTGTGGTTATCGGCGCGGGCCATGCGGGCTGCGAAGCGGCTTTGGCCGCGGCGCGCACTGGCGCTAAAACTTTGCTGATAACTCAGAGCCTTGATACCATAGCCCAGATGTCCTGCAACCCGTCAATCGGCGGCATAGCAAAAGGGCAGATAGTCAGAGAAATTGACGCTTTGGGCGGCGCAATGGGCAAGGTTACGGATATAGCTTCGCTGCATTATCATATGCTAAACACGGGTAAAGGCGAGGCGGTTTGGTCGCCGCGCGTGCAATGCGACAAAAAACTTTATCAGTTTACCTATAAACATTTTCTTGAACTTCAGCCAAATTTGCATATAATCCAGGACGAAGGCAAAGCAATAGTTACCGATGACGGCAAAGTCTGCGCCGTTGACACCCGCAGAGAAACCAGATACAAAACCAAAACGGTAGTTGTTACCACGGGCACTTTTTTGAAAGGTATGGTGCATATCGGCAAGGTTATGATTCCGGGCGGAAGATATAACGATATGCCCAGCGATTTCTTGAGCGACAGCATCAAATCTTTGGGCGTAAGCGGCGCGCGCCTCAAAACGGGCACGCCGATGAGAATAAACGGCAGAACGGTTGACTTCAGCAAATTTACCAAACAACCTTCGGACGAGCCTTATACGCCTATGTCTGTTTTTAACAGACCCGTTAAAAAAGATTTTATGTGTTGCTACATAACAAAAACTACCGAAGAAACCGCCGAAGTTCTGCGCATACATATGCACGAATCCGCTCTTTACAGCGGCAATATACATTCAATCGGACCGCGCTATTGCCCGTCAATAGAAGACAAAGCGGTAAAATTTCCCAATAATAAACATCACCCGCTTTTTATAGAGCCGGAAGGCGCGCATACGGAAGAATATTATATTCAGGGTTTTTCAACCAGTATGCCAGAATACGTGCAGTATAAACTTTTGAAATCCGTGCCAGGGCTTGATAAAGCCCAAATTGTGCGCGCGGGTTATGCGATAGAATATGATTTCTTTGACCCGATTAACCTTTCTGCGTCCCTTGAAGTCAAAAAAGTCCCCGGGTTATTTTTTGCGGGTCAGATTAACGGAACTACGGGATACGAAGAAGCCGGCGGTCAGGGCATTATGGCGGGTTTTAACGCCGCTTTGAAAGCCGCGGGTAAACCTCCTTTTGTTTTAAGACGCGACGAGGCTTATATAGGCGTTTTGATAGACGATTTAGTAACCAAAGGCATAAACGAACCTTACCGTATGTTCACTTCCCGCGCGGAGTACCGTTTGATGCTGCGCTCAGATAACGCGGATTTGCGCCTTAGCGGATACGGTCTTGATTTGGGCAGTCTGCCTCAGGAATACCGCAAACCTTTTGAAAATTATAAAGCCGCGGTGGAAAAACTTGTCAAAGACCCTTCTGCTGATATTGACGAAGCCGATTTGAACCCGTGGAGCCTTGACAGCGCAAAAGAAAGTGCGCGCGTGCAGCGCAAATATGCGGGCTATCTTGAGCGGGACGTCAAAGAAGCCAAAGCTTTGCAGAATGCCGATAAAATAACTATACCGCAGGGTTTTGACCCGTCCGAAGTAAAGGGCATTTTGATAGAAAGCAGCCAAAAACTCAAAAAGATAAAACCTCTTACTTTGGGCCAGGCAAGCAGAATCCCGGGTGTTACTCCCGCGGATATTCAGCTTATTGCCGTCAATATTGAAAGATTCAGACGGAGCAAGAATGAACCTGAGAAATGATTTCATTTCTTCTTTGGGTTTAAAACTTAGTGCGGAACAATTTGCCGCGCTGGAATTGTACGCAGATTTGGTTTGGCAGAAGAAAGACCAGCTTAACCTTACCAGCGTCCGCGATAAACAGGAAATTTGGGACAGACATATTTGCGACGGTCTTGCCGCGGCGGCTTACATTAAAAATACGTCAGGCGGCAAATTTTCTTTTGCAGATTACGGCGCGGGTGCGGGATACATAGGCATAAGCGTTGCAATCGCCTCCGATTTATGCGGCGTTACGCTTGTTGAAAGTTTAAATAAACGCTGCTTGTTTTTGGATTGGGTTATTTTGAAGCTCGGGCTTAAAAACGTAAACGTTTCCAATACGCGTGCGGGCGAAGTAAAGCAAAATGAAGTTTTTGATTTTACTTCCGAACGGGCAATGGGCAAACTGGACGAAGTGCTGCCGCTTTGCGCGGTGGAACTTAAACGCGGGGGAAAGTTTATTGCGTATCAGGCGGAAGACGGAATTTATGACTCTTCAGTTGCGCAAAAAGCGGGCCTCAGCCAAGAAAAAGTTTTAAAATATAAATTACCTTGTGACGATAAAACAAGGAAATTGGTAATATTTAATAAATATGGATATAACCAAGAGAATTAACATAGCTCTGGTGCTGCTTCTTGCAATTCTTACCGCTTTTATAGCGGCAGGGTCGCTTACGGATAAAAAACGGCCTTCCGCCGCCGCTCCTGCCGACGAAAACAGAATAATAAAGCAAAATGCGGAAGCGCAAAAAATATTTTCGGGCAGCGCGGGAGAAGAGTACGCGGGCATGATGCTGCCGTCTGCCGAATCTATGGCTTATACCGATAAGTATACCCCGATGCCGGAAAAAGAAGATACCATAAAAAATGTTTTTACCAAGATAAAGCGCAACGACTGGGCCGCCCCGCCGGAGGGTTTCTTTTCGGCAGTTACCAACGATTATTTGATTTACAGAGAAAAAGAACGCGTCAGCAAAGATTTGAAAGCTCTGCTTGAAAAAATACACGGCAATTTTGTTTTGGATATTGTCCCGTTCTCTATGTTTTCAAAATTCAACAGAGTGTTTTTGATGCTGTTCAGAACAAAAGAATCTTACAGCACTTATACAAACAAACCTTCATGGTCAATAGCGGCGACAGATATTGAATCCCAGGCTGTTTATATAATGGAAAATAATGATTTTGAAGGCAATTTTGTCCATGAACTTACGCATATTTATTTTGACGGATTTTTTATTCCGCATTACAGCCCGCTCTGGCTCAGCGAAGGTTTTGCGGTTTATATGCAGAGCCACGCCGAAACTCCCGCGCAGAATATGTGGCTTACAAAAAATATAAAAGCTTTTAAAGCGGGGGAATATATAGATTTTGACCAATTCCTTTCCGTTAAAAATTTGAAAGGATATTCAAAAGACGATGTCGTAATGTGGTATGCCCAGGCATACAGCGTGGTAAGTTTTATGCTGCAGGATAAATCGCGCGACGAATTTTATCAATTTTGCTGCAATATCAAAGACGGAATGCCTTTGGGCAGAGCGCTTTACAGAGCTTACGGAATGCCGTTTAACAGTTCAAAAGCTTTGGAATACGCCTGGCAGAGTTATCTTCATTCTGACGCCGTAAAAAGCGTTGCAAAAGGAAAAAAGTAATTTATGCAATGGACACATATCCCCGTCTTGGCGCGGGAAATTACCGATTTTTTAATAACAGACCCCGACGGCGTTTATCTTGACGCGACTTTGGGCCTTGGCGGACACACAAAATTCTTTATTTCAAAACTGAGCCCAAAGGGCCGCGTTATAGGTTTGGATAAAGACCCGGGTGCTGTCAAAATGGCGGTTGAAAACGTAAATGACGCCAGACTTTCGGCTTATAATTTGAGTTATTTGCAGGCGCGCGAAGCACTTGAAAAAGCTGGCGTACAAAACGTGCGCGGGATATTGTTTGATTTCGGTTTAAGCTCTTATCAGTTGGACGATGCTTCCCGCGGTTTCAGTTTTTTGCGCGACGGCCCGCTTGATATGCGCTTTGACAACACGCGCGGCAAAAGCGCCGCCGACTTGGTAAATAATTTGCCTGCCGACGAACTGGAAGACATATTTGTTAAATTCGCAGACGAGCATAACGCTCATAAAATAGCTTTGGCAATATGCGAAGCCAGACCGATTTTGACTACTGCCGCTTTGGCCGCAGTCATAGAAAAAGTTTGCCCCAGATACGGCAAAATTCACCCGGCTACAAAAACTTTTCAGGCTTTAAGAATAGCGGTAAACGGAGAATTGGAAGCCGTTGAGGGTTCCGTAAAAATTTTGGATTCGCTTACGGCAGCAGGCAGCCGCGTCGCTTTTTTGACTTTTCATTCTGCCGAAGACAGAATAATAAAATATGCTTTGAAAGACCTGTGCGCCGCAGGCGGCTGGAAACTTTTGAATAAAAAAGTTATTGAGCCCGTTTGGGACGAACGCAAAAATAATCCGCGCGCAAGAAGCGCAAAATTGCGCGTGGCCGAGAGGATTAAATGAAACCGATTTATGTAATTTTAGTTGTCGGAGTTTTTATGCTTTTTCTGGCTATGGAAAGAGTGCAGGAAGAAAAAACTGGATACCGCGTGGCTTCTCTTATGGAAGATATTTCCTTTAAGTCTGCGCGCAACCAGTATCTGCGCTACAGCCTGGGCACTTATAAATCCCCCGATAAAATAACTTCCGCGGCGCAGGAGCTCGGGCTTTCTGTTACGGATCCGCGCAATATTGTTGTCATAAAGGTTAACGGCGATGACTTTAAAAACAAGAATTAAGATTTGCGGGCTTCTTTGCTTTTTGCCTGCCATAGTGCTTTGCCTGCGTTTGTTTTATCTGCAAACTTTCCGCCGCAGCGAATTGACCACCAAAGCCGAAAAACGTGTTTATGTCCAAACCCAGCGCGATACCATACGCGGGAGAATTCTTGACGTCAACGGCGTAGTTCTGGCCGAATCTTTAAGAACTTACGCGGTTGCGCTCAGCAAGAAAAACGTCAATAAAAAAGACGCAATTCTGGCCGCTTTGGCAGATACTCTTTCTTTGCATCAGGACGATTTGAAAACATTATGGGATACCAAAGGCAATTTCTTCTATGTTAAAAAAGGCGTTACGCCTATGGAATATGAAGAACTGGAAAAGAGAACCTCAAAAGAAGAATTGACTGGCGTGGAAATAGAACCAGAATACACAAGAATTTATCCTTATGACGGCATAGCGCACGATATTATCGGCGCGACAAACTCAAAGAACGAAGGCCTTTCGGGCATAGAGCTGATGTACAATAAAGAACTTTCCGAAATTACCAAATCCCAACGCGTTAAACGCGCAAGAAAGGGCGGCATAATATACGACAGAAGCCAGGATTTTACGCCCGAAATTGCAGACGTTTATTTGACGATAGACGCTTTGGGCCAGTATTACGCCGAAAGTACGCTCAAACAATATGCCGAAAAGTATAAAGTAAAGCACGCCATGGCAATAGTGCAGGACCCTTACAACGGCCATATCTTGGCGGCTGCGTCTTACCCCGTGCAGGACGGTATGAGTTTGCCTTTCCAGTTTACTTACGAACCCGGTTCAACTTTTAAGACTATTTCAATTTCTGCCGCGTTGGACAGCGGCAACACCGATATGAACGCCACGTTTAATATGGAAAACAATAACTGGGTGCTCAATAACGTTGTAATAAAAGACCACGAGCGCACAAAAGACGTTTTGACGCTGAGCGAAGTTATGGAAGTGTCTTCAAACATCGGCGCGGGCAAAATAGCTTATGCCATGGGCGCAAAAACTTTATATTCTTATCTTAAGAAATACGGCTTCGGCATAAAAAGCAACGTTGACTTTTTGGGCGAATCCAGCGGCATTCTGAGAGATTACACCACCTGGCGTCCGCTTGATACTGCAAAGGCGGGTTACGGATATACCGTTGCCGTAACGGGCGTGCAGCTTGTAAACGCTTACAGCGCGGTTGCCAACGGCGGCACGTTGATGCAGGCCCATTTGGTGGATAAAATAAGATACGCAAACGGAGAGGAAAAAGTTTTTGCCGATCCTATAAAAGTGCGCCGCGTTATAACGCCTAAAACAGACGACGAAATGCGTTATATGCTACAAAACGTTGTTATAAAAGGAACGGGCCTTCCCGCACAGATAAAGGGATATACCGTCGCGGGCAAAACAGGCACAACGGAAAAATACGTCGGCGGCGGCAAATACGGCTCTTCGCACATAGCTTCGTTCTGCGGGTTTGTGCCCGCAATAAAGCCGCGCTTTACGATTTTGGTTGTTTTGGACCAGCCCGAACAGGCATTGTTCGGCACGGCTTCGGCAAGAATATTTTCGGAAATAGCAAAGAAATTTTTAACATTATACGGGGTGCCCCCCGATCAGGAGAATTATGCATCTTAATATAACTTATGCCGCTTTGGCAAAAGCTGTTGACGGACAGTTTTACGGGAATAATCCTTCCGCAATTTTGGATAAATTTACAATAGACAGCCGCAGTATAACGCCGGGTATCGGCTTTTGGGTCATTAAAGGGCAGAACCATGACGCGCATACATTTGTGCCGCAGGCAATAAAAAGCGGAGCTTATTTGATAATCGGAGAAACGGGCCGCCTTGAAGAAGCCAAAGCCGCAGGCGCAAACGTCATAGAAGTTGCCGACACTTTGAAAGCTTTGCAGGCTTTTGCGGTTTACCACAGACTTAAACACAATATAAAAATAGCCGCGATAACGGGCTCAAACGGCAAAAGTACCACAAAACAGATGCTGCTTTCAATAGCTTCCGCGGCAGGCAAAACCTGCGCAAACAGCGGCAATTTTAACAATCAGATAGGTGTGCCGCTTTCCCTTTTGGAAATTTTGCCTGAAGATATTTACGGCATTTTTGAGCTTGGCGCCTCGCATAAAGGCGACATAGACGAAACCGCTTCCATAGCGCGCCCCGACGTTGCCGTTCTTACAAATGTTTCCGCGGCGCATTTGGCATTCTTCGGCGATTTGGAAACTGTATATCAGACTAAAACCGAAATAATAAAATCCCTTAATACTGCGGGCACGCTTGTTTATAATATTGACGACGCAATGCTGCGCAGGCTTAAAACCGAATATTCGGGCAAAGCAATAACGTTCGGATTTTCTCAGGATGCAGACGTAAGAATAGAAGAGGGGGAAGACTTTTCTTTTGTTTATAAAGGCGCTCGCTTTTATGTTCCGCTTAAATTGGAAAGGCATAATAAACTTAATGCCGCAGCCGCCTGCGCCGCGGGCATTGCTTTCGGCCTGTTTAAAGACCAGATAGAGCGCGGCCTGCAAACTTATACGCCTATGCCCCTTCGTCTTGAAGAACACTTGAAGGGTCAAACAACTTTTGTTTTGGATTGCTATAACGCAAACCCCGCATCAATGAACAACGCTTTGGATATTCTGGTCAAAAAGCCAGCGCCTCATATTGTTGTTTTGGGCGACATGAGAGAACTGGGCAAATATTCCCGCCATTATCACGAAGAACTTGCGCGCAAAATAATATCCTGCAATATTAAGACGGTTTTCCTTGCGGGTGAAGAAATGAAATACGCTTATGATATTTTGGCCAAAGAGAGCGGCGTAATGGTAAAATATTGTTTAAATTGGCGCGATTTTATGCCGCTTCTCAGGCAGGAAACCCAAAAAGGCGGCACTGTTCTTATAAAAGCTTCCCGCGCTTTAAACTTTGAAAATATTTTTAAGGAGATATAAATGCTTTATTACCTTTCACAGCTTAAACAATTTATAAGCGTTTTAAACATATTCAACTATATTACTTTCAGGGCCGGCGCGGCTGCGCTTACGGGGCTGCTTATATCTATGTTGATTGCGCCGCCCGTAATCAAAAAATTGCGCTCTTATAAAATCAGCCAGGTTGAACGCACCGACGGGCCCAAAAGCCACCTTGCCAAAGGCGGCACGCCGACAATGGGCGGCGTTATAATCATTTTCAGTCTTCTTTCTACGGTTTTGCTTTGGGCAAGGCTTGATAACAGATTTATATGGCTGCTGATTTTTGTTTCCGTTATGCTGGCCTTTGTCGGCATTTTGGACGATTACACAAAACTGGTCAAAAAAGACCCTGCTGGCGCGCCCTCCTGGGTTAAGTTTACTGTCCAGCTTGTTACGGCCTGCGTTGTTGTGGGATATTTGGGCGCTTATCCGCCGAACGACGCTTATGCAACTTGTATAAGCATACCGTATCTCAGCAGCAAAATAATTATAAACCTTTCTTTCTTCTATCTGGCTTTTGCAATGCTTATAATTATCGGCGCTTCAAACGCCACAAACCTTACCGACGGGCTTGACGGCCTTGCCGCGGGCAGCGTCATTTTCTGCGCTTGCGCTTATGCCGTTTTTGCATATGTCGCGGGCAACTTCGGCTTTGCTGAATATTTAAGAATTATTTACGTAAACGGAGCGGGAGAAATTGCCGTTTTTATGGCTGCTTTGATAGGCTCTTGCCTTGGTTTTCTGTGGTATAACGCTTATCCAGCACAGGTTTTTATGGGTGATACAAGCTCTTTGTTTCTGGGCGGCGTGATAGGAACTGCGGCGATATGCATAAAGCAGGAACTTATTCTGCCTGTTGCAGGCGGGATTTTTGTTGCCGAAACTCTTTCCGTAATAATTCAGATGGGATATTTTAAAATTACAAAGGGGAAAAGATTTTTTAAGATGGCGCCGCTTCACCATCATTTTGAACTTAAAGGCATTGCAGAGCCTAAGGTGATAGTAAGATTCTGGATAGTCGGAATCGTGCTTATGCTTTTGGCGCTTGCCTCGTTAAAGATAAGGTAGCAAGATGAACAGCATTTTCCTTGAAAGGACAAATCAGCCTTCCGCGCGCAGAACTTCGCCCGAAATAAGGTCAAAAACATTTTTGCCGCTGGACAAAAGTCTTTTGCTGCTTTCTGTTTTTTTTATAATAATAGGTTTGATATTTACTTATTCCTCAAGCGCTTTTGACTCTTTGGTTTATTTCAAAAGGCAGGCCTTGTTTGACGTTTTGGGCATAGGGATAATGTTCTTTCTTTCTCAGACATTTACAAATATCATCAAGATAATTAAGCCTGTTCATATACTTTTTGCCGTCTGGCTTTTGCTTATTTGGGTTTTGTGTCTGCCTTCGGCCGCAAACGTGCACAGATGGATAAATTTAGGCTTTTTTAACCTTCAGCCTTCAGAATTGGCAAAAGCCGCGCTTATAGTTTACCTGGCGTGGACTTTCGGACGCAACCCAGACACCGCCAATGATAACAGCCTGCTGATTATGCCGCTTATTTATACGCTTATTACAATAGGTCTGATTATCGCGGGGAAAGACTTGGGTATTCCGGCCCTTATGTTTGCGGTGGCTTTTGCAATGTTCTTTTTGGCCGGTGCAAAAATAAGCAAGTTGTTTTATCTGATTTTGATTGCAACGCCAGTTGCGGTAATAGAAATTTACCGCCAGCCCTACAGGCTTCAAAGACTGACTTCTTTTCTCTCTCCCGAGCAGGCGGCGGGTTCGGTGGGATATCAGCTTGTGCACTCTTTTTACGCCATAGGTTCGGGCGGGTGGTTCGGCAAAGGGTTGGGAGCTTCTGACCTTAAACTTGAATATTTGCCTGCCGCGCATACAGACTTTATTTTTGCCATAATGTGCGAAGAAATAGGTATGATAGGCGCATTTTTTATTATCGCCGCTTTTATATGGCTTTTGATACGCGGCATAACGCTTGCCAGAAGCGCAAAAAATCCGTTTAACGCGTATATAATATCCGGCATTACGATTTGTCTTACATTGCAGGCATTTTTTAATATGTGCGTGGCTACGGGGCTTTTCCCGACGAAGGGTTTGCCGCTGCCTTTCTTTTCTTACGGCGGCTCTTCAGTGATAGTTACCTTGGCCATGATGGGTATACTTCTTAACGTTGCGGCAGTTGAAAAACGAATAACGACCGGAGATAAATTCTGATATGGAAAACGTTTATATGATAGCGGCCGGCGGTACCGGCGGACATTTCTACCCCGGGTTTGCTTTGGGTAAAAAATTGATAGAACGCGGACACGATGTTGTTTTTATAGTCAAGAAAGATTCCGACTCAGTAAGAATCCTGCGCGAGGCGGATATCCCTTACCACGAAATTGATTTTACCGGAATGCCGAGAGGCAAAAATATAAAGAAGTGGATTGAATTCTTTGATAAACTTTTCGGAAGTATTATAGAAGTAAGACAATATATTAAAAGTTATAAACCGCTTGCCTGCATAGGTATGGGCGGATATATTTCTTTTCCGCTGGTTTTTACGGCACACTTTATGGGCGTCAAAACGGCAGTGCACGATTCTAACGCCAAAATAGGTTTGGCCAATAGGGTTTGCGCAAAATTTGCGGACGTGTTTTTGCTCGGTATGCCGACCGTTGATAAAATAAAAAAGAGCATTTTGGTAGGTACTCCGATAAGGGAAGAGTTCCGCCAGCAGGAATCTGTAGAAGAACAAAATTATTGGAAAATTGAAACGGATTTCGCCATAAACACGCTTATTGTCGGCGGCAGTCAGGGCGCGAAATATCTTAATTATTCCGCGGCAAAAATGGTTATGGCAATCACAAAGAAAACGGAAAGAATGCACTTTTTCCATATTACGGGAAGGCGCGATTACGAAGAAATTAAAGCTTTTTACGGAGATACGCCCAACGTTGAGGTTATGCCTTACGCAGACGATATTTACGCCTTGATGAAGGCCGCGCAAATAATAATTTCAAGAAGCGGGGCAAGTTCTTTGGCGGAAATTATATCTTTGAAAAAACCTTCAATACTTGTTCCTTTCCCTTATGCGGCAGAAGACCACCAGTATTATAACGCAAAGGTTCTTGCCGACAGAAATTGCGCAATAGTCGTAAGGGAAACGCCCAGACTTCAGGAAGATATAACCGAAGCCGTTAAAGCTTTGGTGGCGCACCCCGAAAATCTTAAAAAGATGATAGCCGATTTTGATAACGCGCGCCTGCCAGACCCGCTTGACGCTTCTGACTATGCGGCAAATATTCTTGAAAAACTTGTTCAGAACCAAAAGATATTTTGATATATTGTCGCAGTTTGATTTTCGCAGTTTAAGTTTTGCGGCTTAAATTTAAAATCCCCGTTCTTTTTTAAAGAGCGGGGATTTTGTTTGCTAAATTATTTTAATTCCGTTATCTTACTACCGTGTTCAAAAGTTTAAGCGTTTCTATATCTTTCGGATTCTTTGAATTGAAAGGTATCAAACGCGAACCTTTTGCGTTCTTAACTATAACGTAATTATTCTTTATGTTGAAAACGGTTCTGTCAACGTCTTCAAACAGGCTGCGCCCGAACATTCCGCGCGGCGCAGGGTAGCCCGCAAGGGCCAGAATCGTCGGCGCAATATCCGTCTGTGAAGCAAAAGGATTTTGATATATCGTTTCTTTTGCATATTTCTTGGAAATCAAAATAAAGGGAACTTCATCAAAATTCGGTTTGTATTTTTTGAACAGAGAACCCGTATCAATATTTGCAAAGAACGGGTGGTCGGCCGTAAGTATTACCAGCGTTTTGTCGTCCAAAAGTTTTTTGCTTTCCAAGTCTTCAAGGAAATAGCCCAAATCGTCGTCATAATAAGCAAATGCGCGCGGCATATTGGGGCGTTTGTAAAGCCTTTGTACGCTTTTTGAAATGTCATTGCCTTCTATCTTTGTGTATTCCTGCCCCAGATAATTAACGCGGCCCGTGGGCACGTGCGTATCAACCGTCATAATATCTATGAATACTTTTTTGTTAGGGTTGCTTTTAACCTGCTGCGCAAGATAATCTGAGGTAAACTCAAATAATTTCCTGTCCGTAAGGCCCCACCAGGAGACATATTTTTTGTATTGCGGCAGCTTTGAATAATACCTTGCGCCGTAAATTTCGCTGAAGCCGGCCTGATTAAACAGGACGTCTTCGTGCATATAATCTTCTTTCGCGCCTCTTATGAAAGCGGTTGTAAAACCGTTATCTCTTAAAATGCTTACAAAAGATATCGGGAATTTATTTTTAAAAATCAATTCCGCGTTCGGGTGGCCGGAAAATATAACGCTGAGCCCGTAAAGCGTTGACAGCGTTACCGGTTTAAGCGAAACATAAGGGAAGCTTTGCATAAGCTGGTCGTAAACGCGGCTTGCGGGCGCGGGTATTGCGGGGTTGATTGTCCTTATAAATTTATTTGAAAACGCTTCCGTCGTTATCAGTATAATTCTGTCATAATTGTTTGCGTTTACAAATTTGGTATTGGTAAAAAGGTTATATCTTTCAGCCGCGTTTTGAATTTCTTTGGGCAGAACTTCAAGCGAGATATCATAATAGCGGTAAGGATATTTTTTGACATGCATATCTTTTACTATATTTATAACGGTTGTATCCATTAAATCATATGCAAAGAAATTTGCCGAACCTTTTGCGTATTTGAGGGGAGAAACTAAAGCCAAAATAACCAATATGACGGTTGATACCGCAAGCTTTTTTGCGCTTTCGTGGCGGCTGGCGCGGTGCCAGGTCTTTTTTATTATGAAATACGGCAAAATATAGATTGCCGCCAGATAAAGCATCAGCCTTATATCAAACAGAAAGCGGTATTCGGCCCCGCTTAAAGTAGGCAGATATTTCGCGCCGAAGCGTTCTTTGAAATATAAAAGCAAAACGATATCGGCAGTTATAGTAACGTAATAAAAGAACATTACCAATGAAAAGGCCCATTTCTTTTTTACGCCCAAGGCATGGAAAAAGCAAAAAATGATTGCAACGGTAAAAAATTCGCAGGCGAACTTATTTATAAGCCCGACCGTGCCCGTCAACCACGTAAACGCGCCCAACTGATGAAGCCCGACTAAATAAAATACGATTCCGGGCAGAGAAAGAAGGGCAAATAAAAGCAGATCTTTTTTGAATGGAACCGCATACTTTTTGATGAAGTTTAACATACCCCGCTCCGTGCTGCTTAAAAATGATAAAATAATTATACATTTTAGTTAAATAAAAGTCTTATCAGCAGAGGTATTCTTATGGAAAATATTGAAATCAAAAGGCATTCTTGTTCTCACGTTCTGGCCGAAGCGGTGCAGGAGCTGTTCCCAGGCACAAAATTAGGCATCGGCCCCGCCATAGAAAACGGTTTTTATTACGATTTTCTTTCCGATCACAAATTTACGCCCGAAGATCTTAAGACTATAGAAACTAAAATGAAAGAAATCATTAAGGCTAAAGAAGAATTTGTCTGCAAGAAAGTTTCAAAAGCCGAAGCTTTAAAGCTCTTTAAAGACAAAGGGGAAATTTTTAAAGAAGAGCTTGCCTCGGAACTTGAAGACGGTTCAATTACGCTTTATACAAACGGAAAATTTACGGATTTATGCCGCGGGCCCCACATAGAGCATACAGGGCTTATAAAGAATTTTAAACTTACAAGCATTGCAGGCGCTTATTGGCGCGGCGATGAAAAACGCCCCCAGATGCAGCGCATTTACGGCATTGCATTTGAAACTAAAGAAGAACTTGCCGCTTACATTAAGCAGCAGGAAGAAGCCGAAAAACGCGACCATAGAAAACTGGGTACGGAACTTGAGCTTTTTACCATCACTGAAGATATCGGCCCGGGTCTGGTTCTCTGGCTGCCTAAAGGCGGTCTTCTCAGAAAAGAACTTGAAGACTGGATTAAGTCCGAAAACCTTAAACGCGGATACGATTTGGTTTGCAGCCCGCATATTGCAAGGCTTAACCTGTGGGAAAAATCAGGCCATGCAAATTTTTATAAAGAAAATATGTTCAGCCCTATAGATATTGACGGTCAAAAATATCAGCTGAAACCTATGAACTGCCCTTTCCACATAGCGGTTTATAACGCCAAACTCAGAAGCTACAGAGATTTGCCTTTGCGCTTTTCAGAACTCGGCACGGTTTACCGCTACGAACGTTCGGGCGTTATGCACGGGCTTCTGCGCGTAAGAGGATTTACGCAGGACGATGCTCATATTTTCTGCACGCAAGAGCAGGTTAAGGACGAAATTCAGGATTGTTTCAATTTCGCTCTGCACGTTTTTAAAACTTTCGGCTTTGAAAAGTATAACGTTGAACTTTCAACGTGGGACGAAGCTCACCCGGAACAATATACCGGTAAAGCTGAAGATTGGCACGCCGCACAGGACGCATTGGAAAGCGTTCTTAAAAAGAACAATATTCCTTTTAAAGTCCACTCCGGCGAAGCCGCATTTTACGGGCCTAAGATTGATATTAAACTGATTGACGCCATCGGGCGTCCGTGGCAGCTTTCCACTATACAGTTTGATTTCAACCTGCCCCAGCGTTTTGACCTTACTTACGTGGCGGCGGAAGGAAGAAAGCGCCCCATAATGGTGCATCGCGCGCTGCTCGGCTCAATAGAAAGATTCATAGGCATATTGATTGAACATTATGCAGGAATGTTTCCTTTGTGGCTGGCTCCCGTACAGGCAAAAGTGCTTACTTTAACTGATGCTCAGCTGCCTTATGCAAAAGAAGTTACGTCGGCGCTTAAACAGGCGGGCATTCGTGCGGAACTTGATTCCGACCCTGAAAAACTCGGCGCAAAAATACGCCGCGCTCATATGGAAAGAATCGCCTATACCGTTATTATCGGCGCAAAAGAAGCCGAAACAAAGACTATTACCTTGCGTCTGAGAAACGGTAAAAACACGGAAGGCATCAATCTGACTGATTTCGTCGCCAAATTGAAGGAAGAGATTGGTACCAGAAGCCTGACCAACTTTTATAATTAAAATTTATAAAAGCACAAAAAATACCCGCACTTTCAAGCGCGGGTATTTTTTTGTATTTTTAAGCAGGTACTTTCATTTTTTTAATTATTAGCGTATAATAAATAAGTTAATAGTTCATATGTAAATATGCTAATATAATTTGGTTTTATGGTGTTGCTGTTTTTCAAATAAATATGGTTCGTGAGGGTTTATGAAAAAAATTATAAAGAGGAAACGTAAGGGTTTCACCCTTACAGAAATGCTTGTTGTAGTGCTGATAATATCAGTGCTTGCGGCAATAGCGTATCCGTTATACACAAAAACGGTAACAAAATCGCGTGCGGTAGAAGCAATCAATTTATTGGAAATGGTCCGCAATAAACAGTTGGAAAAGTTTGCTTCAAGTCGTCAGTATTATACCGATTTCAGCAAAATGGGTCAGTTAACGAGTGACAAAGCCCAAGAAACAATAAGCAATCAGCAGCTCAAGATAAAAGACTATACGTTAAGTTTGAATAACGTAAAGAGCTGTATGACTGCCAAATACGAGAAAGGTAACAACAGTTTTACGTTTTCAAGCAGTTACGAGAATACGGGCCTTGGCTGTACAGGCAATATATGTACAAGCTTTGGCAATATAATAGGGAGCGCGTCAGATGTATGCAACTGCGGCTCCAAATCGTGCAGTGACGGCAATACGCTTAATAACGATACGTGCAACTGCGAATGTCTGTTAGGGTGCACAAGCGGGAGTACATGCTATGCGCCGTACGGCGGCGGAAGCACAAGAGCATGCTCAAGCGGGTGCGGAACACAAACAAGCAGCGACAGCTGTTCGGGCGCAGTA
>Ga0183101_1000469_pt3 | contig 25157 bp, 22 predicted proteins | sample Biomet3_FD_127790 | JGI IMG/M metagenome (GOLD analysis project Ga0183101, IMG submission 127790) | Microbial communities from bioreactor (seeded with sewage sludge) at LBNL, California, USA - Biofuel metagenome 3 | ecosystem: Engineered > Bioreactor > Anaerobic > Unclassified ...
CCGCTCATCTTTCCTTCTATCGGTGGCCGCGGGGCGCCCCCCGGGGGGGGTTTTAAAAAAGGCGGGCGGGGGCTTGGCCCCCGCCTGTAATCGTGCTCAGACGAGCAGCATATACGGATTCTCCAGCAGCTCGGCAATGCGCTTGAGGAACTTGGAGGCCATGACGCCGTCCACCACGCGGTGATCGGCGGTCAGGCTCAGGTTCATCATGGTGCGAATCACGATCTCGCCGTTGCGGACCACGGGAGTATCCACCATGTCGCAAACACCCAAAATCCCCAGCTCGGGCTGGTTGATGATGGGAGAGAAACTGGTGATCCCGTAGGGCCCCAGAGAGGAGATGGTGAAGGTGCCGCCGGTGATATCCTCCATCTGCACCTTGCCGTCCCGGGTATCGGCGATCAGCTTCTCCGTCTCCACCGCGATCTCCGCCAGGGATTTCTCCTCGCAGCTCTTCACGTTGGGGACGATCAGGCCGTCGCCCTTGGCCACGGCCAGGCCCATGTTCACATGGGTGTGGTGGGTCAGCATATTGTCCGCAAAGCTGGAGTTGACGTCCGGGAACTCCGTCAGGGCCTTGGCAACCACCTTCATCAGAATGTGGTTGTAGGTCAGCTTGATTCCCTTTTCTTTCAGGCCGTCCTTCAGCTTGGACCGCATCTCCTTCATCGCCGTGACGTCCACCGGACGGGTGTAGGTCACGCGCGGAGAGGTGTGCCAGGAATTGGTCATGTTGTTGGCGATGCTGCGCCGCAGCGGAGAGACCTTTTTGGGTTTCTCGTCGTTGCTGCCCAGCGCGGGAGCCGCAGCAGCGGCCTCCGCGGGAGCCGCGGCGCCCTTGCCGGCAGCCGCCAGCACGTCCGCCTTCATCACGCGGCCGTTCACGTCCAGCGCGGACACGTCCACACCCAGCTCTGCCGCCAGCTTCGCCGCCATCGGAGAGGTCTTGGGTCCGGCGGGAGCGGAGGAAGCGGCGGCCAGCCACTTCTCCACATCTTCAATTCCGATCCGCCCCATGGGACCGGTACCGGTGATCTGCGTCAGGTCGGCTCCGCTCTCCCGCGCCAGCTTTTTGGCGGCCGGAGAAGCAAGCACGTGGACCGGTTTTTGGGCCTGCCGGGCCGTGGGAGCCGGTTTCCTCTCCTCCTGCTCCGCGGGTCTTGCCGGGCTGGCGTCCGGCTCCCCGCCCTGCGGAATTTTTTCGCCCTCCGCGCCCAGGTAGCCGATCACTGCCTTGCAGGGCGCGGTCTCGCCCGCCGAAAGCAGGATCTTCAGCAAAACGCCGTCGCTCTCCGCCTCCACGTCGTTGGTCAATTTATCCGTTGCAACTGAAAAGAGGATGTCGCCTTTTTTGACTTTGTCTCCCTCTTTGAATTTCCATTCCTCAACGGTCCCTTCCGTCATGGTCAGGCCCAGCTTCGGCATCAGGATTTCTTTCGCCATGGATATTTCCTCCCGTCACTTTGTTTTTCTGTAAAAGGAGCCGTTTGCCGTCGCTTCTTCCAATGCCTTTTCCGGCAGCACGCGCACAGGCCCGTTCATTCTCAGGGTAAAGGCAATGACGTCGCCCTCGTGCGCTGTCATCTCCCGCTCCCCGTCCAGGGCTATCATGCAGTTTCCCTCCGCCGTGATTTTCTGCGGCGTATCCGGCGCAAGTCTGCCGACCTGGGCGAGCCGCAGCTCCTCCAAAACGCCCGCCGCAACGGGCGCAATCATTTTTTCTCCGGATTTTTCCAGCTTGACCGACAGTCCGAACCGATCCTCCGCCCGCACCACCTGAACGCATCCCGCCACGGCCGAAAAGCCGATGCTGGCGGGGTGACACCGGGTCACGCAGATATAGCGGAGCTTGGCGGGTTTCCAGACCGCTCTGGAGCCGACCCAGATATCATCGGTGATCGCCGCGTCAATAAGCGCGATATCCGGCTGCCCTCCGTTTACTGAGACTTCAAGGTATTTGTCCTGTATGCACAAAGCGCGGCGGTCCCGGGACAGCGCCGTGATCGCCGCGGCCATCCCGGCGACCGTCCCCTCCGTCATGGCGGGGTATACGTTATTCGTTCCGGTGGAAACAGGAAGGAGGGGCATCCGGTCAACGCCCTTTGCCGCCGCGCGGCATGTGCCGTCGCCGCCCAGGACGACCGCGCACCCCACGCCCAGACGCTCCATGGCGGATGCCGCGGCGGTGGTATCCGCCGCGGACGCCGTCACCGGAATCTCCAGCATTCTGCACGACACGGTGCATCTTCCATCGGCGGTCAGATCGTCAATTGCTTCCCAGCCGATCTGAAAGGTGTCCGGCATAAACCACACGGTATCAATCCCCATGGACTGCGCCGCAAGAATGATGCGCTTAACAATGTTGACCTTTTCACGGTTGTCGATGGTTGTGGCGTATGAGACAAGCCGCCTGATATCCTTTCCGGACGCCGGATTCGCGATGATTCCTATGGATGCCATGGATGCCCCTCCTTGCCGGCGCAGCTTATTCTTTGCTGCGGACCGCGTTCACAATATCCTGTGCGTTGGGAAGATAGGTCTGCTCCAAAACGGGCGCGAACGGCACGGGCGTATTCAGCGCGCCGACGCGGACGATGGGTTCGTCCAAAAGATCGAACATCTCCTCGGCGATCGTGGCCGCCACATCGCTGCCGAAGCTTCCCCGTTTGACCTCTTCCGTGGCGATCACCACTCTGTGGGTCTTGCCGACAGAGGCCGCGATCAGCTCTTTATCCAGCGGATACAGGGTGCGGGGGTCCAGCACCTCAGCGGAAATTCCGTCGGCGTCCAGCGTCTTTGCGGCGGAGAGCGCCGCGTGCACCATATTTCCGGTGGCGATGATGGTGACGTCGGAGCCCGCGCGCTTGATATCACCTTTGCCCAGAGGGATCGGGTCGAAGCTCTCCACGTCCCCCTTCATCCCGTACATTGCCTTGTGCTCGATAAACATGACGGGGTTATCGTCATCGATGGAGGCCAGCAGCAGTCCCAGCGCATCCTGCGCCGTCGAAGGATAGACCACCTTCAGTCCGGGAACGTGCGTCAGCCATGCCTCCAGGGACTGGGAGTGCTGGGCGGCTGCGCTCACGCCGGCGCCGCCCGGAAGCCGGACCACCATGGGCAGAGAAATCTTTCCGCCGAACATATAGCGCATCTTGGCCGCCTGATTGACCAGCTGATCCATGGCGACCGTCACAAAATCGCCCATCATGATCTCGGCGATGGGCCGCAGGCCCGTGGCGGCGGAACCGATGGCCGCGCCGATGATGGCGCCCTCGGAAATCGGGGTGTCGCGGACACGCTTTTCACCGAACTCGTCGAACATTCCGGCGCTCACGCCAAAGCAGCCGCCGAATGCGCCGACATCTTCGCCAAACAGCAGAACATTGGGGTCTTCCCGCATCCGGATACTCATCGCTTCGCGAATTGCTTCGCCGATACTCATCTTTTTCATCTTACGCGCGCCTCCTCAACGATATCGGAATAAACGTCCTCGACCACTGTTTTCGCGTCGGGTTCCGGGCTCTCGTCGGCAAACTTCACCGCCGCGGCCAGCTCCTCTTTCGCCTGCTCATCCAGCCTGTTCAGCTCGTCCTCCGTGAGAATGTCGTTCTCCACGAGGAATTTTCTGAAATGGGGGATGGGGTCCTTTTTCAGCCAGGCCTCCTGCTCCGCTTTCGGCTTATAGTTGCCGGGATCTCCCTCGAAGTGGCCTCTCCAGCGGTATGTCTTGCACTCCAGCAGTGTGGGGCCCTGTCCCTTACGCGCTCTGGCAATGGCCTCGCCGGCAGCCTCGTTCACAGCGAGCACGTCGTTGCCGTCCACCGCCACGCCGGGAATTCCATAGGCGGCGCCGCGGTCGGCCACGTCCTTGATATGCTGGTGGCGCGCCTGGCACATGGAGATACCGTAATTGTTGTTCTCGCAGACAAAGACGATGGGCAGTTTCCAGATAGAGGCCATGTTCAGCGCCTCATGGAACGTTCCCTGGTTCGTGGAGCCGTCGCCGAAGAAGCAGACGCAGACCTGATCCGTCCCGCGGTAGCTGATCGAAAGGCCGGCGCCCACGGCAATATCCTGTCCGGCGCCCACGATGCCGTTCGCGCCCAGGATTCCCTTTGTTCCGTCGGCAATGTGCATGGAACCGCCCTTGCCCTTGCAGTATCCGGTCGCCTTGCCGCAGAGCTCCGCCATCATGTACTTGAGGTCGCCGCCCTTTGCGATGATGTGGCCGTGGCCGCGGTGCGTGCTGGTGATATAATCGTCGTCCCGCAGGCACTCGCACACTCCGGTCGCAACCGCTTCTTCACCGAGGTACAGATGGACGAATCCGGGGATCTTGCCTTCGGCAAACAGAGTCTGCGCCTTGCTCTCGAATGCACGGATGCGTTCCATCCGCAGATACATGTCTTTCATCTCGTTCTTGGATACTTTCATTTCGTTACCTCCTCATAAAAATTAGGGATGCCCGCTTTGCCCGAGGTGCCGCCATGGGCGGCAATCCGCCCGCAAAAGTCAGCCTGCGGCCTCCTCCCACGCTCATGCGTCTGCCGCTTGCGTCTCGCCTCTCTTTCCGTTCAGACCGCGGCTTCGTCCTTCGCCTGAATAATAGCAACTGCCGTGCCTGAATTGGTCCGGGGGCGTCTTTTCTCCGCTTCACACAAATTGATTCTCACGTTTTTGTATATTTCTCATAAAAAATCTGCTCAACTGTCTCTGTATTCCGGATGTAAAAAAAATCTCCGTGAGATTTCTGCACAGCTTGTGTCGCAGAAATCTCACGGAGATTGATAATATTCTCATTTAAACTGAGACAGTTCCTGTTCGATGCAGCTTTCTGGGCTCGACGCCATACCTCTTGCACAGGCGATAGAAGGTCGCTCGGCTGACGTTCATCAGCTGGGCCGCGGCCTGCGCGTTTCCATCCGAGCGCCGGAGCGCGTCCAATACCTCCTCGTATTCCGTCTCACTCTTTTTCTCCGCCGGTGTCTCCCGCTCTCTTTCCTGGCCGGTGACATAGCAGATATCCTCCCGGCCCAGCTCCGACTCTCCGCATGCGTAAAAGGTGCGCTCGATACTGTTCTGCAATTCCCGGACGTTGCCGGGCCAGTCGTATTCCTGAAGCGCATGGATGTATTCGGGAGACATGGTTTTTTTCATTTGAGGATATTTGCAGTTAAACCGCTCCAGAAATTTTTCCGCGCAGTAAACGATATCCTCCCGGCGCTCCCGGAGCGGCGGAATATTCAGCTCCAGTACGTTCAGCCTGAAATAGAGATCCTTGCGGAAATGTCCATCCTCCGCCTCCTGACGGAGATCTCTGTTGGTGGCGGCAATCACGCGCACATCCAGGGGGCGTTCCTGCGCCCCGCCCAGTCTACGGATGCGGAGCGTTTCCACCGCGCGGAGCATTTTGGCCTGGAATTCCAGCGGCATCTCGCCGATTTCGTCGAGAAACAGCGTCCCGTAGTTGGCAAGCTCAAACTTTCCGGGATTCCCCTCCCGCAGCGCGCCGGTAAACGCTCCCTTTTCATAGCCGAAAAGCTCGCTCTCAATGAGATCGCGGGGAAGGGACGCGCAGTTCACCGCGACAAAGGGTCCCGCGGCTCTGCTGCTGGCGTTGTGGATGGCCTGCGCAAAAAGCTCTTTTCCGGTTCCGCTCTCGCCTTCAATCAAAACGACTCCGTCGTACTGTGCGTATTTCTGCGCCAGCTGGACGGTCTTTTTCATCGCCGCATCCACTGCGAAGATATCGTCGAACGTATACTTCGCCCTGTTTCCCGAAATATTGTTCACGGTCTGGATCAGCCGCTCCTGGCGGGTCAAAACAACGGTATAGGTCCTGTTTACGGCGTTCAGCGTGGGGGTAATGGATACGCCGCAGTCAATGGTCCGGTCCTTGAGCAGGATTCTTGCGTTGTCCGAGGAATACCGCCCCTTCTGGGCCTTGGACTGGATCTGCGTCCAGTCCACGTCCGGCATTTTCTTTCGGAAATCAAGACCCGCAAGCTCCTGCGCCGAATGGCCGATAAATTTCTCCGCCGCGTGATTCATCCAGACGGGACAGAACCTGTCGTCCAAAATGATGATGCTCCCGTCGCTTCCGTCCAGCGCCTCCCGCATCATGCGGCCGCTCTGCACCTGCGCCATCATCGTCTCAATGCTGAACGCCGCCGCGACAACAAGGGCGAGCGTGTGCGGATGGGCTCCCTGCATCCCCCCGGACAGGTCGATGCAGCCGATCACCTGCCCGTCCGGTCCGTGAATCGGCGCGGCAGAGCAGGTCCACTTGTGCTGATAGCGCCCGTAATGCTCCGGCCCCACCGTCTGAATGGCCGTGTCGTAATCCAGCGCAATCCCGATCGCGTTGCTTCCGACCTGCTGATCCGTCCACAAGGACCCCTTCAAAAAGCTCAGATCCTTGGACATCTTTTGAATCGCCTCGTCGCCCATGGCCTCCAGAACGTATCCGATCCCATCGGTCAGCACCAATAAAAAGTGTGACTGCTCCACAATTTTATATACGCTGCGCATGACCGGCAGCGCGAGGTCCAGAAGTTCCTTGTTAGCGGCCTGGATGCTGCGAAAAACAGTTTCATCCGCCACTTTTCCCTGGCCGGACATCGGGTCTACGCCCAGTTTCCTGCACTTCTGCCATGATTTTGCGACTGTCGGGTCCAGGCGCGGGTCTATCTCTCCAGTCTCAACAAAACGGTCCCATATCTCCTGCAAAACTCTCAGGTCTTTCAAGGCTTCTCCGACCTTTCTTCTCTAAGTTGTCTCACTTTTCTCATAGTACGCCTCTTTTTATCAAATTGCAACGTCTCGTCTCAATTTGATAAAAAAAGACAGGCTGTTTTCCGCAGGATTCCACGGAAAACAGCCTGTCTCTATTCATTTCTGCGGCGGAAACCGCAAAACTGCGGAATTTACATCCCCGCGGGGGACGCCTCAAAATCCCGGCGTGCTTTTTCGTCCCGCTTCCGCTGCTCCTCGATGGCCTCTTGCAGCAGCATGTCCTTGACCTTCATCAGCCGGGTGGTGGTGGAGCGGTCGTTTTCATCCAGCTTCATGGTGATATACCGGATCGCGGCCTGCGTATTCGGAATCATCACGTATTCCAGCGCGTTGACGCGGCGGCGGGTCTTTTCGATTTCCTCCGCCATCAGCTGGGCGGATTTTTCGATCTGGGCCAGCTTCAGCATCTTCTGAAACACCTTTCCCAGCGCGTCCACCGCGGTATCCAGTTCGCCGGAGGTGGCCGCAAAGCCGTAAGGATAGATGTCACTGTCGGACTGCGTTTTGGTCTGAAAATCATAGACCGGCACGTTGACCGACATGATGTTTTTGAACGTCATGGTCAGCTCCACGCTCTGCTTGGGATAGAGCAGGGCCTGTTCCATCGCCTCGGAGGACATCAGTGCCGACGCCACAGTAAAGGAGGCGTGGACGGTCATCAGCTCCTCCTCCACCTCAGCGCGGAGGGTCTTTACTTCCCGGACGGTTTCCAAAAACTGCTTCATCAGTTCGTCCCGCTTGTCCTTCAGGAGCTTGTGGCCCCGCTGGGCCGTGCGCAGCTTACCCTTCAGGCGGGTCAGTTCCATACGGGTGGGGTTCACTGTGATATTTGCCATGAGACCCCCTCCTTATTCCTGTTCTTTTTTCGGCCAGTATTTCTCGATCAGCTCCGGCTTGATCCGCTTCAGCTCGCTCCTGGGCAGGATGCTCAGCAGCTCCCAGCCCAGATCCAACGTCTCCTCGATGGAGCGGTTCTCCTCGTAACCCTGGTTGACGTAACGCTTTTCAAACTCATCCGCGAACTTGGCGTACAGAAGATCGGTCGGCGTCAGGGCGGCCTCGCCCAGAATGCTCATCAGCTCCTTGTTGTCCTTGCCGGTGGAATAGGCGGCAAAGAGCTGGTTCATCGTGTCGGCGTGGTCCTCGCGGGTCTTGCCCTTGCCGATGCCCTTATCCTTCAGACGGCTCAGGCTCGGCAGTACATCCACCGGCGGGTGGATGCCCTTGCGGTACAGCTCGCGGGACAAAATGATCTGTCCTTCGGTAATATAGCCGGTCAGATCGGGGATGGGGTGGGTCTTGTCGTCCTCCGGCATGGTCAGAATGGGGATCAGCGTGATGGAGCCGGGGAAGCCCAGGCGGCGGCCGGCGCGTTCGTACATGGTGGCCAAGTCGGTATAGAGGTAGCCGGGGAAGCCGCGGCGGCCCGGGACCTCTTTCTTGGCGGCGGAGACCTCGCGCAGGGCCTCGGCGTAGTTGGTGATATCGGTCATGATGACCAGCACGTGCATTCCCTTTTCAAACGCCAGATACTCGGCGGCGGTCAGGGCCATACGGGGCGTGGAGATGCGCTCCACAGCCGGGTCGTTGGCAAGGTTTGAAAACAGCACGGTGCGGTCGATGGCGCCGGTGCGGCGGAACTCCGACACGAAGAACTCGGACTCCTCGAACGTGATGCCGATGGCGGCGAACACGACGGCGAAGTTGGACGCCTCGTCGCCCAGCACCTTGGCCTGGCGGGCGATCTGCGCCGCGAGATTCGCGTGAGGCAGGCCGGAGCCGGAGAAAATCGGCAGCTTCTGGCCGCGGACCAGCGTGTTCAGTCCGTCGATGGTGGAAATGCCGGTCTGGATAAATTCGTTGGGGTAGTCGCGGGCGGCGGGGTTCATAGGCAGGCCGTTGATGTCGCGGTATTCCTCTGCCAGAATGTCGGGACCGCCGTCGATGGGCTCGCCCATGCCGTTGAACACGCGGCCCAGCATATCGCCGGACACGCCGAGCTGCAGCGGGTGGCCCAGAAAGCGGACCTTGGACTGTGCCAGATTGATGCCGGCGGCGGAGTCAAACAGCTGAACGACGGCGGTATCGCCGTTGACCTCCAGCACCTTGCCGCGGCGGATGGTCCCGTCGTGCAGCTCAACCTCCACCAGTTCGTCATAGGTGACATCTTCAACCTGACGGACGATCATCAGCGGGCTGACGATTTCTTCAACAGTTCTGTATTCCCGGATCATCAGTCCTCACCTCCCTGGGCAGCAACTTCCCCGATCTCCTGCTCCATTTCGGAGTGGATCGCGGCGTAGGCCTCCTTGTACTCCTCGGCGGGCACGCTCTTGGCGCGGCCGATCTTTTCACGCACGGGCACGGCGAACAACTTCGCGGCCTCCGCCTTTTTGGCGATGGCGGCGCGGCAGAGCTGATCGTAATCCAGAATGATCGCCATCAGATTCTCCTGGCGGTCATAAGAGGAATAGCCGTCGATGTCGGTAAATGCGTTTTGCTGGAGGAAATCCTCTCGGATCATCCGGGCGGTCTCCAGCGTGAGCTGATCTGCCGGGGACAGCGCATCCTTGCCGACCAGCTGGACGATCTCGTTCAAAGACGCCTCGTTCTGAAGAATGGACATGGCCTTGGCCCGGTTCTGGATGAACGTCTCACCCAGATTTTCATCGAACCAGGGCTTCAGGGCGTCGAGGTACAGCGAGTAAGAATTCAGCCAGTTGATAGCCGGGAAATGCCGCTTGTAGGCCAGGGCAGAATCCAACGCCCAGAACACCTTGACGATACGCATGGTGGCCTGGGAGACGGGTTCGGAGAGGTCGCCGCCCGGAGGCGACACGGCGCCCACGGCGGTCAGGCTGCCGCGGCGTTCCTCGTCGGTTCCGATGCAGGCCACAGCGCCCGCGCGCTCGTAGAACTGTGCCAGACGGGAGGCCAGATATGCGGGATAGCCCTCCTCGCCGGGCATCTCCTCCAGACGGCCGGACATCTCACGCAGGGCCTCGGCCCAGCGGGAGGTGGAATCGGCGATCACGGCCACGTCGTAGCCCATGTCGCGGAAGTACTCCGCGATGGTGATGCCGGTGTAGACCGACGCCTCACGGGCGGCCACGGGCATATCGGAGGTGTTGGCGATCAGTACGGTGCGCTTCATCAGGGATTCGCCGGTGCGGGGGTCTTTCAGCTCGGGGAATTCCCGCAGCACGTCGGTCATCTCGTTGCCGCGCTCGCCGCAGCCGATGTAGATCACGATATCCACATCGGACCACTTGGCCAGCTGGTGCTGCACCACGGTCTTTCCTGAGCCGAAGGGTCCGGGAACAGCCGCCGTACCGCCCTTTGCGATGGGAAACAGCGTGTCGATGATCCGCTGGCCGGAGCACAGAGGACGCTTGGGGGGATACTTGTGCCGGTAGGGCCGGCCCACACGGACGGGCCACTTCTGAACCATGGTCAGCTCTTTTTCAGCGCCGCTGTCGTCCTTCAGGGTGGCGATCGTCTCGTGGATGGTGTAGTTCCCCTTCTCCGCGATCTTCGTAATGGTTCCGCTCATTTTCGGGGGCACCATGATTTTGTGCAGCACCACCGCCGTCTCGGGAACCGTGCCGAGGAAATCTCCCCCCCTCACCCGGTCGCCGACCTTGGCCGTGGGAGTAAACTCCCACTTCTTCTCCTCGTCCAGAGGCGGGACCTCGACGCCGCGGGTGATGCAGGGGCCGACCTTCTCCACGATCTTCTCCAGCGGACGCTGGATGCCGTCGTAAATGCCCTCGATCATGCCGGGCCCCAGCTCCACGCTCAAAGGCGCGCCGGTGGTCTCCACGTCGGCGCCCGGGCCCAGGCCGGAGGTCTCCTCATACACCTGGATGGAGGCCGTGTCGCCCTTCATGGTCAGAATTTCTCCGATCAGACGCTGCGGGCCCACGCGGACCACGTCGGACATATTGGCGTCCGACAGGCCCGTGGCCACCACCAGCGGTCCGGAGACTTTCAAAACTTTACCGCTCAATAGAAAAACCTTCTTTCAGGGTAATTTCTTGTGGGAAATCGCGGCGTCACAGGATGTCCGCGCCGACGGCGCGTTCGATGGAACGCTGGATGTTTGATTTTCCAATGCCCAGGGAACCCTCCCGCCCGGGGATCAGGATAATGGCGGGCCGCAGCTCGTCCTTATACCGGTCCAGAACGTCGGGCAGCTTTTCCGCCAGCTGTTCGGTGAGATAGATCACCGCGCAGTTCTCCCGCGCCAGGGCGTGGATCTTCTCCCGCGCCTCCGCCGGAGAGGTCACGGGATAGGTCTCCAGTCCCAGCGCGCGGAATCCCATCACGGACTCCCAGTCGCCGATCACCGCGATTCGATAAGTTGTCGCCATATCAGCACCCTCTTATAAAAAGCTCGCGCGCAGGCGGGAACGGATCACCTCCGGGGCAAGGCCCGCCTTGCGTCCCATCAGGAGGATGCGGAGATTGGTATACTCGGTTTCCCGGGCGGCCAGATAACTCACCAAAGGGGCCTCGCCGAACGGGATCAGCAGCGACCCCGCCAGATAACCGCTCACCGCGTCGTCGCAGAGCTTTTCGAATTCTGTCAGCGGTCCGCCGGACAGCGCTGCCGCTCCGGCTTCCGCCGCGTCTTTCAGTGCCGTGGGGGCATAGAGCTCCGCGAGGCCCGCGCCGGCGGCGCCGGCCACCGTCAGGATGGAACGGCTGTCCACGTCTCCGCCCTCAAAGAGGACGCCGCTGAGAAAGTCGGCGTTTTTGCCCATGCGCAGCGTCCGCACCAGCGCCCGCAGATTCGCGGCGTCAATGGAGGCGCGCACATAGCCCCGCAGAAACTCGCTTCCGGTCTCCTCCGCCACCGCCATCATGTCCCGATAGCTCCAGCGGTCCAATACAATGTCGCACAGCTGGGGGTCGCGGGTGGTCTCCAAAACCTCGGAGGCCTCCTCCACCGCTGCGGCCAGCAGCGGCGGAAGACCGTTCAAATCGCGGCTTTCCACCGCCTCCGCCATCGTCTTGGCGGGGATGCGGCCGAGTCCCGTCAGCATCCGCTCCGGATCCTGCCCCATCGCCTTTGCCTTCAAAAGCGCCTTTGCGTTGTGATAGTCGTATTTCAGCCGAAACACATCCAGATAGCGCGGGTCCGGGGCGCTGTCTCCCAGATCCTGCATCACCGCCTCACGGGCGGAGAGCAGCGCAGTGTCGATCTCCTCCGGCGTGTCGGTGGAGAATTCGGGATAGCCGCACTCTTGCAAGACCTTGACCGCGTCCTCGTCCGAACGGGCCTCCAGCATCCGATCCATCCGCTCCCGGCCAAGCAGCTGATTTTCCATGGCCTTGATCCGGGCGGAGATCGTCAGATAATCCAGATCCTTGATTTTTTTTGACAAGACGCTGCCTCCTTCACTCTGCCGGGAACAGCCGTTTTGCCGCCTCCCCGGCGATCTCTCCCCGCTGGAGGCGCACCAGCGTCTCAAACGTGCAGTTGACTTCGACGCTGCCGTTCACCAGCAGGAATCCGCCCCGGAGGGGGCGCGTCTCGTCGGAGAGCGTCAGTTTTCCGTTTCCGCTCAAAAGCCGGTTGGCGGCGTCCACCGCGGCGGCGCCGATCCGCTCCCGGTCCGACGGAGAGAAGATCGCGGTCCCCTTTCCGTCGGGCGCGGCCTGGACCATGAGCTTTGCCGCCGTCTCCACATACTGTGGCTCCGGCAGCGCGCAGAGCTTTTCCAGCGCCAGATCGAACGCCCGGTCCACCATCTTCTGCTTGGCGGCCAGCGTCACCTTGCGCGCCTCCATCTGGGAGACGCTCACCATACGCTCTTCCCGCTCGGCGGCAGTCCGCTCGTTCCGGGCGCGGCGGTCTGCCTTTTCCCGGGCCGCCTGCGCCTGATATCCGGCGGTGGCCTGCGCCGCGCTCTTCTCCGCCTCGGAGAGAATGCGGTCGATCTCCGCCTGCGCGTCCGCGTCGATCCGCTGTGTGATTTTTTCGATACCGTTCATTTTGAATCCCCTTTCCGGCGGGGTCACTTACTGATATTGATGATCATCAGCATGGAAGCCAGCAGAGACAAGATGGCGTAGAACTCCACGGTGATGCACAGCACCATGCCCTTTGCCCAGTGCTCAGGCTTCTTGGCCAGAATGTTGATGGAGCTTGCGGCCACGCGGCCCTGTGCGATGGCGGAGAACAGTCCGCCCAGCGCCATAGGCATGCAGGCTGCGAAATACTGCAATCCCTGCTGCACGCTCAGATCGGGCATGGAGCCGGAGAGCAGACCCATCCGAAAAATCGCGAAGAACCAGACCACCAGGCCGTACAGGCCCTGCGTGCCGGGAATGACCTGCAAAATCAGAACTTTACCGAACTTAGTCGGGTCCTGGCAGACCAGACCTGCGCCCGCCTCGCCGGCAATGCCGGTACCCTTTGCGCTGCCGATGCCGGAGAGAGCCGCCGCAAGGCCCGAGCCCAGCAGGGCCAGAGCCAGACCGAGAGAACTAACCATAATTGTTTTCCTCCTTAAGATTTTTCAACATCCACGTATTTTGTATCAATTGCCAGGGGCCGGAACGGCTTGCCGCCGTCCTGATAGAATTTTCCGAAAAATTCCAGGCACTGAAGACGAAGGTCGTGCACGTAGCAGCCCAGGAGATTCAGCGCGAAGTTCAGCGTATTGCCCAGCAGGGAGATAATCAAAAAGATCACCACATTCCCGGAGATCGCGCCCAGCGTGTTGAACACCTGCGCGATCACGCTGCCGGCCAGCATCAGGGCCATCAGACGGGAATACGAGAGAATGTCTCCGAAGAAGCCCGTCACGCCGCTGTAAATAGCGCTGACGACCGCCGTCACCTTGCCGAATCCGTGAGCGCCCCGAGCCGCTCCCACGGCCATCATCACGCCGCCGATCAGCAGCACGACCGGAACTCCGCCCACGTTTCCGATTCCCAGGATCGCCAGAGCCAGCCCCGCGAAGATAACCCACCAGGCCACCTCGTTGAGGATGCCGTCCAGCAGATTCCCGCTCTTGGCCTTCTGGACCACACTGACCGCCATACCTGTGACGATCTGCACAAAGCCCAGGCACATAGACCCCACCAGAATGGACAGCGTGTCGTCCAGCGGGGTGAACAGCGCCGGAAGCGCGGTAAAGGTGGTGTTCGGGTTGAGCACCTTGGCGATCTGCGGCAGGAAGTCGCCGAAAAAGCCGCCGGTGATCACGCCCATGATGAAGGTGCTGATGCCGCAATAGCCCAGCAGCGTGAAGAAATGCCCCATGGTCCCCTTTGGCCGGTATTTCTTCAGCACCAGAGCGGAGAAAAGCATCATCAAAAAGCCGTATCCCATGTCCGCCATCATAAAGCCGTAGAAAAAGATGAAAAACGGCGTCATCAGCGGGTTCGGGTCCACGTTGTCATAGGCGGGCAGAGAGTACATCTCCGTCACCATGTTCAGCGCCCTCGTCACGCGATTGTTCTTGAGTTTGACGGGCACGTCCGGGATCTCCTCCGGCGTGGGGTCGGAGGCTTCCCACGCGCAGCCGCGGGCATCCAGGAGCTTTGCCACGCCGTCCAGCGAGGACGCAGGCGCCCAGCCCTCAAAAAATACGATGGTCCCGTCGGTCAAAAGCCGCTCCCGGTCGGTATCCAGCGCCTCTTCCGCGCTCAGCCGGTCGGCATAGATCCGCAGGGTGTCCCGGGAATCCTTGCAGGCGGCGATGGCCGCCTCCGTCTCCTCCCGGCGCTTTTGATTCTCCGCCAGGGCCGCGTCCAGCTGATCCAGATTCTGCGCCGCCGTGCCGGTGCAGCCGGGAAACGACACAAGGCTGAAATTGTACGGCCGCAGGGTCTCCAGCGCCTTGGCCGCGTCGGACCGGTGGCAGATCAGCAGCAGGTAGTGCTGCTGCTTGTCGCCGCCCGCCTCCAGCAGCTCCGCCGCGGCGCCCGAGGCGCCCAGCGCGGTTTTCATCGCGCCGACGTCCGCGGCTCCGGGACAGACGCCGGTGCGGAACAGCGCGTGCTCCGTGCCCTCCCGCTCCAGCGGCAGATCCAGACTCTTCCACGGGGCCAGCGCGGCCCGCTTTGCCATCAGGCGGCTCTCGTCGTTTTGAAGCGCGGTGAGGGTCTGAAGCAGGCCGTTGATCTTTCCGCAGGCCGCTTTTGCCCGCGTCACGGTCTCCTCCCCCAGAAAATCGCGCTCGGAAATCGGATGCCGCTGGATGAACATTCCCTGTTTTTCTCCGCTGAACTTTTCCAGCGCCGCCAGCGCGGTCTCCACATCGACGACCTCGCTTTTGGTGACCGCCATGGAGGACGTTCCCCTGCTCATCAGCGCGGCCCAGCGCGGGTCCGCCAGCTTTGCGTCCGGCTCGCTGATTTCCACGCATCCGAGGCGCAGCAGCTGATCCAGAAGACCGTCCCGGTCGGAGGCCATGGCCATCACGCGGAGTTTTTTCATTTTTACAATGGCCATCAGTGACTCACAACCCTTTCGACAATGAATTCTGCGGTGCGGTCCAGATTCTTTTCCGCCGCTGCGGACAGAGCCTCGCTCTCCTCTCTGGCCTGCGCCAGAATCTCATTTGAGCGTTTTTCCGCTCTCTCCTCAGCCGCGCGAAGAAGTTCCTTTCCCTCCTCGTCGGCCTGGTTGCGGGTCTGCTGTAAAAGCGCAAGACCGTCCCGCTCCGCGTCGGACGCCAGTTTCCTGGCCTGCGCTTCAGCGGCAGTCCTGCGCTCCTTGCTTGCCCGCTCGGTCTCAGCGACCTTTTCAATGGCTTCCAGGGACATTTGCCTCACCTTCTCTCCCATTGACTTGATTCAGTAGGGACTGTCGGCCGGGCAGCCCCGGTTCCGTACATTTTCAGGCGGCGGGCGGCTCTCCCTCTTTGGAGAACTGCGCCCGCGTGTCAGGAATTTCCTGCCTGTCCCCTATCTGTTAATAATATGTCTAACGCGCAGTGATTGCAAGGACTTCCGGCACGTTTTTCCTTTTGCACAAAATCCGACCTGTTTTTTTCACGAAAATGCCTGTAAAAACGGCCGTTCCGGCCCCTTTTTACAAAGGCCGGAACGGCAGAAAAAACCGATTTAATAAATTCACGCTCGTTTGGGGAAAACGGTCTCTGCCCGATCAGCCGCAGCTCTCGTTCAAAAGCTGGATGAGCTGCGTCCGCCCGATCCCCTTTTCCGCGGAAAACGGGATCAGCGGCTCGTCCTCCGCCATTTCCAGAGTCTCGCGGATCAGGGCCAGCGCAGGCTCCACCTCGCTGGGACGGAGCTTATCCAGTTTATTGGCCGTCACGATCTCCGGACAGCCCGACTCCCGGAACCAGCGGTGCATGGTGACGTCGTCCCCGGTGGGGCGGTGACGGGCGTCCACGATCAGAACTCCCAGGGCGATAAGGCCCTGGCCGTCGTGGAAATATTCCTCCATCAGCCGGGCCCAGCGTTCCTTCTCCTCGCGGCTCACCTTGGCGTAGCCGTAACCCGGCAGGTCCACCAGATAGGCCCGGCCCTCCAGAGCAAAATAGTTGATCTGCGCCGTCTTTCCCGGCGTAGCGCCCACATAGGCCAGATTTTTCCGGCCCGTCAGACGGTTGATAACCGAGGATTTTCCCACGTTGGAGCGTCCGGCAAACGCGATCTGCGGCAGTCCGTCCCGCAGGAAATCCTGCGGGCGGGCAGCCGACCGGACAAATTCAGCTTTCGTAAAGTTCAGCGGCATAGTCGCCTCCCTGTTTCTCAAAAAATAACCGGAGCGTCAAGCGGTCACTGGCGCAGCGCGGCTCCGTCCGGAGCGTCGTGGTGGGCCGGCGCGAACGCCGCCACCGGCTCCTCCTTTGTCTCCGCCTTTGCGGGCTGCTGCACCAGCGCCTCGGCCAACACCTCGTCGATGGTAGTCACCGGCACAAATTTCAGCGCCGCGCGCACGGTCTGGTCGATATCCTCCAGGTCCCGCTCGTTGTCCTTGGGAATGATGACGGTCCTGACGCCGTTGCGCATGGCCGCCATGGTTTTCTCCTTCAGCCCGCCGATGGGCAGCACCCGACCCCGGAGGGTGATCTCGCCGGTCATGGCGAGCTGCGCCTTGATCTTCCGGTTCGTCAGCGCGGAAAGCAGGGCCGTGGCAATGGCGATGCCGGCAGACGGCCCGTCCTTGGGCACCGCGCCCTCCGGGAAGTGGACGTGAATATCCTTGTTCTTGTGGAATTCCGGGTCGATGCCCAGCTGGACAGACCGGCTGCGCAGGCAGGAGAGCGCCGCCTGCACCGACTCCTTCATCACGTCGCCCAGGTTGCCCGTCAGCTCCAGCTTGCCGGAGCCCTCCATCACATTGACTTCCACTTCCAGAATTTCGCCGCCGACTTCGGTCCACGCGAGGCCGTTCACAACGCCGACCTCCTCCCGCTCCGTATGGAGGGCGGGCGGATAGGGTTGAACGCCGAGAAAGTCGTGCAGGGCATTCTCTGTAATGGTAACTGACTTTACTCCGTTTTCCAGCAGGCGCATATCGGTCTTCCGGCAGATTCGGGCCAGCTGACGCTCCAGCTGGCGGACGCCGGACTCCCGGGTATAGTCCCGGATCAGGGCGCGGAGCGTATTGTCGCCGATGCGAAGCTGGGACTTTTTCAGCCCGTGCTCCTTCATCTGCTTGGGCAGCAGGTGGAGTTTGGCGATCTGGAGCTTTTCCTCGTCGGTATAGCTGCCCAGTTCGATTACGTCCATGCGGTCCAGCAGCGGCCGGGGAATAGTCTCCGTGGTGTTGGCGGTCGTGATGAACACGACCCGGGACAAATCCACGGGAATTTCCAGAAAGTGGTCCCGGAATGCATAGTTCTGCTCGGAATCCAGTACCTCCAGCAGCGCCGCGGCGGGATCGCCGCGGTAATCGCTGCCCAGCTTGTCGATCTCGTCCAGCAGCATCAGCGGATTCATGGAGCCGCTGCGGCTGATGGCCTCGATAATTCTTCCGGGCATGGAGCCTATGTAGGTCTTGCGATGGCCGCGGATGTCGGCCTCATCCCGGACGCCGCCCAGTGAAAGGCGGGCCAGCTTACGGTTGAGCGCCTTTGCCACTGAGATGGCGATGGAGGTTTTGCCGATGCCGGGAGGGCCCACCAGGCAGAGGATCTGTCCCTTTCCCTGGGGGTTCATCTGCCGCGCGGCCAGGGACTCAAGAATCCGCTCTTTCACCTTGGTAAGACCGTAGTGGTCGTGATCGAGAATTTTGCGGGCCCGCTCAACGTCCACCCGCTCCCGGGTCGAGGTGTTCCAGGGCATCTCCAGGCACACATCCAGATAGTTTCGGGAGACGGCGGCCTCCGCGCTGCCGAAGGGCTGCTTCGAGATGCGGGAAACCTCCTTGAGAAGGTGCTTCTCCGCATCCTCCGGCAGATGCAGTGCTGTGATGCGGGTTCGGTAGTCCTCCAGCTCATCGCTGTCGTCCTCCTGCTCCCCCAGCTCATTCTGCATGACCCGGATCTGGGTGCGGAGAATCTGCTCCCGCTGAGAGCGCTCCAGCTGATCGCGGACCTTATCCTCCATCTCGTGCTCAAAACTCAGGACGTTGTTCTCCCGGGCCAGGAACGCGTTCATGCGCTTGAGGCGCAGGAAGGGCGAGATCTCCTCCAGAATCTCCTGCTTGTCTGCGGAGCGGAGGTTGATATTCTGAGCAATGAAGTCCGCCAGATAGCCCGGCTCCCGGTTGTCCGCCACAGCGGACTGGACCTCCTCCGGAATCCCGCCGGCCATCTCGGCATATTCGGCAAAGAGCGTATCGGTCTGGCGCAGCAGCGCCTCTGTCCGGGGACTCTGCTCAAAGACCTTGCCGGGCGTCTCCTCCGCAAAAAGCTCCACGTTGGCCTGAAGATAGGGCTCCGTCTGCCAGAGGCGCCGGATGCGGCCGCGGCTGCGGCCCTCCACCATAACCCGGACAGAGGTTGCGGAAATGCGCAGGATCTGGCTGATATGGGAAACCGTTCCCACGCTGTAAAGATCCTTCTCACCGGGAGCGGCCACGCCGATCTCCCGCTGCGTGACAAGGAAGATCTGCTGATCGTTTTCCATCGCGTGTTCCAGCGCGCGGATGGAGATGGGGCGCTCCACATCGAAATTCAATGCCATCTGGGGAAACACCGTCAGGCCGCGCAGCGCCAGAACGGGAATATTCAGAGTTGTCAGCTCCATGTTGCAATCCTTTCTTGGGACAAAGGAGGGACGCTGCGAGAGCGCCCCTCCTTTTTTCTTTTAAGACGCCGAAGCAGGATCGGTAGAACCCGAAACCGGGGTCTCCGCGCTCTTGCCGGGGTTCAGTTTTACATGATAGTTGATCTTGTTGGGATTCTTGCTGATGACGGGCTTCCCGGTCCCTTCCACGCAATCCCTGGTAATCAAAACCTTCTCCACCGTCTGGTCGGAGGGCACGTCGTACATGACCTGGGTCAGCAGGCTCTCCATGACCGCGCGCAGGCCGCGGGCGCCGATATTGCGCTCAATGGCCCGGTCGGCGATGGCCTGAAGGGCGTCCTGATCGAAGGTCAGCTCCACATCATCGTAGCCCATCAGCTTCTGGTACTGCTTCACGAGGGCGTTTTTCGGCTCCGTGAGGATCCGCACCAGATCGTCCCGGCTCAGCGCATCCAGAGAGGCGATAACCGGCAGGCGGCCCACCAGCTCCGGAATGATGCCGAACTTCAGCAGATCGTGGGGCTGTACCTGATGGAGCAGCTTGCCCACGTCCTTGTTCTTCTTGCTGATGATCGGCGCGTCAAAGCCGATGCTCTTCTCCTCCACGCGGCGCTCGATGATCTTTTCCAGACCGTCGAAAGCGCCGCCGCAGATGAAGAGAATGTTTTTGGTGTTGACCTGAATGAACTCCTGATGCGGGTGCTTGCGTCCGCCCTGGGGCGGAACATTGGCGACAGTTCCCTCCACGATTTTCAGCAGCGCCTGCTGCACGCCCTCGCCGGAAACGTCGCGGGTGATGGACGTATTTTCGCTCTTGCGGGCGATCTTGTCGATCTCATCCACGTAGATGATGCCGCGCTCAGCGCGCTCCACATCGAAATCCGCGGCCTGCAAAAGGCGCAGCAGGATGTTCTCCACATCGTCGCCCACATAGCCGGCCTCGGTCAGCGTGGTGGCGTCCGCAATGGCAAAGGGCACCTTCAGAATGCGGGCCAGCGTCTGAGCAAACAGCGTCTTGCCGCTGCCGGTGGGACCCAGCATCAGAATATTGCTCTTCTGGAGTTCCACATCCTCATCGCCGCCGAAGAAAATGCGCTTGTAATGATTGTAGACCGCCACGGAAAGAGCGATCTTCGCCTCATCCTGACCAATGATATACTGATCCAGAATATCCTTGATCTCCCGGGGCGTGGGAAGCTTGTCGGGGATCTCCTCCAGCTCGCTGTGACGTGTGTCGTCATACCCGTCGTTCAGGATGCTCATGCACAGCTGAACGCACTCGTCGCAGATGCGCACACCGGGACCCTGGATCATCCGGTGCACCTGCTGCTCATGTTTTCCGCAAAAGGAGCAGCGGAGAGACTTTTTGCCGTCGTCGTTCATGTTAAAACCTCGGTTCTCCGGTTGCACAGGGGGATCTCTCCCGCCTTACCGCTTATAAATGACCTTGTCGATCAGGCCGAATGCCTGCGCTTCCTCCGCGCTCATAAAATGATCGCGGTCGGAAGCCGCCTTGACCTCCTCCACGGTCCGCCCACAGTTGGAGGCCATGATCTGGTTGAGCTTCTGCTTGATCTTCAGGAGGAATTCCGCGTGGATCTCCACGTCGGATGCCTGGCCCTGGAAACCGCCGGAGGGCTGGTGGATCATGATTTCGGAATTGGGCAGCGCGATGCGCTTCCCCTTGGCGCCGGAGCACAGCAGGAACGCGCCCATGCTGGCGGCCATGCCGACGCAGATGGTGGACACGTCGCACTTGATATACTGCATGGTGTCATAGATGGCCATGCCGTCGGTGACGGAGCCGCCGGGGCTGTTGATATAAAGCTGGATATCCTTGTCGGGGTCCTGCGCCTCCAGATAGAGGAGCTGGGCCACAACGAGGCCTGCGGTGGTGGCATTGACCTCTTCCCCCAGGAAGATGATCCGGTCGTTCAGCAGCCGGGAGAAAATGTCATAGGACCGCTCTCCGCGGTTGGTCTGTTCCACAACATACGGAACTAAGCTCATGGATATACCTCCTTCTGACCGTATTCCCTGATTGGCGGGAATATGGGTTCTCTCATGGTATCATAAATACCATGAGAGAATCTGTCAAATACGTACGGAAACTACGGCCGCCGGTTAGTATGCCCGGAATTAGTTGGATTCCTCGGCTTTCTTGGCGGTCTTTTTGGCGGAAGATTTCTTCTCGCTGGTGCCGACGCCCTTGGAAGTGGTCTTTTTCGCCGCGGGCTTCTTCTCCTCGGTCTTCTCCTCGTCGGCTTCCTCCTCGGAATCGGCTTTCTTGGCAGCGGACTTCTTCGCCTTCTTGGGAGCTTCCTTCTCCTCTGCCGGCTCGGTGGCGACAGCGCTCTCGGTCACGATGTCGATGGCCTTCTGGGTCTTGACCTGGTCCTCGACGACCTCCTTCTGGAGGTACTTCTTCACCATGTCCAGCTCCATGCCGTACTTGTCGGACATACGCTTGTAGTCGGCCTCGACTTCCTCGTCGGTGACGGTGATCTTCTCTTTTTCAATGATGGCGGCCAGAGCCAGGTCCACGCGCACCTGACGCAGCGCGGGCTCCTTGGCGTCCTCCAGCAGCTTGGACTCATCCATGCCGGTCAGCTTCATATACTGATCGAACGGAATGCCCTGAGACTGGATCTGGCTGCGGAAATTGTCCACAAAACGGGAAGCCTGGGCGTTGACCATGGCCTCCGGGACTTCGCAGGTGATATTCTCGGCGACCTGCTTCATCAGCTCGTCCTCAAAGCCCTTCTGAGCGGCTTCCTCGCGCTCCTCGGTGAGCTTCTTGCGCAGATCGGCCTTCAGGTCCTCCAGCGTGTCAAACTCGGAGACGTCCTTGGCGAACTCGTCGTCCAGCTTGGGAACGTCCTTCGTCTTGACCTCGTTGATCTTCACATGGAACACGACGGCCTTGCCGGCCAGATCCTTGTGATAATCCTCCGGGAAAGTGATGTCGATGTCCTTCTCCTCACCGGCCTTCATGCCGACGAGCTGCTCTTCAAAGCCGGGGACGAACGAGCCGGAGCCGATCTCCAGATTCTGGTTCTCGGCGGTGCCGCCGTCAAACGCCTTGCCGTTCTCGGTACCGGCATAGTCAAGCACCGCCACGTCGCCGTTCTCCAGAGCCTTGTCGGCAGAGACGAGACGGGTGTTGCGCTCGGTCAGCTCGGCGATCTTGGCGTCCACGTCGGCATCGGCGACTTCCACCTTCGCCTTGGGAGCCTTCAGATTCTTGTACTCGCCCAGCTCCACGTCGGGATAGACGGGAACCGTCGCCTTGAAGGTGAAGCCATCCTTGGTGACCTCGCCCACCATCTCCACGCTGGGATCGCCGACGACGCGCAGCTTGTTCTCCTCCACTGCGGCCTTGTAAGCGTCAAACCAAACATTATCGATCGCATCGGCGTAAAACACCTCTGCGCCGTACATTTTTTCAATCAGATGGCGGGGAGCCTTGCCGGGACGGAAGCCCGGGACACGGATCTCCTTGCCTTTTTTGCGATACGCTTTCGCAACGGCAGTTTCAAATTCCTCAGCACCGACTTCAACGGTCAGCGCGACTTCGCTTTTCTCCAGTTTTTCGCAGCTTTTCACAGTCATTTCGTTTACTCCTCCGTTCATCACCGGAATGAAACCGGTGCGAATAGGTATTTTAACAGATAATAATTCAAATTGCTATACCTTTTTCCGTTTATTCACAAATTTTTTTCGGAATAAAGGCGAGATGGTCGGCGGAAATCAAAGAAAACTCCACAGAACCGTAGGTTCCGTTCCAGGCCCGTCGGATCGTGGGCCCGTGCAGATGCCCATAGCAGCACAGCTTCACGTGGTATGCCTCCAGCAGCCGCAGAAGCTCCGGACAGGCATAGCCCTGATAGAGAGGCGGATAGTGGAGGAAGCACAAAATAGGCCTCTCCCCCGCCGCCCGCAAAGACGTCTCCAGCCGCAAAACCTCCCGGTTGAGGACCTTGGCGTTGTGGGGCTTCTGCTCCTCCTCCAAAAACCATCCCCGGGTCCCGCACAGGGCGTACTCCCCGTAGCAGGCGCAGTTGTTGTGGAGGAAATCCAGCGAACGGATCTCCTTTTCCTCCAGAAACCGCTTCATTTTGGAAACCGTCGTCCACCAGTAGTCGTGGTTTCCCTTCACCAGCAGCTTCCGGCCCGGGAACTGATCCAAAAAGCGGAAATCCGCCTCCGCCTCCGCAAGCGACATTCCCCACGAGGTGTCGCCCGCCAGAACCAGCGTATCCTCGTCCGTCAGCCGCCCCAGGGCTTCTGAAATGCGGGACACGTAGTCCTGCCAGGGACCGCCGAACACCTCCATGGATTTGTCGCCGCCCAGGGAGAGGTGCAGGTCCCCGATCGCGTAGAGAGCCATACGCCTCCCTCCTTTCAGCGTTTATTCGCAAGCAGCGCGCCGCGCGGTGCGTCTCACTTCAGAAAATCCAGCACGGCGCCGTCCATTCCGGCCTTTTCCACGCACTGGTCGAACCGTCTGCTCTTGCCCTTCAGGGCGGCCAGACGCCGCGGCGCGGGAACGCCGGTGACGCGCTGGAGCTGGTCGATCAGCTCCACGCCGTCCCCCTCGGGAGTCTCGCCGATGGCGCTGAGCACATGGTTGCAGAACTTGTAGGGCGAGGCGGTGGAGACGAACACCGCGGGGGTCTTGTCCCCGGTGGCCGCGCGGTACTGGTCCAGCACGCTGGCGGCCACGGCGGTGTGGGTGTCGATCAGGTAACGGTGCTTTTTATAATAGGTGCCGATGGCGCCGGCGGTGCCGGCCTCGTCGCAGAAGCCGCCCCAGAAGAGCTCGGTGATCTGCGCCCGGACGGCGGAGGTCACCTCGTATTTTCCGTCCTGCGCCAGCTTCTCCATGTAGCCCCGCACCTCGGCGTCGTTTTCGCCCGACAGGTCGAACAGCAGCCGTTCCAGGTTGCTGGACACCAGAATGTCCATGGAGGGGCTCATGGTGGTGTGGAACGGACGGTTGCGGTCATAGACGCCGGTGCGCAGGAAATCGGTCAGCACGTCGTTGCAGTTGGACGCGCAGATCAGCTTCTTTACCGGCAGGCCCATCTTCTTGGCGTAGTAAGCTGCCAGAATATCGCCGAAGTTGCCGGTGGGCACGCAGAAATTGATCCGGTCGCCCAGCGCCAGCTTTCCGTCCCGGGCGAGATCGCAGTAGGCGGAGATGTAGTACACCACCTGCGGCAGGATGCGGCCCCAGTTGATGGAATTTGCGGAGGAGAGGAAGAACCCGCGGCTCTCCAGTTTTTCGCGCAGCTCCCCGTCGGAGAAGATGCGCTTCACGCCGGCCTGCGCGTCGTCGAAATTGCCCTTCACGGAGCACACGCCCACGTTGGCGCCCTCCTGCGTCACCATCTGGAGCTCCTGGATGCGGGAGACGCCGTTTTGCGGATAGAACACCATGATCTTGGTCTGCTCCACGTCCGCAAAGCCCTCCATGGCGGCCTTGCCGGTATCGCCGGAGGTGGCCACCAGAATGCACACCGTCTTTTTCTCGCCGGTCTTGCGCAGGGCGGCGGAGAGCAGCTGCGGCAGCATCTGGAGCGCCATATCCTTAAAAGCGGACGTGGGGCCGTGCCACAGCTCCAGGCAGTGGGTGTCCGCGTCCACGCTGCGGACGGGCGCCACGGCGTCCGTGTCGAACTTGTCGGGACCGTAGGCGCGGCTGGCAAAATCCAGCAGCTCCGCCTCCGAATAGTCCCGCAGGTAAAGGGCCATCACCTTTGCCGCCCGCTCCTGATAGGAGAGGGGCACCAGCTCCCGCAAAAACGCCATGTCGATGGCGGGGATCTCACAGGGAGTCAGCAGGCCGCCGTCCCGGGACAGGCCCATCTCAATGACCTGCGCCGCGTCCATGCGCAGCTTTTTGTCTCTTGTGCTGTAATACTTCATTGTCCATTCCTCACTTTACGGAAGTTTTATTTGCGCCTGAACCATCTATTGAAACGCGTCCGGCAGATACACGATCCGGCGGACGCCGCCGTTTTCCTCCGAATAGACCTCAGCCACGTCGAACCGGGCCGGCTCGTCCAGTCCGCGGCAGCTCATATACAGGGCCGCGGCCTGCCGCACCCGCTCCCCCTCCCGCCCCCCCCCACTGCCCCGCGCAGCCGGCGGAGAGAGATGTGGGGTGTAGC
>Ga0183101_1001280_pt1 | contig 25116 bp, 23 predicted proteins | sample Biomet3_FD_127790 | JGI IMG/M metagenome (GOLD analysis project Ga0183101, IMG submission 127790) | Microbial communities from bioreactor (seeded with sewage sludge) at LBNL, California, USA - Biofuel metagenome 3 | ecosystem: Engineered > Bioreactor > Anaerobic > Unclassified ...
ATTCCTATTCAATTATCCTTGAAGGCGATTCACAGAGAAAATTAAAAGCAGTCAAAGAATAAAATGATCCATTGAGGAACAGCACGAAACCTCAGTGGACTTTTACTTCCGGACGACTGGACCTGTTCTCACCGGACGAGTGGACTTCTGACGCCGAACAGGTGGACTTTTAACTCCGGACGACTGGACTTCTTACTCCGGAGTATTCACGATTACGGTGTAATATCATAAATAAGAATCAGAGGAGAAACTAATGAACATATACTCATGGGCAATAATTGCTTTCACTGCTGGAATCATTTTTGTATTCTTAAGAAGATCAAAGAGGAAGAAAACGGTGCAAAATCTTTTGCAAGATCTTGCAAATAAAAACTATCACGAATTTAACGAGGTATTAGAAAAAAATAGAAATCTTTTTCCCAGATTCAATTATGAATACTTACTGATGCATAGGAATATTCTTCAACGTAACTCAGCAGCTGTTGCTACAAATATTCAGCATATTGAATCCTATGCATTGAATGACAAACAGAAAGAAACTGCATTTTATGATGCGTTCAATTATTTCATGAAGCGAGAAGACTATACGCATGCTGAACAAGTGATGAAAACAATTGGTCAATGCAAAGATGAAGAGCTCAAGTTCATTGTTAAGAGCAGCTATGATTCCATTGCTTTGAAAGGGCACCACTACCAAGAAGAATTACTGAATCGAATCACAAAGAGGGAATATGAACCGCAAAAAGGATATTATGAACTTATCCTTAGCTATATCTATTTGAACATGCATGATCAGACAAATGCAGTGAAGTATAAAGAATGCAGTGAACAGGATATGAAGAGTATTCAGAATATTATGCAGGTATCCGAGCATAAATAGAAAAACAGTTCATTCATTTGAACTGTTTTCATTTAGTATGCGATTCATTTTGTCAGTCAATAGCATGACAAATGTAATTTGAGCAAAGTTTGATTCAATTTCATACGGGTAGTTCAGCGAATGCCAAGTAGGCATGACGACATTCTCATTCACTTTATTCGAAAATGGATGCCGTGCGGTATTAGAAACAAGCACCATGTACGGCAACTTTTCTTCTGGCGTATCATCGACTAATGAGAAGAAGTCAGTGTGGCTGGCATTATAGGCAGAAAATAGAACAACCATATCATTTTTACCAATGACATGAAGATATTCAATTTCTTTTGATGGAATCATGTAAAATGCTTTTTGACGGTAGGTTGTCAGTCGCAATGCAAGTAATGACGCGGCAATGTCGCTGGCACCATAGCCAGAGACATAAACAGTATCAGCATGGATGATTTTCTTCGCTAATGCTTCCAGGGTATCAGGTGTAATGATTTGACCAATTCTCCTGACAAAATCAGAAAGATAGTAACTGAAGTCCTGCGAGGATTCAACACCTTGTACTTCGGGCGGTCTGTTGTATGCAGCTACCGCCATAGACATACGGAAATCCGAGAAACCGGTATAGCCTAGCTTCTGACAAAATCGGCTAATGGCACTTTGTGATATATCATATCTGGCCGCAATTCCATCGGCTGTTGAAGCTGTAAATGAATACGGATCATTCTTAATAATCTCATAAACTTTCATTTCCTTAGGGGTGAAAGTGCTTTTCTTTTCTTCCATTTCTTCCCAAATATTCATAGAGATGCCTCCTTTGATATTATATGATTCAGCGAATGAATGATTCATTCATTATGCTTATTATCATATATTTGGTAATGAAATTACAGTCATTTGATATAAAAAATGCCTTAAAAAAGCCAAATATTCTTAATTTTCAAAATTTATTGAATGAATTATTCAAAAAAGTGTTGAATGAATCATTCATTCATGCTAAAGTTCAGTGGTGAGATGTATGCGCTTTAGTCTTTAGACTCAGAATTTCAATCGATGGGAATTCTGAACAAGCGAAAGAAGGTGACTCTGATTAACAGCATTATGTTCACGAGTGAAAAGATATCCGACAGGATATTACGAATTCGGGACGGTAGCGATGTTTGCGAATATTTGGTTCTAGGTGAGAAGAGAGCCGCATTAATCGATACGGGATATGGTATTGGCAATTTGAAGGGATATGTTGAATCGCTGACAGATAAGCCATACGACGTATTTGTGACTCACGGACATGTGGATCATGCATCCGGTACAGCTCAATTCAGCAGTGTGTATATGAACCATGAAGATCTTGATCTATACAAAGAACATACAACCATTGATTTTCGAAAAAAAATATTAGAAGATAGCATTGGAAATTTTGCAGATGCTGAATTTATCGCACAGCGTACTGAACCATTCAAGGAGTTAAAGGATGGCATGGTGACAGATCTTGGCGGCGTGAGCTTGAAGTTTATTCAAGTCCCAGGACATACCCATGGAATGATGGTACCTATTTGTATTGAAGAAAGAACGGCGTTCTTTGGAGATGCATGTGGTGTCGGTGTACTGCTGATGTTGGAAGAGTCGCTGACGGTTGAAAAGTATTTGGCAAGTTTAAAGAAGCTTCAGAGTTATGAACCACTCTATGATAAAGTCCTCAGACAGCATGGCAGCTGTGAATCAACGCCACATGTATTAGAGGACAATATTGAGAACTGTGAAAAGATTCTTGCTGGAACCGATGCACATATTTCATCAAAGATGATGGGCCATGTCTGTTACTGGGCATGTCCTGTGAATGAAAATGGGCTTCGAACGGACGGCAGGGAAGGAAACATTCGCTATACTGAGGATCACATTCGCTGATCCTTGCGGCAAAGTAAAAGGAGATATTGTATATGAAAGCTGATGGATTTATTGGATTCCGTGTAGATGATTGAATGATTCATGGTATTGTTGCCACACAATGGGTACCACAATTAAAAGCCACTCGTGCAATGGTAATTGATAATGCTGCATCAACAAATGAAATCATGCGGCAGTCAATGAAAATGGCTTGTCCTGCCGGAGTTGCGTTGTCGGTCATTGATATCGATAAGGCAGTTGCAAATATCTCCGTACAGAAATACGCATCACAAAAAGTCTTCTGCGTGTTCCGCTCAATTGAAACCGCATATAAATTGTGGAAGGCTGGTGTTGAGATTCCAGCACTCAATTTAGGAGATATCACACAGAACAGCGGAGAAACCACAGTACTAGGAAAAACAGTCCGCATCAATCCGGAAGAAAAGAAAATGCTGAAGGAAATGAATGATGCTGGCGTCAAAATCACAGTGCGTTTCTCTATCAGTGATCAAGAAATAAATGTAGCAGATTTACTGAAGTAAAAAATAAAAAATAGGAGGAGCAAAATTATGTTTACACCGCTTCAAATCATATTGTTAGCGTTGCTTGTAGGTGTTTATACATGGCAAAAGTATAATCTTCAAATGTTAATGTATGCCTCTGTAGTTTTAGTAGGTGTTATCACCGGTCTGATCATGGGAAATGTACAGGTTGGCATGGTCGTCGGCGGAACATTATGTTTGATGAGTCTTGGCCTGTTTGGCGCTGGTGGATCCAGTGTTCCAGAATACAGTGTTGGCTGTATTGCCGGTACTGCATTTGCAATTGCCATGGGGCAGTCTGGTCAGGAAGCTGTTACTACAGCTATGACAATTGGTATTCCAGTCGCCGCATTAGGTACTGAATTGGATGTACTTGGTAAGACTTCTGGTTCGTTCTTCGTCCACAAAATGGAAGCATGCTCAGATAAGAAAGACTGGAAAGGAATGGGCCGCTGGATGTGGGCTTCCCAGATTCCTTTCATCGGTTTATGGGTGCTGCCAATGATTCTGCTGACAACGGTAGGTTCTACCTATGTACAGAGCTTCATTAATGCAATTCCCGCTTGGTTGAATAGCGGCTTGACTGTTGCTTCTGGGATGCTTCCTGCCTTAGGTTTTGCAATTCTGCTGCATCAGCTCCCAATGAAAAAGTATGGATACTTTATTTTGTTTGGATTCGTATTAGCTGCATATGCAAATCTGAGCATTTTGGCAATCGCTATGCTTGGCGTCATCGTCTGCGTATTCATCTATCAGTTGAAGGAAGAGAACGACAAGCGTGCTGCTGTTGCAACTGCTGAAGTTGGAGGAGATAACGAAGATGAGTGAGATTAGTGAAAAAGAGATTCAGGAAAATGAAGTAATCTTAACGAAGAAAGATCTGAAACAGGTTCTGACTCGTTACGTATTATCTCGTCAGACATGCTTCAACTATGAAACAATGCAGTCTGGACCATGGGTATGGTCAATGCATCCTGCAATGAAGAAGATCTACAATGATGATGATGTTCTGGCTGAAAAGTACAGAAGTTACTTCAAGTTCTTCAACTGCCATCCTTGGTTCGGTCAGCTGATCCTGATGTCCAACCTTGCCATTGAATCAACAAAGGTACCGGAAGCAACAGAAACAGCATTGAACGTACGTACTTCACTGATGGGTCCTTTAGCAGGACTTGGTGATGCAATTGTATGGGTACTGCTGCCGACTGTTACAGGTGCTATTGCAGGTTATCAGGCACAGAACGGCAGTCTGGTCGGTCTTCTGATTGCCATGCTGGTCAACATTGCATTATGGTTCGTCTTCTGGAATCTCTCATTCCCTGTCTACAAGCAGGGTGTAAGCTTCATTACCTCTAAAGCTGGTTCTTTAAGAAACCTGACAGAAGTTTGTTCTATCCTTGGTATTATGATTCTTGGTGCCATGGTCGCTACAACAGTCAATGTAACATTCGCTGCTTCTTGGACGGTCGGTGATCTGACACAGAATCTGAACGATTTATTAAATACGATCATACCGCACTTCGGCAACGTATTGACGGTAGGCATCCTTTACTGGGCATTAGGAAAGCCTAAGATGAAGTCCAGTTATCTGATCTGGATTGTCATTATTGCAGCTATTGTTCTTGGTGGCATTGGTTTCCTTGGCTAAGCTGACGCAAAACGAAAGGCATCGGTTCATCCGGTGCCTTTCTTAAAATATTGAAACGAGACATATCAGGAGGAATGATGAAAATATTATTGATCAGCCATGGAGATCTGGCAGCCGGAATGTGCAGTACAATCACGAATTTTTTTGGTGCTTCTACAGTCAGTTCTGCCTGTGTTACATTGGATCGAGGTACAGCGGATCTTACGGATAAGATTGACGGCTATTTAAAGGAATGGGAAGGGGAACAGGTTGTGATCTGTTCCGACCTGAAAGGCGGCAGTGCAAACCAGACCGCATATAAATATTTAGAGAGACCGAATACATATCTGATTTCAGGTATGAATCTTGCATTGATTCTGCAGTTGATCATGGAGCAGCAGGTAAGCGAAGAATCACTTCGGACAATGATTGACAGTGCAAAACAAGATATGGTCTTGATCAATGATCTTTATAACCAGGCTTCTTTCGAAAGTAATGAAGATGAGTAAGAACATATTAAAGGGTATTTAAGACAGGGGGATGATGTAAAGTGTCAGTTTTTGCGAATGTTACCATGAGATCAGTCATCCTGGATATGGATGTAAAAATACAATTGAGCCTGCCTGAAAACAGACATCAGACGGATGATTTGCAGGGCAGGAAGTATCCGATTCTATATATTCTTCATGGCTATAAGGAAGACTGCAGTACATGGATGAATTTTTCAACATTACCTCTTTTAACGAGAGATTTAGATTTAATTGTTTGTACAGTTTCAGAATCCAACGGTTTCTATATAAATCAAAGTTGCGGCTTTCGAACATTTGATTTTCTTACGAAAGAATTGCCAGTCAAATTGAAGAATTTTCTGCCAATCAGTGACCGCCGAGAAGATACGTATGTGATGGGTGAATCCATGGGAGGTTATGGCACACTTCGTTTAGCACTTGGGGCGCCTGAGGTCTATGGACATGCCTGCGTGCTTTCGGGCTGCCCAATGGATTATGACAGATTGACATCGCTTGATTCGGATCATCGGATGCATGCATATCTAGGCTCGAAGTCTGAATATGAACAAAGTGATAACAATATCTACAACTTGATTGATAAGCTCAATCAGAGCGGCGGAAGCAGACCAGAGATACAGCTGTACTGCGGTACAGAAGATCCGCTTTATCCAGACTGCAGAAAGTTCTCAGAATACATGCTTTCAAACGGTAAAGATTGGAAGTTCACTTCCAGCTTTTCGCATGGGAAACACGACTTCTATTTCTGGAACAGTGTTCTGCCACAGGCGTTAAAAGGATTTGGATTTGATATAGATATCGTTGACGCAGCAATTTGAGAAGAAGGCGATATAGATGAAAATTGCAGAAGTCATCACAAGAGTAAAACAGTATCATAGAGGCATCTTCAAGGGTCAGAAAATTGATGAAAATACAACCAGAGATCAAATCCTCTATGGAGATGCATCTTTGGAATGCACGGGAATTGTAACAACAATCTATGCATCTCCTGAAGTCATAAAGAAAGCGGCTGAAAAAGGTGCGAATCTGATTATCTGTCATGAAGCTTGTTTCTGGAATCATGGCGACCATACAGACTGGTTGCGTGACACAGGGAATACAGCATTTTCTAAAAAGACGAAGTTATTAGATGAATATAAGATTACAGTATGGCGTGACCATGATTATATTCACAGCGGCATTCCAATGGAAGACATGCCGGAAGGATATACCGATGGCATCTTTTATGGCTTTGCGAAGGAGATTGGCTGGGACAAGTACATCATTGATGATCCAGTTAGACCAGTTCTGTACGAGATCCCTCAGACAACTGTATCGCAGATTGCAGAGAAGATGCTTGCCACTTTCCATTTGACTGGCTTCAAGGTCATTGGGAATCAAAATGCAAACGTCAAAAAAGTATGGATACCTGGACATATACTGGAAGGTAATCCACGATCCGATGAAATGATTTCATATATTCAGAATAATAACATCAACTTGATTCTGCCCCTTGAACTCATCGATTTTACAGTAGCGGAATATGTAAGGGACAGTGCATTGTTGGGGGAGAACAGAGCAATCATCTCAATGGGTCACTTTAACCTGGAAGAACCTGGAATGAGATATATGTGCACTTATCTAAAAGAAGCAATTGACCAAGATATACCATGCACATTCATACAGGCAGGGGACATGTATCGATATATTACACGATAAGCGACAATTGTTGATGATATGAAATTGGTGTCGCATTGATGCCAATCTGCTCTTTATCTGTGACTGATATTTTTGATCTGCCAATTGCTGAAAGTATCTTCTTTTTAATTGCATCAAGTTCTTTCTTTGATTCAATCTGCCTTAAAATGATAAACTGATTTTCATCTGCACGACCAATAGTACAGCATTCACCTCCATTATTTACGAGGCATTTGGATATTTCTTTTAGTATATGATCAGCTTATTCTTGCTCATTATTTTGATTCAAAGTATTAAAACCATCAACATCAATTCGAATAATACCAAAATCTTTTTTCGCAAATTTCCATTCTTTATAGTAATCTTGGAATGAATTGCGTAAACCATGTGGGCTCAAAAGTTTGGTCGTATTATCTATAAACATCATTTTCTGATTTTCTGTAACATCATCGAAATATCCAACTAATCCAATGATTTTGTCGTTGCGATATACTGGTGCCTTATATACCTTTATTGTGCGAATTTGACCATGTGAGATAATTTGCCTAGTCTTTCCATCTATGACTTTGCCTTTCTTAAGAACTTCAGATTCATCATCGTGAGATGGAGTATCGCTAACATGCCAATTCATTTCATCATCATTTTTACCGATGAATTTCGAATTGTCATTGAATTCATAATATTCCTTAAATCTATTGTTCGCCCCTAAAAATCTTCTGTTTCTGTCTTTCCAGAAAACTTCTGAATGTATCAGATTGAGCAGACTTTCCAACAATTCTACAGGACGGAACTGCGTATCTTTTGTAAGTACATTTTCTAGTACTTGTTCATCAATTGTAATCACAGTATCATCTTTTACTCTATTTGGATTTGCCTTGATTACGGTTTCATAATATTTAGATACATTAGAATCTCCCTGCAGGAATAGGACAATTACTGTTTCATGATGATCCAACAGAGCGGAAATCAACATGTGTATCTGAACATGGTATTCTCCATTAACATCTTTTGCACGAAAGAAATTTGCAATGTATCTCTGCCCTGAACTCTTGATTCTTTGTTTTACAGTACTAAAATCATAGAAATCCAAGAAAGCAGCCTGATCATCTGGGTGAATGTTTACTTGTGCATAAGATTTGACTGCCTCTAGAGGTGTTAAATCCTGATAGTCACCAACATAGGTTCCTGAATTTTTGAAAATACGATTGATTGTGTTGTTCTCCAAATCAAACAGAGCTATACAATCGCATAACGAATACAGACTACGCAAAGCACTTTCACGTAGTGATGCATTATCAAAATTGGATAATGTCGAAAGATTCATTGCCTGTGCGAAAATCATCTGCAGATTTGAATCTTTTTTGCGGGCAACATGGTTTACTGCGATAGTATAGTATTCACCATTTAATACGGTATCAACAGTTTCTGGGTGATGTGTTTTTTTTGCTTTGCTCCGCAGCTGATACAAACTGTTTCATTAGTTTTGTATTGATATTGTTTAAGTAAGAATCAACCATTTTTGGATCTTTATCTACACCATAAAGAGACTTAGAGAAGGCGGCATTACTATTTCTCAAATGGAGTTCTTTACCATCATATTCAAATAGAACCATCGGTGAATCATCATAATTTGACCATTGAATCGGATTTCGTGCCAATATATTGATACGACCAATTTGTTCCATGTATTCCCTGTCATTAGGCTGTTCACGGACGGCACCGAAATGTTCTCTCAAATCAGAATACGACAAAGGTTTACTGAAATAATATCCCTGGATTTTTTCACATCCAACCTCTTTCAAAAAATCCAAATTTTCTTTTGTTTCAACGCCTTCACATAATGTATGAATGCCAAGTTTCTTTGCCATATCTACAATGGAAGCAATGATTACTTTTGATTTTTTAATATTATGTGTTGCCTTTGCAGAAAGGAACTTCATATCGATTTTAATTACATCGAAATCATAATCTTTAAGAGAATTTAATGAACTATATTCAGATCCGAAGTCATCCATCCATAGTTTATATCCAGCCTCATGGAATGCATCAAGAGTATTTCTTAAACTGCCATCATCTTCGCTTAATGCGCGCTCAGTAACTTCGACATCAATAAGTGAATGTGGAATATTATATCTTTCAAGAGTTGAATTCACTTCTTTGAAAATGTCACATAAGATAAAATCTAAGCGTGAAAGATTAATCGAACATGGTACAGGATTATTCCCCGCATCCATCACTTTTCTCATGCCAGCGCATACTTGATCGAGAATGGCCAAATCAACATGATGAATTAAATGAGCTTCTTCAAGTGTTTCGATGAATTGGTCAGGCCTCAGCATCCCGTATTTTGGATCATTCCAACGGCATAGAGCTTCTAACCCGGCTACTTGTTCTGTCATAGCACGCATTATTGGCTGATAGTAAGCAACAATCCAACCATTGTCGATTGCTTCCTGCATATGATCAATAACATATCTCCTGGTCATTAATGTGGCTGAAAGCTTCGAATCATACCAGAGAAAATCTTTGTCATAATTACCTTTGATTGATATACATGCGATACGTGCCATATCACAGATCGTCATGACATCATCGCTTTGTTTGAGCTCACACAGACCGGATTTTAATTTAACATTTCGATAATTTTCACTTTCACTGACCATGATATGAAGATGATGTAGACCATCTTCTGCTTCATCTTTTGGACAGACTACAACAAAGTGATCATCACCGAAACGAGCAACATAACGACCATTAAATACTGTACACAGTGTTCTGCCAATATAACGAAGCAACATATTTCCTTCGTACATAGTGTAGGTCATATTAAATGATTTGAAATTTTCGATATCTGAAAAAATTATTGCTTGTGGAACAGTAGTTCGCTTCATCAAACTGTCAACGGTGTTTACAAAAGATGCTGAGTCTAACAATCCTGTTAATGTGTCGCATGTTGTCATAATAATTCCTCCAATTTATTTTCATAATACTTCATTTTCGAATTGCAAATATTTGATCAATATATGTTACGTTTGTAACAAAATATTTAACTATAAAATTGAATTTATTGTTATTAAAGAAATTAATTATGACAGTACTATTTTCTATATACGCCGCAATAGCTGCATCCATTTCAACATTTTATTTTTTATATTATATATATCAATCTGCAAAATTTGCAATAAATCAGACTTCAATTCACCTAAATGTGTTTCTGAATATCAATTTATTGAGTTATATTGAGTATCCCGCATTACTGATAATCAAGCACTATGTGTTGCTACAATTATGAATATATTCTTCATTACAAAAGATGGACATATAGATACATTACGTACGGTGCAAGCATACTGTGATGCTGTTTATTTCAATAATATGAACAGATAGCTTGTGTAAAATTTAAAATGTCGTAACAGAATAAAATGCAATTATCCGATATCAAATACATTTTCTTTGTAATATGAAAATTCCTCCAATTTAATAATTTGAATTGGATAAAAAAATCCGAGCTTGATATGATATAGAGCATAAAAAAGTGACCCCACTATGACCCCATTTATTTAACAATCTTTGGATAATAGAGATAATTAGAAGAAAAACATGGCATTTTATGTATCAGAAACTAACATATGTATTAATGTATCGTTTAAAATTTATTTTAAATATTTGATTAAAACTATTGCTGACTATCAGGAAGAAATTATAGAAGCAAATTTTATTGGGCTTTCAGATGAAAGTAATTACCGCGGCGCGAGAAAACAAACATTTTTGTCATATGCGTATTATGACAAAGGGTTGACTCAGGCTTTGTTTTATTATTTCTGATTAAAGTGTCAAAACGGGTTCTTATTTACAATGTACTCATAATAATCGAAGTAGAATCAATCATAATTATGAGTAAAGGCAAGGACTCAATTCTTGCAGATAAAAATCAGTGAAATTGCTAATTTGTTGTAAATAGGATATATATTGCATTAATAATTGGTATTGTTACAATGCATAACATAATCGACATGACATTTATAATTGATGCTTGCTTTGCATCATTATGATAAAGTGAAGCAAACTGAGCAACGGTAGATGCACTCGGAGCAGATCCAACCAACATGGTTATCATCAAAATTGTAGAAGCATTTTTGGTAATCTGTGTCATTCCGGTAAGTATCAAGATTCCCATCAGAATCAAAGGATAGACAATCAGACGAAAGAAACAGATTACATAAGCGCGTTTATTCAGAAAAATATCTTTCATATTTGCGGAGGAGAGGATGATTCCGATGACAAACATACTAAGTGGAGCCAAAATAGCAGACATGGAATCCATCGATGTTTTAAGAATGGACGGCAATTGAATATTTGCCAGGAACAGGACTGTACCTAAAAGGATCGATAGAATATTAATGTTGCATAAGATCTTCTTCCAACCATTCATCTTCTGTCCGCTTACTACAGACCGACAATGCGTCCACAATAGGATTGTTGTCACAATCAAGCACCCCGAACAATAGATGACCATTTCTTTACCAAGTGTCATGGAGACTAATGGAATGATCAGATTGCCAGCATTTGGATAGATCATGGATACTTTTTCAATGGAACTGAAATGAATTTTTTTACTGAGCAGCCATGTCAGGAATATGAATGCTGCATGAAGTATGACACCGCCGGCAAGGGATACACAGAAGCCCTTAAAATTTTCACTGGTCAATTGAATTTGAAAAGAAGAAATGATTGAAGCAGGACATGCAATGTACAGTACTAGTTTTGAAAGTACATCTGCATCCTGCACATGGATGATCTTACATTTTGCAAGTGTAAACCCAGTCAGTATCATAATGAACATAACAACAATAGACTGTATCAAACTTAAGCTGATTGCCATAATACCCCCTTGTTAAAAAGAAATTTTATCATTTCACAAATGCAAACAGCATTCAAATAAAGTCGGTGCTACTGCTTCGTTTTATTGAATTCCCTAAGCAGAGTTTTTCTCCTAAGGTATAGGTATCAATCTTGCAAAAGCAAGGAAAGGGGATAACATGAAGAACTCAAGTTTTTCCGATAAACTCATGGAATTGGGTGCCAAAATCAACAGCAACCGATATCTAGGGGCTATCAAAGATTCGTTCACATCTATCGTTTCACTGATCATTGTCGGATCAATCGGCACTTTATTAGGAAGCGTCGTATGCAATTCGACGACTGGCTTAGCACAATATTCTGCATTTTCATGGCTTGCCAGTCTGGCACCAATCTTTACAACCATCAATGCTGCAACAACCAATATGATTTCATTGTTTGTTGCATTCTACATCGGCTACTATTTAGCAAAATCCTATGGCCATGATGGAATCATTGAAGGTATGGTATCCTTAGCTTCTCTGATCTGTGCCGCACCAACGGTTGTATCTTTGACGGTTGGTGAAAAAACATCAACCGTAAATGCACTCAGTACAGATATTACCGCATCAAAGGGTTTGTTTGTTGCAATGCTAGTCGGTATCCTTGCAACAACCGCCTTCATTAAGTTATGCAATGTGGAAAAGCTGAAGATTCATATGCCAGACAGTGTCCCGCCGAATGTCGCAAAATCATTCAGCTCATTAGTTCCAATAACCATTGTATTGATTAGTGTTTCACTGATATCGTTCCTGTTCCGGATGGCATTCAATATGTATCTTTCCGAAGCTATTTATAAGGTCCTGGCAGTACCGGTCCAGGCAGCTTTCCAGAACCCGATTGGCATTATTCTGTGTGCATTCATTGCTGCGATATTCTGGATCTGTGGTATTCACGGTGCTTCTATTGTTACTGGTGTTACAGATGCAATAACTATTGCAGCTGTTGAAAAAAATGCTGAATTGGTTGCGGGTGGACAGGCTGCAACGGAAATTGTAACAAGACCTTTCTGGTCCATGTATATCACAATGGGCGGATTTGGCTGTACAATTGCATTGATCATTGCCATTTTGATTGTTTCTAAGAGAGATGATTATCGTGCAATTGCAAAATTGTCCATTGCACCTTCCATCTTTGGAATCAATGAACCAGTGATCTTTGGTCTGCCAATTGTCATGAATCCAATTCTTGGCATTCCATTTGTAATTGCTCCATGTGTTTCAGCTTTGATTGGTTATATTGCAACGGCTGTAGGTTTTGCCGGGAAAGCGTATATCATGATTCCATGATCACTTCCACCAGTCATCAATGGACTTCTGGCTACGGGTGGCAATATTGGTGCTGCCGTAACACAGATTATCTGTATTGCAGTCTGCACATTGATCTATATGCCATTTGTGAAGATTGCCAATCGCCAGACGGCACTGAATAATAGCGAAGAAGCATTCAGCAAATAATGAGAAATATCTGCAGTAAAATAAAACTGCAGATATTTTCATAAATATGAAGGAGGCCAGGTATGGCAGAAAGTTTTCCAAAAGATTTCTTATGGGGTGGAGCGACAGCTGATTTCCAGTATGAAGGTGGATTTGATGAAGGTGGAAAAGGCATCAGTTCGCAGGACTTTGTAACAAATGGTTCAAATAACAGAAAAAGACAGATCACATTGAAATTAAAAGACGGTACACGTAGTACTGTGAATTCGCTGGAATCTTTTCCCGAAGGGGCTGAAGCAGAGATTTACGAGGATACGTATTATCCAAGCCATCAGGCAGTCGATTTCTATCATCACTATAAAGAAGATATCGCATTAATGGCAGAAATGGGATTTAATGTATACCGCTTTTCCGTCTGCTGGGCAAGAATATATCCTACCGGAGAAGAAGAGAAGCCGAATCCGGAAGGAATTGCATTCTATAATAATGTCATCAATGAATGTGTGAAGTACAACATTGCGCCATTGATCACAATCTGTCATGATGAAATGCCGGATTATCTAGCCAGAAAGTACAATGGCTGGAGCAATCGTTACCTGATCGAAATGTATGTCAAGTACGCAACCACATTATTTGATAATTATGGTGACCGAGTGAAATACTGGCTTACATTCAATGAACTGAATGCAATTCACGGTTATTCGAAGATTGGTGTGCACAAAATGGATGCACAGACATATTATCAGGCACAGCATCATATGTTTGTTGCTTCCGCACTGGCGACGAAACTTGGTCATGAAAAGATAAAGGATGCAAAATTTGGTGCTATGTATGCATTCAGTGCCATGTATCCGGAGACATGCAGACCGGAAGATGTTTTTTCTGCATATGAACATCGTCGTGAATCCTTATTCTTTGCGGATGTTATGGCAAGAGGAAAATATCCAAATTATGCCCGGGAAATCTTTGACCGTAAAGGTGTAAAGCTTCAGATAGAGCCGGGTGATGAAGAAATACTGGCAGCGTATTCCCTTGACTTTGTGTCGTTCAGTTATTATAGGAGTACTGTAGTATCTGCAGCAAAGCCATTTAAGACCATGGACCCAATGAAAATCATGGGAGGCGATACAAATCCATACCTTCCGAAAACACCATGGGACTGGTCAGTGGATCCGCTGGGTCTGAGAATAACTTTGAATGAACTGTATGACCGATATCAGAAACCTTTGTTTGTAATTGAAAACGGCATGGGCGAAATTGATAAAGTCGGAGAAGATGGAATTGTACACGATGACTATCGTATTCAATATCTTTCAGATCATTTTAAGCAGATGCGTGATGCAATCAATATAGATCATGTACCATGTTTCGGCTATACGATGTGGGGTCCGATTGATCTGGTATCGCTTGGAACTGGTGAAATGAAAAAAAGATATGGATTTGTATATGTGGATATGGATGATTTCGGAAAGGGTACTTTGGCAAGAACAAGAAAAGATTCATTCTATTGGATGAAGAAAGTAATTGCCTCCAATGGTGACAATCTGGATTGAAATTGCAAATTACTTTATAATGAAAAAAGAATAGTGTAGCAGGAAAATAAGTGAGGGAATGCTGTGCTGGATGATTATCAGATCCAAATTATTTCACTATTAAAGAACCAGAATGGATGGTTGACGAGCAATGAAATCGCTTTCTATCTTCAAAAAGAGGCAAAATTTGTTCAGTTAAAAATCGCAGACATTCAGGATATTTATGGTGATGAATGCATCATTGATGTGAATTCTCATCGGGGATATCGTCTTGTACAGTATTCCAATCGATTTCGTGTTGACGAAATTGAAGCAAAAATAATCAACCAGGAAGTCAGCCGGTATAACCCGCGCTTCTCCCAATTCCTTTTCTATCTGCTGTTTCAAAAGGACTATGTCAGTCTGCAGGACATCTCCGATCGATTCAGTCTATCCAAAACGGCTGTCTTCAGTGATAAAAATCATGTGATGGATTATTTGGAAAGAAATCATTTTGGGGCTGAAATAGTAACGAACAACAGAAACGGAATTTATCTCAAAGGATCAGAAAAGGCTAAGCGAATGGTTGGCTCAATCTATATGGCAGGGGTAGAAAATTCACCGGCATTTGCGGAAGACCCAATCATCAAGGAATATAAAAAATGTATTTCTTGTGTCAGACCAATCATTCGGAAGATTCTTTCAGACAATCATATTTTTCATAGTGAAGAAAATATGCAGAGATTATCCAGGTACATTGCCTTCAGTATTTTAAGAACGATGTATGGTTTTTCCTTAGAATCAGAAGAATCGCCACACATTTCACAAGTTATGAAAAAGTTGATACAAGCATTGAAGGAAAAGGACCTGTATCTGAAGGATGCGGAAGTGGGATGCATTCAAACACTTATTTATATTAATGAATATCATGAGTTGTCAAAGTATCAGAATAGTTATACACAGCAAATTGTTAAAGACTTTGAATGTTTTGTTTCTAAGTTGTTGAAAAGGCCTTTTATGGTAGTGGAACCCGAATCCTTTAAACGTGAAATTGTCCGCATTCAGGAATTCCATAAGAATCATTATTTGATTTCCAATAGCTACTCAATGGAAACCTTTGTATCAGCACCGCTTGAGGTATTTATCATCAGCAGGTATTTTAACCATGAAAATCAATTTGATTTGTCCTATGCTGAAATATCTGTGCTAGCAAATTTACTGGCAGTCTCTCTATATCCATGTAGAAAGAAAATAAAAGCAGTTCTTTTGCTTGATCAGAATTGGGAAATTGCCGAACACTTAAAACAAATGTTTGATGTTGAATTTGGAAATAGATGTAATCCGGTGGATATAGTTTATGATAACTCGAGTAAAAATGCTGAGATGGATAAGTATGATATTGTTTTGACAACGAATACTAGAGAATTCTTTATGAGACCACACTGGATCCTGGTTCCACCTGTGATTAAATCTGCACAGAAAGTGTTTTATAATAATAATATTTCACAGAGGATAAATGAGATCTATGATGAAAAGCTTGAAAAACTAAGACAAGATATTGTCCATTACGAAACTGTAGTACCAAGTGATTCTTTTCGCTCAGTCGATGCTGTCCTAAAATCAAGAAAAAAAGATGCTGATATTTTTCAGTTGAACAAACATTCTTTATGCTTTTGTGTTCAACATTCAAAAACAGGAAAGCCGCAAATTATACGATATAAAATTAAAGGTACATTATCTTCAACCCATAATCATTCCGTCAATACTATTGTGTATGTTAAGGTGACAGAAAAAATAGAAGATATTTTCCTATTTTTTGATTTAGTCTGTAATATTATCAACGAATAAATATAATGTATTGCATTTAACAACTTAATAACGGAGAATACAATGAAATTGATCAGTCAGAAAATGCGTGAATTATCACCAGAGCTTGATCCATTACGATTGGGTTCTGGATGGAAGTACGAAGATCTCAGTAAGCCGCAGATCTTTATTGAAAGTACATTTGGCGACAGTCATCCTGGATCAGCCGGTCTTGACAAGCTTGTGGAAGCAGCCCGCAGAGGGGTTGCAGATGCTAGCGGTCATGGAGCGCGGTATTTCACGACAGATATGTGCGATGGCGAAAGCCAGGGAACGGATGGCATCAATTATTCTCTTGCCAGCCGTGAGATGATTGCCAATATGATCGAGATCCAGGCAAATGCAACACCATTTGATGGCGGTATCTTTATCAGCAGCTGTGATAAGGGACTGCCTGGAAATATGATTGGTCTAGCAAGACTGAATATTCCTTCCATCATGGTGACTGGTGGTACCATGAACGCAGGTCCGGATCTTTTGACCTTGGAACAGCTTGGTATGTACAGCGCCAGATTTGAACGCGGTGAGATTGATGAAGAAAAATTCCTCTGGGCAAAGAAGAATGCATGTCCAAGCTGCGGCGCCTGTTCCTTCATCGGGACCGCATCTACGATGCAGATCATGGCAGAAGCATTGGGTTTGACACTACCTGGTTCGGCACTGTTGCCAGCAACCTCCAAGGATCTGGTTAAATATGCGTATCAGGCAGGTAAACGTTCGGTTGCCTTGGCACAGCAGGGCATAAAGCCAAAAGATATTGTTACTTTAGAAAACTTTGAAAATGCCATCCTTATACATGCGGCAATTTCAGGCAGTACAAATGCACTTCTGCATATTCCTGCCATTGCCCATGAATATGGTATCGAAATTACCGGTGATACTTTTGACCGTCTGCACCGTGGTGCACATTATCTGCTGGATGTAAGACCTTCCGGGAAATGGCCGGCAGAGTTCTTCTATTATGCCGGTGGTGTTCCGGCCGTCATGGAAGAATTACGTTCGGTGCTGCATCTGGATGTGATGACTGTAACTGGCAAGACACTGGGAGAGAATCTCGAAGAATTAAAACAGAATGGATTTTATGATCACTGCCAAGAACTTCTGGATGCCCGGAATAAGCAGCTGGGTACACAGATCAAGAAGACGGATATCATTCACCCGTTTGAACAGCCGATATCGACCAATGGCAGTATCTGTATTCTGAAAGGGAACCTCGCTCCGGAAGGAGCTGTCATCAAGCATACGGCATGTCCGAAGGAAATGTTCAAGGCAGTCTTGAGAGCCAGACCATTTGACAGTGAAGAAGAATGTCTGGATGCTGTACTTCACCATAAAGTACAGAAGGGCGATGCGGTCTTCATTCGTTACGAAGGTCCAAAGGGAAGCGGCATGCCGGAGATGTTCTATACTTCTGAGGCCATCAGTTCCGATCCGGAACTTGGACGTTCAATTGCTTTAATTACAGACGGACGTTTCTCCGGTGCTTCGACAGGGCCTGTCATTGGACACTGCAGCCCGGAAGCAACTGTTGGCGGACCGATTGCACTGGTAAAGGAAAATGATCTGATTGAACTGGATGTGTTCGGCAGAACATTGAATATTGTCGGTACAGATGGTGTATGGAAAACAAGGGAAGAGATGGACGCAATCCTGGAGCATCGAAAAGCAGAATGGCAACCAAAAAAGCCAAAGTATGAAAAGGGTGTCCTTCGTCTTTTCAGTGAGCACTGTGTCAGTCCAATGAAGGGCGCCTATATAGATTGCGAGGATATGCAGAAGTAAAATTAATTGTTTTCCCTATTGACTGCTAATATAATTAATAAAGATACAATCAGTCAGCTAAGGAGATTCAATGACAAAATACGGTAAAATTTTAACTGAAATCAGGAAGAAGATCAGTGACGGCACATATACAATCAATGAGAAACTGCCAACGGAAATGGAACTCTGCGAAAAATATGATGTCAGCCGGATTACAGTGAAGAGAGCAATTGATCAACTTGTAGCTGAGGGCCTTTTGGTGAGAAGACGTGGATCGGGAACATTTGTGAAGGGACTTGTTGAACAAAAGGGCAAGATCTTGCCGCAGGAAAGTGGACTGTTCAATGGTATTGATAAAAGCAAGATCAAATCTGTGGTCATTCTCTTTGAAGTAATTGCGGCTGGGGAAGAAATCGCGGCAAAATTGAATCTCCGTGCGGACGATTTTGTTTATCATATCATCCGATACCGTGATGATGGTGCGGACTGGAAAGTCATTGACTATGTCTATATGCCTATCGAGCTGATTCCACGCCTGACAAAAGAGATTCTTCAGCATTCCATCTATCAATATATAGAGAAGGATCTAGGTTATACAATCCAGAGTGCTCATCGTGTAGTAAAGGCAACCCGGCCAAATACATGTGATGAGAAATACCTGCATGTCAAAGCGGATGAACCGATATTGGTAATCGAACAGATTGGTTACTTGGACAATGGTACACCGTTTGAATACTCAGAACAGCATCACATTGGGAGCAAATATTCCTTTAAGACAGTCAGTATCCGATAATCACTGTTTACCAGAAATGGTAAACAGTTTTTTTGTATGAAAACAGAAATTTTCTGAAACAAATATGAAAATAATATAGCAAAATTGCTAAATGATATAACAAATATAAATAAAAGCATTGACAAATAAAAACAGGAAATTTATATTAAAGTTAACTTGCAAGGTATTAAATTCTAAATCAGTTAGGAAAAAGGAGAAAGAGGGATGAAATTAAAATTCTCAGACAATTTTACCGAGAAGATGCTAGTCATTGCGGATAAAATTGCAAATCAAAAGCACATGAGCGCAATTAAAAATGCGTTTACTGCGCTGATGCCAGTCATTATTACAGGTTCGTTCTGTACTTTGATCATCAATGTAGTTTGTGCAACAGAAGGGAATGGAATCAGTTTAGGTAAACTGCCAGGAATGCAGTGGTTAGCCGTATTGACTCCATGGTTCAATGCAGCAAATTATGCAACATTAAACTTCTTTACGGTGGCTGCTGTTGTATTGATTGGTCTTGAATTAGGCCGCTCAAACAAAATGGAAGGCTATATGCCTGGTATCATTGCTTTATGTTCATTTATAAGCTGCCTGCCTACATTTGTAAAAGTAACAAAAGATGACATTACCTTGACAGCATCGGGTGTAATTGGAAAAGACTACACTGCCGCCAGAGGATTGTTCCTTGGTATGCTGCTGGCAATTGTTTCGGTCGAGATATACTCTGCTTTGGTAAAAAGCGGTGCACTGAAGATCAAGATGCCAGATTCCGTACCATCCAATGTTGCGACTTCATTCAATGTACTGTTCCCAGCAATGGCTACAATTATCATCTGTGCGTTCTTCAACTTTTTCACAACACAGGTGCTTGGCATGAGCTTATATGACATTATTTATACATTCCTTCAGAAACCTCTGGAAGGTGTTATGCAGGGCTTGCCGGGATTGTTGATCTTGATGTTTGTTGCACAGCTGTTCTGGTGCATCGGTATTCACGGAAATCAGATCATCAAGCCAGTCAGAGATCCACTTTTGAACGCAGCCATTCTTGCGAATACAGAAATGGTTGCTCAGGGCATTACAGACGTATCTAAGCTCAATATCATTAACATGTCCTTCTGGGATACATTTATGTCATTAGGCGGATCCGGCTGTACTTTAGGCCTGTTGATTGCAATCTTGGTTCTCTCTAAGAGAAGTGATTATCGTGCAATTGCAAAACTGGAAGCAGCACCTGCAGTATTTGAAATCAATGAGCCAATGACATTTGGCTTGCCGATTGTATTGAATCCATTACTTGTAGTTCCATTTATTATCACACCGCTGGTAACTGGATCATTCGCATATTTCATGACAAAGATCGGTTTCGCCGGTGTCTGCATATATGCAATGCCTTGGACAACGCCACCAATACTGAGCGCATGGCTTGCAACAGGAGGAAATCTTGGAGCTGTCATCACACAGATTCTGTGCATTGCAATTTCAATCTTGATCTATGCTCCATTTGTCCTGGTAGCGAATAAAGCAGCTGCTGAAGAATTAAAGGAAGTGGAAGCACAGGCTTAATTAATCAGTTTGTCAGAAGAAAGAGGTATATGAGATGGAAGAGAAGATAAAAATCCCTGAACAGTTTTTCCTTGGAGCTGCTGCAAGTGCATGGCAGACAGAAGGATGGAAAGGGAAGAAAGATTACCAAGATTCATATATCGATAAATGGTATAAGGAAAACCGGGATGTATGGTATCAGGGCTATGGGCCTGCAATTGCAACAGACTTTATCGAACGCTATAAGGAAGATATTTCTTACATGCATGAGATTGGAATTGAATCTTATCGAACGTCCTTGAACTGGTCTCGGTTTCTTATCGATTACGAAAACATTGTAATAGATGAATCATATGCCTCTTATTATTCTGATATGCTTGACTGTTTGATTGAAAATGGCATACAGCCAATGATCTGCTTGGAACACTATGAAGTCCCTTATCAATTAATGGAAAAGTATGGCGGATGGGCAAGCAGAAAAGTCGTTGATCTTTTTACGGAGTATGCTAAAGCAGCATTTCAAAGATTTGGCAATCGTGTCAAGTACTGGTTTGTATTCAATGAACCGATTGTTGTACAGACAAGATGTTATCTGGATGCATTGAGATGGCCATTTCATCAGGATTCTGCGCTTTGGATGAAGTGGAATTATCATAAGGTGCTGGCGACAGCGAAAGTTGTTGAAGCTTATAAAAAGTCTGGTTTCAACAAAGATGATACAAAAATTGGCACCATCATTAACGTGGAAAAAGTATATGCACGCAGTGATTCTGTCAAAGACAGAGAAGCCGCAGACAAATTTGATCTGTTCAACAACCGCATTTTTCTGGATCCTGCAATCAAAGGATGTTATGAAGATGGTTTCTTTGATTTGCTGGCTCAGTACAACATCAAACCTGAAGTATCGGAAGCGGACTTGGAAATGATCCGGAAGAATACGGTTGACTGGGTAGGTATCAATCTCTATCACCCAAACAGGGTCAAGGAAAAATCAATCAAGGTTTCGGATGAATGTTCTTTTAACCCAGATCGTTTTTACGATATGTTTGAAATGCCGGGGCGAAAGATGAATACTTCCAGGGGCTGGGAAATCTATCCGAAAATCATTTATGACTTTGCCATGGATATGAAAAATATATATGGCAATAAGGAATGGTTCATTGCGGAAAGTGGTATGGGAATTATGGATGAAGGCCAATTCCGCGACGAAAATGGCATGATCTGTGATGATTACCGTATCGATTATATTAAAGATAATCTGTACTGGGCAGTCAAGGGAATAGAAGATGGTTCGAATTTGAAAGGATTTATGCTTTGGTCCTTTACAGATAATGTTTCCCCAATGAATGCTTTCAAGAACAGATACGGATTGGTAGAAATTGATCTTAATCATGACCGGGACCGTCATCTAAAAAAATCCGCTTACTTTTATCAAGATGTGATCCGTAATCACTTCTTCAATTATCAATTGGATATCGAAGACAAATAGTAATACTTATGGAAACAATACGAATGAACAAAAAAGGAAATCAGCGGAAAATGACAGAACAGCAGATTCACATAGCTGAATTAAGAAAGAAGATCAATACACCGGATCCGGAATATGTGGATCCATTTACAAAATACAAGATATTGACGTATTTATGTATTATCATGCTACCAATAATGCCATATGGATGTTATCGCCTGTGGTCAAAAAAGTCAGAATTTTCACGGCGTGAACAGATCATATGGACAGTGGCCGTTGTTCTGATCATTATATACGCAGTGAAGTTTATTTTCTTCAGTTAGGTAGAGCTTAAGGTTTCCACATCTATGAAGTGCAGAAAGACAGATAAAACAGACAGATCCTCTCAATTTGAAGATTAGTCTGTTTCTTTATTGATATTCATTTTTGATCTGCCACTGCTGTAATAGATGAAGGAAGTATGGTCATAGCGCGAACGTGTCTGTGAATATTCAAACGGTGTTCCATCTTTCAGCCGTACGGTCTGTTCTACTTCCAGCACAGGGTCTTCTTTGGAACACTGCAGATACTGCATGTCATAGGCATCCGGTCTATCGGCTTTGATCTTTCGTACAGAGGCACCAATCTCCAGATGCAGTGTCTTCTGTATATGCGTATAAATAGATTTTTTCAGGATTTCTTCATCAATACCAGGAATAACACGGATTGGCATGATTGTATATTCCAGCATCAGCGGCAGTCCATTTACATTCCGTAATCGGATGATGTCATAGACTGGTTCGCTGGAAGAGATCCGCAGTTTCTTCATTTCTTCCTCTTCTGGAAAGCGGAGGGAGAAGGAGATGATGGTACTGCTGACAGAAGCATCTTTTCCCATGAGCTCCGTCAATCCTAAATACCGTTCAACATTGAGATCGCTTTTTTCTTCCGGGATCTGTACAACGGCACCATAGCCTCTGCGCGTAGTGATGAATTCTTCTTCCTTGAGCAGATGAAAGGCACGGTTGATGGTGACCCGGCTGACATGATATTTCTTTGCCAGTTCCTGCTGGGAAGGCAGCAGCATATTCTCTTTATATTTTCCTTTGCGGATCTGTTCCTGCAGATTTTCAGCAATTTTCTTATATCCAGTCATGTAAATATTATAGTTTACAAACTCAATAATAGTAAACTAACTTTGTTTACATTATTCCTGGTTTGATTATAACTAAGATAGAACGCACAGGAGGGCACTATATGACATTTTACTGGGGCAATTCTGTATCAAGCATGCAGACAGAAGGAGGCTGGAATGAAGGCGGAAAATCTTTATCTGTCTATGATATTGTTAAACCAGCAGAGAACCGCAGTGACTGGCACTTTGCCAATGACAATTACCATAACTACAAGGAAGACTTTGCATTGATGAAGCAGCTGGGCATGAACATGTACCGTTTTCAGATTTCCTGGAGCAGAGTGGTCAAAGACGGCGATGGTGAATTCAACGAAGAGGGGATTGCTTATTATAATCAGTTTATTAATGATCTGCTTGCAGAAGGCATTGAACCAATGATCTGTCTGTATCATTTTGATATGCCATTCGCATTGGCAGAAAAATATAATGGCTTCTTATCAAAGAATGTTGTGGATGCCTTTGTGCGTTATGGCTATAAGATGATTGACTGCTTCAGTGACCGGGTCAAGTACTGGATCACGTTCAATGAACAGAATCTGTATTCGCAGCCATTGGCTTTTACCATTGCCGGTTATTTAAAAGGTGACAAGACCACTGACGAACTGTATCAGATTGAAAACAACGTCATGATTGCCCATGCAAGAGTATGCAATTACCTGCATGCACATTCCGACGCAAAGATTGGCGGCATGCTTGCCTATGCAGAAAGTTATCCTGCCACCTGCAGACCAGAAGATATCCTGGCGGCTCGTAAATGGGATGAATTCATCAACTTCAATTTACTGGATGCATTTGCGAAAGGCAGATATTCGCATGAAGTTCTCCATTATGTAAAAGAACATCACATTGATATGCGGTTCACAGAAGAAGAAAAGCAGATCTTAGCAGAACACAAGGAAGATTATCTGTGCTTCAGCTATTATGCTTCTTCAACGATCAATGCGCAGAAGATCCCGGAAGGGACCTGCCCGAATTACTATGCAGAGAAAGGCGGACAGGAGAATCCTTATATTCCAACAACCGAATGGAAATGGCAGATTGACCCATACGGTTTCCGCGATGTGATGAACAAGATGTATCAGCGTTATCAATTGCCGGTCTTCCCGATTGAAAACGGCATTGGCGTACAGGAAAAATGGGATGGCGTCCACGAAATCCAGGATGATTACCGTATTTCCTATCATCGGGAACATATCCGCCAGATGCAGAAGGCAATGGAAGAGGATGGTGTTGAAGTGCTTGGCTATTTAGGCTGGGGACTGATTGATATTCTTTCTTCACAAGGGGATATGCGGAAACGCTATGGTGTTGTCTATGTTAACCGTACGAATCACGATTTAAAAGATATGAAGCGTGTGCCAAAGAAATCTTTCTATTGGCTGCAGAAAGTCATTGCGTCTAACGGAAAAGATTTAGATTAGGAGGCTGTATGGCAATCTTGAAACTAAGACCTGCATGCAAAGATTATCTGTGGGGCGGGCAGAGATTAAAGAAAGAGTTTGGTGTTGCGTATGACGGTCCCATCCTGGCAGAGGCATGGATGCTTTCCTGTCATC
>Ga0183101_1001197_pt2 | contig 25100 bp, 29 predicted proteins | sample Biomet3_FD_127790 | JGI IMG/M metagenome (GOLD analysis project Ga0183101, IMG submission 127790) | Microbial communities from bioreactor (seeded with sewage sludge) at LBNL, California, USA - Biofuel metagenome 3 | ecosystem: Engineered > Bioreactor > Anaerobic > Unclassified ...
ATGATAGCATAGGCTGTGTAGTTTCTGAATGTAGATTTCATATTATAAATCAATATAATTTCCAAATATTTTCATTCCATATTAATCTATAATATGAAATTCTTAAAGTAATTTTAAATTTTTTTATACACAATGTAAACAACCTATTCACATTTTTAAAATTAGTGTTAAAATATTATAGAATTATGTTATAATAAAGTTTGTGTAATAATTTGAATTCAAGATTTTCTAATTTAGATATAAATTTAAATTTATGATAAGGATGGATGCGGGAATGGATAAATTAGTAATTAATGGTGGTAACCCTCTTTCTGGTTGTATAGAAATAAATGGTGCTAAGAACGCTGCTGTAGCAATAGTTCCTGCTGCAATAATGGCCAGTAAAGGTACTTGTACTATAGATAACATACCTAACATTGAGGATGTTCATTGTTTAGAAAGAATACTTGAGAGCTTAGGCTGCAGTATAACTATAGGTAAAAATTCTGTTGTAATAGATAGCACCTCTATAAACAACGTAAATGCTAATACAGAAGATGTAAGAAAGATGAGAGCATCTTACTATTTAATAGGTGCCCTTTTAGGCAGATTTAAAAAAGCTAGCGTAGAACTACCTGGTGGATGTCCTATTGGTGTTAGGCCTATAGATCAACACATAAAAGGCTTCGAAGCTCTAGGTGCAAAAGTAGAAATTAAACATGGATGTGTAGTAGTTGAAGCTGACAGATTAATCGGTACTAATATATTTTTTGATGTCGTAACGGTAGGTGCTACAATAAATGTTATGTTAGCTGCAACACTTGCTGAAGGGGTAACTACCCTTGAAAATGTAGCAAAAGAACCTCATGTAGTAGATGTAGCAAACTTTTTGAATAGCATGGGTGCTAATATAAAAGGTGCTGGTACTGACATAATAAGAGTTGTTGGTGTAAAAGAGTTAAAGGGGTGTTCATACAGTGTGATACCTGATCAAATAGAAGCTGGTACCTATATGATTGCCGTAGCTGCTTGTGGTGGCGAAGTAACCATAGAAAATGTTATACCAAAACATCTTGAATCTATTTCTGCAAAGCTTATAGAAATAGGTGCAGAAGTAACAGAAAATGGGGACTGTATTACTGTAAAAGCTAGCGGTAGACTTAAAGGAGTAAATATAAAAACTCAACCTTATCCCGGTTTTCCTACAGATGTACAACAGCCTATGAGTACACTTTTAACAGTAGCAGAAGGTCGAAGCATAATTAATGAAAGCATATGGGAAAGCAGACTTAAGCATGTAGACGAATTAAAGAAGATGGGCGCTAATGTAAAAGTAGAAGGAAGAACTGCTATTATAGATGGGGTAGATAAACTTACCGGCGCTGTAGTAAAAGCAACAGATTTAAGAGCAGGCGCAGCTATGGTAATCGCTGGTCTTATAGCTGAAGGATCAACAGAAGTATTAAGTATCGAACATATTGACAGGGGATATCCAAACATCGAAGATAAGTTTAAAGCACTAGGTGCTGATATAAAAAGAGTTACTTATTCTGAATAATTCAACTTAATAAGATAGGAGAATTGGTATGATTTTTTGTCCTTTGTACAGTGGTAGTAGTGGAAATAGTATATTTGCATCTTCAGATAAAGCTAAGATTTTAATAGATGCTGGACTTCCTGGAAAACACATTGAAAAAGCACTCGAACATATTGGACAAAATGCTAAAGATATTGATGCTATATTTGTTACTCATGAGCATACAGACCATACAAAAGGTGTAGGTATTTTATCAAGAAAATATAATATACCTGTTTATGCAAATTCACCTACATGGGCAGCTATGTGCAAAACCGTAGGTAAAGTGAAAGATGAAAACATTAGAATAATTGAAAATAACTGCGTAAATATTAATGATATGGATGTAATTAGTTATGAAATATCTCATGATGCAGCAGCTCCATCTGGTTATTCCTTAAACCACAAAAATAAGAAGGCTTGTATAGCAACAGATTTGGGAGTATTTTCAAAAGAAGTAAGTAAAACCTTAGAAGATGCTGATGTAATATTACTTGAAAGTAATCATGACATACAAATGTTAAAGTTCGGTCCATACCCTTATAATTTAAAAAGAAGAATTTTAAGTAATGTTGGACATTTATCTAACGATGATTGTGGAAAAGCAATAGTTAACATTACTAACAACAAATTCAAGAAAATAATTTTAGGTCATTTGAGTAAGACTAATAATTATCCTGAACTTGCATATCAAACAGTAGTAAATGTATTACATGATGCTGGAGTTAAATTAGACAAGGACTTATGCTTATCTATGGCAAAAAGAGATATGCCAAGCAATTATATAGAATTTTAGTTGAAAAGGTGAGCGATATGAAAAAAACTGTTGGCCTATTAATGTGTTCTGTAGCAATATTTTCTGCATTAAGTTTAACTACATGCGAAAAAAAAGATAAGTTGAGTTTAAACAATAAAGAAAAAGAAAAACAAATAGCATTATCAAAAGAAAAGGGAAATTTACTGGATTTAAACATTTATTTTGATTCCTCTAAAGATGTTAATACTCCTGAGATTTCAAAAGAAGAAAGAGTTATAAAAAATGACGAAATATTTGGGGAGACTATTCTTAATGAGCTTATAAAAGGACCTTCTGTTAAAAGCAAACTTAAACCAATTTTACCAAAAGAAACAAGGGTCTTGAGTCTATCAATTAAAAATAGTATTGCTTATGTAAATCTTAGCAAGGAAGCAAATGTGGATATGGCTATTCCAAAAGAAGAAGCCTGTCTAAAAAGCATTATTTGGTCTTTAACTCAAATTTCATCTGTAGAAAAAGTTAAAATCTCAATAGAAAACAAAGATACAGATATTTGGGGTGGACATTTTGATTTATCAAAACCTATAGGAAAGGATGATATACAAAATGTTAAAAAAAAATAAATATTGTTGTGAGGATCATGTAGATATAGCATTTGACGACTTTTTGGTGGAAAATGAAATTTTTCCCTATTTAGAAAAAACTAAAGATTGTAAATGCACTTATTGTGATAAAGATGCTCAATATATATTAAAAATAGAAAATTTTTAAAATAATAAATAGTAACTAAGATGAAAAGTTATTGAAAAATATTATAATTTTTATTACAATATTTCAAGTAATATACATTATTAAAGTTATAATATATTTTCAAAAGGAGAATAAACTATGAGTTTGTATAAAAATTGGACAGATATGGTTATAGATTTTGTAAAAACTAAGGGTGAAGCTGCTTTCTGGGAAGAATACGGCTCAATTGAAAAACACATCTATACAAAAATTTTAGCTGAACATAATGATGCTATCACCGGAACTATTAAGAATACAGCAGATAAATTTGAAACTTCAACTATATTCTTTATGGGATTCTTAGATGGGATAAATGATAGCCTAGTAGAATCTCTTGATTTAGAAAGTGTAGAGGAAGATTCTAACATTAATATTAAAATAGATTTTGAAAAGTTATATTTTAATATGTTAGATGCTAAAGCTGATTATCTTTATGGCCTTCCTCAATGGGATTCCATATTCTCACCAGAAAAGAGAAAAGAAATTCGTCAGCAATGGGTTGCTTCTAGAACTGTTGTAAATAAAAATAAAATTGGAAGAAACGATCCTTGTACTTGTGGCAGCGGTAAAAAATACAAACACTGCTGTGGCAAAAACGCTTAATTTAAAATCAAATCCTTACACAATTGTGTAAGGATTTTTTACTTTCAATATTGATAGAATGGAGAATAAATAATGAATATATCTATAATATGTGTAGGTAAAATTAAAGAAAAATTCTTAAAAGCTGCTATAGAAGAATATTCTAAACGACTTTCAAGATACTGTAAATTAGATATAGTGGAAGTACCTGATGAAAAAACTCCTGACAATGCCTCTGATAAAGAAGAACAACTAATAAAAGAAAAAGAAGGATTAAGCATTTTGAAACATATTAAAGAAAATATGTTTGTAGTAACATTAGATCTCAAAGGAAAAATGCTTTCTTCCGAAGAGTTATCTGACTTTATAAAAGAATCTGGTATAAGAGGAAATAGTAACTTAGCTTTTATAATAGGCGGATCTCTCGGTCTTTCAAAGAATCTTTTAAAAAGAGCAGATTTTAGCCTCTGTTTTTCTAAAATGACCTTCCCCCATCAACTTATGAGAGTAATTCTTTTAGAACAAGTATATAGAGGTTTTAGGATAATAAACGGTGAGCCATACCATAAGTAAATTGTGAAATTTCACTAAAAATTCTTTAATATATATTTTTTATAGACAATTAACTTCTTCTTATTATAAACTAATAATATAACAAAATATTAATTATATTAGGTGGTATCATATGAATAAAATACATACAGCGTACTATTCTTCCCCTATTGGAATCATAGAGGTTAAAGGTACTTTAGACGGCATTACGTCTTTATATTTTATAGAAGAAAATATAAGCTCCTCTGACATTCCTGATTGCTTAAAAGAATGTATTAAACAATTAGATGAATACTTTAAGGGTATTAGGAAAGAATTTACTGTGAAACTAAACATAAAAGGAACAGAATTTAGAAAAAAAGTATGGGATAAACTAATAGATATACCTTACGCTGAAACTTGCTCTTATATGGATGTTGCCAATGCTGTAGGAAACAAAAACGCCGTTAGAGCTGTAGGTGGAGCTAATCATAATAATAAAATAAGTATAATTATACCTTGCCATAGAGTCATAGGGGCTAATGGAACTCTAACTGGGTATGGTGGAGGTCTATGGCGAAAAGAGTGGCTCTTAAAGCATGAGAAGGAGTTTAATGACCTAAAGGAGAATAATAATATTATTGATATATAATAATAGACTTATCTTAGGAGGAAATAAAACATGGAAATAACATTAGTAAAAAAGCTTTATAGGGAATCACAAAACTTTGCTGGAAAAGATGTAAAGATATCAGGGTGGGTTAGAACCTTAAGAGATTCTAAAACATTTGGTTTTATAGAATTAAATGACGGAAGCTTCTTTAAAAATATTCAAATAGTATTTGAAGAAAGTTTAGAAAACTTTAAAGAAATAACTAAACTCCCTATTTGTACTTCATTATCTGTAGAGGGTACTATTGTACTTACACCAGAATCAAAGCAGCCTTTTGAGATTAAAGCTAAGAAAATAACTGTAGAAGGAAACTCCTCTTCTGACTATCCTTTACAGAAGAAGAGACATACTCTTGAATACTTAAGAACAATAGCCCACTTAAGACCTAGAAGTAACATATTTTCAGCCGTATTTAGGGTTCGTTCCTTAGCAGCCTATGCTGTCCACAAATTCTTCAATGAAAAAGGATTTGTATATGTTAATACTCCAATAATCACAGGTAGTGACTGTGAAGGTGCCGGAGAAATGTTTAGGCTCACTACCTTAGATATAAACAATGTTCCAAAAGACAAAGATGGGAGCATCGATTTTTCACAGGACTTCTTTGGGAAAGAAACTAATCTTACGGTAAGTGGTCAGCTATCAGCTGAAACCCTTGCTCTTGCTTTTAGAAATGTTTATACTTTTGGACCAACATTTAGAGCTGAAAATTCAAATACAGCTAGACACGCAGCTGAATTCTGGATGATTGAACCTGAAATGGCTTTTGCAGAATTAAAGGATTACATGGATGTAGCTGAAGATTTAGTAAAGTATGTTATAAACTATGTACTAGAAAATGCGCCTGAAGAAATGGAGTTCTTTAACTCATTTGTAGATAAGGAACTATTTGCAAGACTAGACAATGTTGCAAATTCAGATTTTGGAAGAATATCTTACACAGAGGCAGTTGACATTCTTGTAAAATCAACAGAAAAATTTGAATATCCAGTAGAATGGGGAATTGATCTTCAAACAGAACATGAAAGATATCTAACTGAAAAGGTATTTAAAAAGCCAATATTTGTTACAGATTATCCAAAGGATATAAAAGCATTCTATATGAGACTAAATGAGGATGGCAAGACTGTTGCTGCCGCAGACTTACTTGTACCTGGAGTTGGTGAAATTATAGGTGGTAGCCAAAGAGAAGAAAGATTAAATGTTCTTGAAAAAAGGATAGAACAAATGGGGCTTAGAAAAGAAGATTACTGGTGGTACCTGGAATTAAGAAAATATGGAGAAACTAAACACTCAGGTTTCGGTCTTGGATTTGAAAGAATTCTTATGTATATGACTGGAATGTCAAATATAAGAGACGTAATTCCATTCCCAAGAACAACTGGTTCAGCTGAGTTCTAAGAGGTGGTTTATGGAAAAAAGAATTGGTGTTATAGGTATAGTTATAGAGAATATTGAAAATGCTTCGAAAGTTAACGATATATTGCATTCTTTTGCACATATTATCGTAGGTAGAATGGGAATTCCATATAAGGAAAAAAATATGTCAGTGATCTCTTTAATAGTAGATGGTACTTCAGATGAAATAAGTGCTATGACAGGAAAACTTGGAAAAGTTCAAAGCGTAAACGTGAAATCAGCAATAACTAAAAAGTAAATTTTATAGTTAATTATTAAAAGGCGAAATCTTCTATATAATAAATTTGGAAGATTTCGCTTTCACTTTTTTACTGTGATGAATATATTAATTTAAATTAAAGTTTTTTTCAATAATTTAAAAAATTTTTTTTGTAACCGATTGCACATCATTTCAATATTTATTAAATTTCGTTAAAATATATAGGGGGAGAAATATATTATCAAAGATAAATTATGATAATAATGCTCTATTTAATTATAAGGATATAGAAAGGCGGTCTTATTATATGAATCTAGCAAACCTATTTCAATTACAAGAAAACTTAGATAAACGCATAACGGAAGAACATGGATTGTATGGAGAACCCCTACTATCAAAGAAAGTACTGGCATTACAAGTAGAGCTTGCGGAGCTTGCTAATGAGACGAGATGTTTTAAGTTTTGGAGCAACAGGAAGCCCTCAGATAGAGAAACTATTTTAGAAGAATATGTTGATTGCCTTCATTTTATATTAACTTTAGGTTTAGAAAAGGGATTTACAGATATTGAACTTGAAGATAAGGAACTTCAGTTTGACTTAACAACGCAATTTTTAAATCTTTACATAGATATAAATGACTTTGTTGTTTGTTCTTCTAAGGATCATTATATAACATTGTTTGAGGATTTTTTAACCCTTGGAAAGATGTTTGACTTTACTATTGAAGAAATACAAGAATTCTATTACATAAAAAATAATATTAACCATAAGAGACAGGATGAGGGATATTAATATCCAAAGAAAAAACCTATGTTTTAATCATAGGTTTTTTCTTTGGGCTTTTTTAATAAAAATAATCAGTCTGGTTAAACTAAATTCGGGAAGGTGATAATAAAATGTTTGGTATACTATCTTCAATAATTGCTGGAATGTGTATGAGTTTTCAGGGCGTTTTTAATACTAGGCTTAGCGATAAAATAGGCACTTGGGAAACAAACGTTTTAGTTCAAGGAATTGGGCTGGCTATAACAGTGTTAGCTCTTCTTATCTATGGAGATGGTAATTTTAAGAACCTTAAAAATTCAAACAAATTATATCTTTTAGGCGGAGTATTAGGTGCTATAATTATATACACTGTAATGTGTGGAATTAAATCTTTAGGCCCTACTTGCTCAATTGCAATTATTTTATTAGCTCAACTTACTTCTGCTGCTTTAATTGATGCTTTTGGTCTTTTTGACACACCTCAGGTTAATTTCGGAATAACGAAGCTAATTGGTGTTATAGTAATGATTGTAGGCATCTTAATATTTAGATACAAATGCTAATATGTATGGCTGATAATTAACTTCAGCCTTATTTTTTTAAATATTTTTCACTATGTATTAGACTAAAACACTATATAAATATATAATAAATATGTTGAAATAAAATTCTTATTTAAAATAAAACATTTAAAATAGATAAATAAGTATACCTCGGGAGGATACCTCAATGGATTTCAAACAAATAGAAGCCTTTATTAATGTAGCTAAATTTAAGAGCTTCTCTAAGGCTGCAAACTCAAGTTTTCTATCACAGCCTGCTATAAGTTCTCATATAGCTAGCTTAGAGAAGGAATTAAGTGTACAACTATTCGACCGAACTTCTAAAGAAGTACTCTTAACACCTGCTGGAGACTCATTTCTAAAATATGCTATAGATATTTTAAATACTCGTGATAAAGCTATTTGTACTCTTGCAAACTTTAATGAAAGGATTAGCGGAAAGCTTAGGTTATCAGCAAGTACTACACCTTGCAATACTATAGTGCCCTCTTTAATAAAAGATTTTCACCAACTATATCCTGATGTTTCATTCGACGTTACAGAACAAAGTTCTGGTGAAATAATTGAAAACATTGCTAAATTCGATTGTGAAATAGGCCTTGTAGGTGAATCAGTTAATAATGAAAAGATTAAAAGTTACAAAATACTAGAAGATGATTTGATTGTAATATCCCCGCCTCACTTTGATTTTCCTTACACGATAGATATAAACTTTCTATTTAAATATAAATTTATATTAAGAGAACATGGCTCTGCCACTCGTAAAACCTTTGAAGATGCTCTGAAAAAACAAAGCATAAATCTTTCAAATATAGATGTATATTTTGAAGTAAATAATTTAGATACACTTTATCAATTTGTAAAAAATGGACTTGGTATATCCATAGTTTCAAAATATGTGTTTAGAGATTACATATCCTTAGGATTTATAAAAGAAAGCCATATAGAAAATCTTTCTCTAAAAAGATATATTTATTTGGTTATTAGCTCTAAGAGAACTCTTACTCCTACTGCAAAAGCCTTTTTTACACTGTGCAAAAATCATTATAAATTTTAATAGACATTTACACTATTAAAATTAATTACAGAGATAGCACATATATTTTATATTATTATTATAATATATAGTGGAATTAATTTTTTAGGAGCGTTAAATGTTTTCCTTTAAACACAAATTAGATCCCAACTTAAAATTAGCCGTAGATAAGAAATATTACAAAAATTATAGGGTTATTATACATTGTAAAACTCTATCAGAAAACATTGAGAAAAAAGTTAACAGCTATAAAGGTAGTATGCTACATTTTATCCCTATCATAAATTGCATATGTGCCATTCTATCATCTAATGCTCTAGAACGTATAGTAGAGTTTCCTCAGGTAGATTATATAGCGCTGGATACCTCTGCATTATTATGTGGGAGGAATGTCCTTTCTTCCAATGGGATAAAATTTCAGGAACGGTATAAGCTAACTGGCAAAAATATATGTATAGGTTTAGTTGATAGTGGCGTGTATCCTCATGTAGACCTTTTAAATCCTAGAAATAAAATAAAAAGATTCTTAGACATTATCAATGAATGTAAGTATCCCTACGATGATAACGGGCATGGCACCTTTATGAGTGGTATAATTTGCGGAAGCGGATATCAATCTAAAGGAGCAAACAAGGGTATTGCAGAAAATAGTTGTATATACTCTATTAAAGCCTTTAACAGCTTAGGAAAAGGTTATATATCAGATATTTTATATTCAATACAAACTCTTATTAATGAAGCTGATGAACACAATATAAAGATCATTTGTCTTCCATTTGAACTTATTTCAAATGACTATTTTATTATATCTCTATTTTCCAAACTATTCGATATAGCCGTAAAACATAACATAACAATTGTAGTGCCTGCAGGACATAATGGAAATACAGAAGGAAGTATAAAAGGAATTGCAACTTTGGACAACTGCATTGTTGTTGGCGGTGTCGATACTAATAATGGACAACTAAAACCATACCAATATTCTTCCGCAGGTCCTTTTGCCAAAATAGAAAAGCCTGACTTGTCAGCTGCAGCTGTTGATATTTTATCCCTAAGTTCAAATACAGGTTATATATCTGAAAGAAACGGGATAAAAATATATCCTAGATGTTTAGAAAACCCTTATACAATCTACTCTGGTACTTCTTGTGCTGCAGCTTATATAAGTGGAGTTTGTGCAATTTTATATGAAAATAACCCTGATTTAACCTTTAAAGACTTACTTTCTCTCTTAAAGGTTTCATGCAAACTTATGGATATACCCAAATGGATTCAGGGTTCCGGTATAGTAGATTTAAATAGGCTTTTGCCTTAAAATTACAAAATAACTAGTGGAAAAGCTTCCTCTAGTTATTTTGTAGTTTTGATTATTCAATATAATTTCCCATGCCTCTAAATTTATCGTATCTTTTTTGAATCAATTCATCTATAGGTTGTTTTTTAAGTATACCAAATGAATCTATCAATTCCTTTTTTATAGCTGAAGCCATTTTATCAAGATCTTTGTGTGCTCCACCTGATGGTTCTTTAATTACCTTATCTATAATTCCGTAACCTTTTAAGTCTTTCGCTGTTATTTTCATAATCTCTGCAGCTTCTTTAGCTCTAGAAGAGTCCTTCCACAATATAGTGGCAAAACCTTCAGGAGATAATATGGAGTACACAGAATTTTCTAACATCCATACTTCATCAGCAACAGCAAAAGCTAATGCTCCGCCACTACCACCTTCACCTATTACTAAGGATATAATAGGTGTCTTTAAATTTGACATTTCAATAAGGTTTCTTGCAATAGCTTCCCCTTGACCTCTTTCCTCTGCTCCTATGCCAGGAAATGCTCCTGGTGTATCAACAAGACACACAATAGGTCTGTTAAACTTTTCAGCCTGTTTCATAAGCCTTAGACCTTTTCTATATCCTTCTGGATTTGGCTGTCCAAAGTTTCTTTTTATATTCTCTGTTGTATTTCTACCCTTCTGGTGTGCTATTATAGTTACAGGATTTCCATCTAGTAATCCAATACCACTAACAACCGAAGGATCATCTCCAAAGTATCTATCTCCATGAAACTCCAAAAAAGAGTCAAATATTCTATCTATATAATCAAGGGCAGTAGGTCTTTCAATCATTCTTGCCAAAGATAGTCTCTCCCAAGCAGTTTTATTATCAAGCTTATTAGTTATCATTTGTTGTACTTTTTCTAACTTTTCCATACGAGCGCTTCCTTTCCTCAGAAAATCTAATAACCTAAAATACTATCTATTTCGGTCGTGAATTGTAAGTATTTTTTTAAGTGTACCTTTTAATTCGCTCCTAGGAACTATCCTGTCTATAAAACCATGTTCTAATAAAAACTCTGCTTTCTGAAAGCCTTCAGGAAGCTCTTGTCTTATAGTTTGTTCTATAACTCTTTTTCCAGCAAAACCGACTAGTGTACCTGGTTCTGCTAAAATAATATCTCCAAGCATTGCAAAACTTGCTGTAACACCACCTGTAGTTGGATCTGTAAGTATGGTTATATACAATAACCCTTCTTCACCAAGCTTACCGATAGCTGCACTTACCTTTGCCATCTGCATAAGTGAAAATATTCCTTCTTGCATTCTAGCTCCACCTGATGCAGTAAAAATAATTACAGGTAGTTTTAAATCTATAGCCTTTTCTACAGCTCTAGTAATTTTTTCTCCTACTACTGAACCCATGCTTCCCATCATAAAATTACTATCCATAACACAAATAACTACTTCTGTACCACTAACTCTTCCCATACCAGTAACTACTGCTTCATTAATACCTGTTTGATGCTTCATCTTTTTTGTTTTTTCTTCATATCCTTCAAAACCTATAGGATTGTCTGATATCATGTTATAATCAAACTCTTTAAATGTATCCTTATCTATTGTTATATTAATTCGCTCTCTTGCATTTAGTCTAAAATGATACCCACAATGATTACATATCTTATTACTTTCATCAAGATCACTCTTATATAAAACTTTGCTGCAGCTTCCACATTTTACCCACATACCATCAGGAATGCTAGGTTTATTATCTGAATTTTCTTCAGTTCTTCTTAGCGATTGTTGACTTACAGTAATATATTTTGTTTTCTTAAAAAAATTATTTAACAAGTTAGCTCACCTCCAGTCAGGAATCCATAGAAAACCTGCTATGAAATCTTAAAGTTATTTTCTATAAATTTGGTGTTATAAGTTCCTTTTATAAATTCTTCACTATTTATAAGTTCAAATTGAAAATCTATATTTGTATGAACTCCTTCTATTAAGAATTCTCCTAATGCTCTTCTCATTTTACATATAGCTTCTTCTCTATTCTTTCCGTGAACTATTAACTTTGCTATCATTGAATCATAAAATGGAGGTATTACATATCCTGAATATACAGCACTATCAATTCTAACATTAAAGCCACCTGGCAAGTATAAGTCCTGTATTTTTCCCGGTGAAGGCATGAACCCTCTTCTAGCATCCTCAGCATTTATTCTACATTCAATAGAATGACCATTTAAGACTACATCTTCCTGTGTAAAATCTAATTTTTCACCTGAAGCAATCTTAATCTGCTCTTTTATTAAATCTATACCTGTAATCATTTCTGTTATAGGATGTTCTACCTGAATACGTGTATTCATCTCCATAAAGTAATAGTTATTATGTTTATCTAATAAAAACTCTATGGTTCCCGCATTGTTATAATTTACTGCTTTAGCTGCACGTACTGCTGTTTCTCCCATGCTGTTTCTTAGCTCTTCAGTCATAATTGAACATGGAGCTTCTTCTAAAACCTTTTGGTTTCTTCTTTGCATGGAACAATCCCTTTCTCCTAAATACACTACATTACCAAAACTATCCCCTAGTATTTGGATTTCAATATGCTTAGGATTTTCTACAAATCTTTCCATATATATAGTTTCATCTCCAAAAGCTGCTTTTGCTTCTGCTCTAGCATTTTCATATGATTTTATAAGCTCACTTTCTTCATAAACTACTCTTATACCTCTTCCGCCGCCGCCTGCAGAAGCTTTAACCATTACAGGGTATCCGATTTCTTTTGCAACTTTTAATAACTCTTTTTCATCTTTTATTGAGCCCTTAGATCCTGGAACTACTGGTACTCCTGCCTTAATCATAATATCTCTTGCATTAGACTTATTTCCCATATTTTCAATACAATCTGGGTCTGGTCCTATAAAAGTTATATTACACTCATTACACATCTTAGCAAACTTACTATTCTCTGATAAAAAACCAAATCCAGGATGAATAGCCTGTGCTCCTGTTAGCACAGTTGCACTTATTATATTTTGTATATTTAAATAGCTATCCTTAGCTGCAGCTGGTCCAATACATACGGCTTCGTCTGCCATCTGAGTATGTATGGCATCTTTATCTGCTTCCGAATAAACAGCTACGGTTTCTATTCCCATTTCTCTGCATGCCCTTATTATCCTAACTGCTATTTCCCCTCTATTTGCAATTAATATCTTATTAAACACTTTCAAAATTCAACTCCCAATACTCTAGTTTTTATCACCTATCATAAACATTATTTCAGCTTCAGCAGCTTTTTTATCATCTACATAAGCTACTGCATTACCTATCCCTGCTGGTCCCTTTATCTTTACTATTTCTACTTCTAGCCTTAGTGTATCTCCTGGTACTACCTTTTTTCTAAATTTAGCTTTATTTATTCCACCAAAAAAGGCTATTTTACCTTTGAAATTTTCATGACTCAAAATAGCTACTGCCCCAGCCTGAGCTAGTGCTTCTATAATTAATACTCCAGGCATAACAGGTTCTTCTGGAAAGTGTCCTTGAAAGAAATATTCATTCATAGTTACATTCTTATATGCTGTAACTTTTTTACCTGATTCCATATAAGTTACCTTATCAATTAATAAAAAAGGATATCTATGAGGAATAATTTTTTGTATTTCTTTTACTCCAAAGTTAACATTAAACTCTGTATTCTCCATTTAACTTCCTCCTCTTTGCTTAAAAAGCCTACTATTGAGCTTTTATCTTAAACATAGTCTGACCATATTCAACCATTTGTTGATTATCAACTAAAACTTCTACTATTTCCCCATCTACTTCACTTTGAATTTCATTCATAAGCTTCATAGCTTCAATAATACAAAGTGTATCTCCCTTTTTCACCTTTGAACCTACCTTCACATAAGATGGCTTATCTGGGCTAGCAGAACCATAAAAAGTTCCTACAATAGGTGATACTACTTTTTTAATATTATCATCTTCTATTACAGGCTTAATCTCTTCCTTTATTTTCTCAATTATATCTTCTTTTTTATATAATTTAGTTTCAATAGATTCTTCTGTAATATTATTTTGACTTTCTACTTCAATGTTAGAATCATTTCTTAGTTGTGTTGAAAAATCAAGCTCACCTTGTTTTCTCATTACTATAGAAATGCCCTGCCAGTTAACTTCTAAATATCCTAGCTTAGAATCATCCATAGTCTTTATCATTTCTTTAATTGCATTAACATCCATATTACTCACTCCACTTTTTTAATAAAATTACTGCATTGTGTCCTCCGAAACCTAAGGAATTGGACATAGCATATTTAATATCCTCACTTCTACCTTGGTTTGGTACATAATCAAGATCACATTCTTCATCCTGTACTTTATATCCTACTGTCGGTGGTATAAATCCTTCACCTAAAGCTTTAACACATACGATTGCTTCTATAGCTCCTGCTGCTCCTAATAAGTGACCTGTCATAGATTTAGTAGAACTTACAGGTATATTCTTTGCAATCTCTCCAAACACTCTCTTTATTGCAGCGGTTTCCACTTTATCATTTATTGGTGTACTTGTTCCATGTGCATTTATATAAGATACTTCTTCTTTATTTATTCCCGCTTCTTTAATAGCAAGTTCCATAGCCCTTGCTGCACCTTTTCCCTCTGAATCTGGAGAAGTTATATGATATGCATCACAAGTTGAACCATATCCAACTACTTCTCCATATATAGCGGCTCCTCTTTCCTGTGCATGTTCAAGGGACTCTAGTACTAATATTCCTGCCCCTTCACCCATAATAAATCCATCTCTTTCCTTATCAAAAGGAACAGATGCTCTATTAGGATCAGTGCTTTTTGATAAAGCTGTTAAAGATGTGAACCCAGCTATAGATAATGGTGTGATTGACGCTTCAGTTCCTCCAGCTATCATTATATCAGCTAAATCATTTTTTATAGTACGATAAGCTTCTCCTATAGAATTTGTTCCAGTTGCACAAGCTGTAACTACTGTTGTACATATTGCTTCTGCACCAAACTTAATTGCTATATTTCCTGCTGCCATATTACTTATTATTATAGGAATAAATAACGGCTGAACTCTTCCAGGACCCTTTTCTAAAAGTTTTGTTTGCTCCTTTTCTATGGTTCCTATACCACCAATTCCTGAACCAACTATAACTCCAAATCTTTCTTTATCTATTTTTTCTAAATCTAATTTTGAATCTTCTACTGCTTCAATAGATGAAGCTAAAGCAAATTGGCAAAATCTATCCATTCTCTTTGCTTCTTTTTTATCCATATAGTTTATAGGATCAAAATCCTTAACTTCAGCAGCAAGTTTCGCCTTAAAATTTTCTATATCAAAACACTTAATAAAGTCTATACCATGAGTCCCACTTTTTATATTATTCCAAAATGTTTCTACATCATTACCTACTGGTGTTACTGCTCCTAGTCCTGTAATTACAACTCTTCTTTTCATTATTAATTCACCAACCTTTAATTTAATTTACATAACCATTCCACCATCTACATTTATTACTTGACCAGTAATATAATCTGCAGATGGAGAAGCTAAGAAAGCTACCAAATTTGCAACATCCTGAGCAGTACCAAACCTCTTTAACGGTATACTATTTATAGTACTTTCCTTTACCTTATCTGATAAAACCTCTGTCATATCTGTTTGAATAAATCCAGGCGCTACAGCATTTACAGTAATACCTCTTGATGCAAGTTCTCTAGCAGCAGACTTAGTCATACCTATTATTCCTGCTTTTGCTGCTGAATAGTTTACTTGACCAGCATTACCTGATACTCCAACTACTGAAGATATACTTACTATCTTTCCAGATCTTTGCTTCATCATTATAGGTGTTGCATGTCTTATACAATTAAATGCACCTTTTAAATTTACTTCTATTACTTTATCAAAATCATCTTCTTTCATACGAAGAATTAAGCCATCTTTTGTAATACCTGCATTATTAACGAGTATATCCAAAGAACCAAAAGCTTCTACAGCCTTCTTCATGATATTTTCAGCTTCTGAAAATACGCTAACGTCACCTTGAACAGCTATCGCTTTGCTACCTTTAGATTCAATTTCTTTAATCAGTTCTTCAACTGAGTTTGAATTACTTCTATAGTTAATTACTATATTTGCTCCTAGTTCTGCTAATTTAAGAGCTATAGCTTTACCAATACCACGGCCGGCTCCAGTGACTACTGCTGTTTTTCCCTTTAAACTTTCCATTGATAACATTCTCCATTCTATTTTTTTAGTTTTTCTATAGTACTCTCCAATGATTTTAAATCCTGAACATTTAATACTAGCGCTTTTCTGTTTATCTTTTTTACAAACCCACTTAATACTTTGCCTGGTCCAATCTCAACAAAAGTATCTACGCCCATATCCATCATTGTTCTTATACTTTTTTCAAAAAGCACTGTACTCATTACCTGATTCTTTAAGAATGGTTTTATTTGTTCTTTACTTTCCACAGCCTCACCTGTAACATTTGTTATTACTGGAATAAGAGAATCATTTATTGTCACATTCTTAAGCTCTTCCTCTAATTTGTCTGCCGCAGGTTTTAGCATTGATGTATGAAAAGGACCACTAACTGTAAGTATAACTGCTTTTAATGCGCCTTTTTCTTTTGCTTTTTCACAAGCCTTCTCTACTGCTTTAATCTCTCCACCAATTACGATTTGTCCTGGACAGTTTAAATTTGAAGGCTCCACTATACCTATATCAGAAGCCTCACTACAAGCTGCTCTAACTTTCTCTTCATCTAATCCTATTATTGCAGCCATAGTACCAATACCCTGTGGTACTGCTTCTTGCATATACTTTCCTCTTTTTTTAAGCAACTTAACCGCTTCTTCAAATTCTAATGCTCCACTACAAACTAAAGCGGAATATTCACCAAGACTTAATCCTGCCGTAATATCTGCTTTTATTCCGTGGCTTTCTAGTCCCTTTGCTGCTGCAATACTTACAGCTAGAATAGCTGGTTGAGTATTTTCAGTGCTGTTCAAATCCTGTTCTGGTCCTTCAAAGCACATATCGCTTATTGAAAATCCTAAAGCCTTATCAGCGCTTTCAAATATATCTCTACATATATCTATATTTTCATATAATTCTTTTCCCATGCCAACATATTGTGCCCCTTGACCTGAGAATAAAAAAGCTATTTTACTCATATAATCCTCCACACTTATCCAATTTGGAACATTTTTGACACTTTTTTTAAATTCACTTCTGCTTCACTAAATATTTCTTCTATTATTTCACTACAACTTTGTTCCTTACAAACAAGTCCCGCAATCTGTCCTGCCATTACTGAGCCATTATCAACGTCCCCTTCACGGACAGCCTTTGATAGTGCTCCTCTTCCTAATTCTTCAAATTTCTCTACAGGAGCTCCCTCTTTTTCTAAAAGCTGAAGTTGTCTTACTAGCTTATTTCTTAAGACACGTACTGGATGCCCTGTAGGTCTACCTGTAACTTGAGTATCTATATCCTTTGCATTTAATACCTTTTGCTTATAATTTGGATGAACGGTACACTCATTTGCTACTAAAAACCTTGTTCCCACTTGTATTCCTGAGGCACCTAACATGAATGCTGCAGCTGCTCCTCTTCCATCACCTATTCCCCCGGCTGCAATTACAGGAATATTAACAGCATCAATTATTTGTGGAACTAATACCATAGTGGTAAGTTCGCCTACATGACCTCCTGATTCGCATCCTTCTGCAATAATAGCATCAACTCCTGCTCTTTCCATTCTCTTAGCTAATGCTACTGAAGCTACTACAGGTATAACCTTTATACCGTGACTCTTCCACATTTCTATATATTTACCTGGACTTCCTGCTCCTGTAGTGACAACTTTAACGCCTTCTTCACAAACCATTTTTGCAACTGCTTCCGCAGTTTCACCTAAAAGCATAATATTTACACCAAAAGGCTTATTCGTTAACTTTTTTGCTTTACGTATTTCGTCTCTTATCCAATCTAAAGGAGCATTACCTGTAATAATACCAAGTCCTCCTGCATTAGAAACAGCTGCTGCTAGAGAACTATCTGCAATCCATGCCATTCCACCTTGTATAATAGGATATTTTATTCCGACCATATCGGAAAATATGGAATTAATCATACTTCTTCCTCCCGAATATCAAATTATAAATTTTTATTTAACTTTATTCCTCTACTCTATCTTCAACAAACCTTACTGCTTCACCAACTGTTTTAATTGATTCAGCATCTTCTATCTGTACACTAAATTCTTCTTCTATCTCTATAATTATTTGAAAAAGATCTAGCGAATCTACTCCCAACTCTTCAAAAGAAGTATCCATTGTTATATCACTTTCCGATAACCCTAGTTGTTCTGCCATTATCCTCTTAATCTTTTCAAAAGCCATCCTCTTACCTCCAACCCCTTATTTACCACTCAATTATTAATCCTCCATAGGTTAGGCCTCCGCCAAATCCTATGAGTAAAATTTTATCTCCACGTTGAAGTAGGTTCTGTTGTACCATATCATCTAATGCAATACCCACACTTGCAGCAGATGTATTACCAAATCTACTTAAATTTAAATAGAATTTTTCTTCACTTACACCTAATCTTTTAGCTGCTGATTCTATTATTCTACAATTAGCTTGATGTGGTACTATATATTTTATATCTTCTAAAGAACAATTTGCATCTTCTAAAAGCTTTTCTACTCCCTGTGTTATAATCTTTACTGCAAACTTAAATACTTCTCTACCATCCATCTTAATTGCAACATCTAGCTGTTTATCTAAGAATTCTTTACTTACATATGGGTTTTTTACAGGAATCGCATAACTAACTAAAGCTTTTCCTTTGCTGCCATCAGATCCCCTGTAAATAGATAGTATACCTTCAACATCAGAAGACTTTAAAATAGCTGCTGATGCTCCATCTCCAAATAGTACACAGGTATTTCTATCCTCCCAATTAATAATCTTAGAAAGAGTCTCTGCACCAATAACTAATACAGTCTTAGAACTTCCTGTTCTTATAAACTGTGTTGCAACATCTAAACCATAAATAAACCCTGAACAGGCTGCTGAAATATCAAAGCAAGTAGCATTTACAGCTTTTATATTACTTTGTACTATACAAGCTGTGGATGGGAAAAAGGAATCTGGTGTAGCAGTGCCTACAATAATTAAATCTATATCTTCGGCCTTTATCCCTGCATTTTCTATGGCCTTTAATGCTGCTTTTGAAGCCATATCCGATGTATTTTCTCCCTCAGATATTCTTCTTTCCTTTATGCCTGTTCTGCTACTTATCCATTCATCACTGGTATCTACAATACAGGATAAATCATTATTAGTTACAACTTTTGGTGGCACATAGCTTCCTGTACCCATAACCTGTACCTTATTCATTGCTAATCTCCTTTAAGTTAGTTTTTAAATTATACTTACATTTAAAGAACTCATTAAGTTTTTCTAAGGATTTAACTAAAATCCCCTCTTCTTCTTCTGTAAGCCCTTCTATAGTAGCTTTGACCATATCTGCATGGAACTTTTGATGAACTCTGTAAGCAAGCTTACCTTTCTTAGTTAACTGAATATTCACTATTCGCCTATCTGCTTCACTTTTCTTTCTTGCCACATAACCTTTTTTAACTAAATTATTTATTGCTGCAGTCAGAGTTCCTAATGTTATGCTAAGGCTACATGCTACCGCTGTCATAGTCCTAGGCGTATACATTCCTATAGCTTGAATTGTGTGAATTTCCGTAACAGATACGTCACTGAAAGAGCCAGATTGAAGAGCTCTTTGTTCTATTTCTAGTATATCATTGAAGGTATCTACTAAAAGTTCATTTAGAACCTTTATACAATCACTCACCAAATCACCACTTTAACATCAATATTTACCAAAAGCTTCTTTATCCATTATAAACTTTTTCAGCAGCTGTAACTAGCTCATCAATTAATTCTTTTACAGTAACAATCTTATCTATCCTATAAGCGCTACTACCTGAAAAAATTAATCCTTCTTCCACATTTCCTCTAACAGCTTCAATTAAAGCTTTAGAAATACAATAAGGCGTCTCTTTAGGATTACATTTTTTTAAACAGTTAAAGCACTTTTTCGGGCTGATTCTTTCTACTTCAACTTGATTTATAAATCTATTTTTAATTGCTCTACCTGGAAGCCCTACAGGACTTTGTATAATTTTAATATCATCCTTATTTGAGTTAATATATGCATTCTTATAATTTATATCTGCGTCGCACTCTTCTGTAGCTACAAATCTTGTTCCCATTTGTACCCCTGAAGCACCTAGTTTTATAAATTTTACAATGTCTTCTCCTGAATAAACTCCTCCTGCTGCTACAACAGGAATTGACTTTTTATACTCATCTTCAAATGGTTTTAAAGCTTCTATTACCTCAGGAACTATATCCTCTAAAGATGTTTTTCCCTCTGTTAGCTGTTCTCTCTTAAATCCTAAGTGTCCTCCTGCCTCAGGACCCTCAACAACAACCATATCAGGCATCCTAGAATACTTTTTAGTCCATTGCTTTACAATAAGAGCAGCAGCCTTTCCTGAAGAAACAATAGGTGCGATTTTAACATTACTTCCTTCTACAAGTTTAGGTAATGATAATGGAAGTCCAGCACCTGAGATGATTATATCTACTTGTTCTTCCACACAAGCTTTTACCATATCTTCATAGTTATTAATGGCAACCATAAGATTAACCCCTAAAATTCCCTTAGGGCTTAATTCTCTTGCCATCCTAATTTCTTTTTTTAATCCTCTAACATTTGCATCTTTAGTATTAGTTGTAAAATCTGATTCTCTATATCCTATTTGAACTCCAGATATTACACCAATACCACCTTCATTTGCTACCGCTGATGAGAGTTTATAGCCAGATACCCCTACACCCATACCACCTTGTATGATTGGCACCTGAGCTTTTAACTCCCCAATAATTAATGGAGGTAGTTTCATCTAATCGTCCCCTTTTGAATTATTTTTAACTATCAAATACTTTGATAGTCAAAGTATATATGAAAAGCCCTTGACTGTCAACATTTTTTACATAAAAATCAATTTATGTAATATAAATCCTGGGGAGATAAAAGGAGTAATATCTCTAAAATATCTAATCAATTTTAGTTACAATATTACTCCCAAATTTAATATATATTAATTATTTAATATAAGTATTTTAAAGGATCCTGTGGGACATTATCAATTCTTACCTCAAAATGTACATGTGGCCCAGTACTCCTACCTGTACTACCTACTTGCCCTATCTTCTCCCCACGTTTTACATATTCTCCTAAATTTACTCCTATACTACTACAATGAGCATAAATAGTTTGAACATTTGAACCGTGATCAATTTTAATTACATTACCATATCCATCTTCCCACTCAGTACAGCATACCTTTCCATCCATTGCAGCGTAAATAGAATCTCCCATAGATGCTCCTATATCTATTCCATTATGCATCTTTCCCCATCTTACTCCAAATGGTGAAGTTATTCCTCCTTTAGATGGTGTATACATAAAGTTAGATAAAGATGATGCTCTTGAAAGACTTAATTTCTTATCTTTATTTATTTCATTTTCTTTGACGAAACATACTAAAGAATCCTTTTTATTCTTATTTATTATGTTAACAACCTCTTCTGTAGTTTTTATCTCCCCAATACTAACATCTTGTTTTATATACGTTACATTATTTTTCAATTTAAAATTTCCAGTATCATCTTTTTGCTTACATATATCTTTAATAGTATCTAAAACCTTTGTAATTTCATTTTCATTAGCTAGAACTGCTATCTTTTTCCCATCAGATTTCATTATAACACCGGATACTGTTGTAATACTATTCTTTACTATACCTTCCCTAAGACTGTTAAAACTGCTTAAATCTTTTAAAGATACTGGTACATACTGAAATTTTACATCATCTTTCAACATAACCTTTCCAAACCTTTTTTCTAATTCTATCTCTATATCCTTTTTAGCACTGTAGAATTTTTCCTTACCTTCAATGTATGCCAAGTGTTTACCGTTCATATATACCTCATAGGCATTTGGCTTATGTTGTATATATTGAATAAGTACAGCAGTAGCAATAATAACAGCTAAAAAGCTTAATGACAATTTAGCCTTATTACCAAATGACAAAATAATCAACCCTTTCTACATCTCTATATTTTTACCCACATTTCTTTATTCTTCCTAAAATTATAAAAATTATTACCTATTTTGAGGTTTTTTTTTCATTGTTATAATTTTTTTATTTTGTTATAATTACTTATTAGATATTGTTTTAAAAATATAAAACTCAATTGAAGGTAGGTTTTAACATATATGAGTACTTTTGTATTTAAAAGTAGAAGTTCGAATTACACCCCTGTAAGTAATATTTTTATAGATAAATTTATGCCAAAAGCCCGAGGAGAATTCGTTAAAGTATATCTTCTAGGGCTAAAATATTGTGTTTCTGGTGAGTTCGGCGTTAGTTCTGAGATAATGGCAAGTGCCTTACACCTCTTAGAAACAGATGTATTAAATGCATGGAACTACTGGAATGATGAAAATGTTATCAAGATAATTCCTATAGATAATATGGGAAATTACAACATTGAATTTTTAGAGGTATCTGATGTCCCCGAGGGAAAAGAAGATAATATAAATCTATTAGAAGAATTAAATAAAAATTCAACAAAAGATATGCTCCAAGACATAGAAAAGCTATTAGGAAGACCACTTTCTTCAAAAGAAATGACCATGTATATAAGTTGGCTAAAGGACTTTAGTTTTTCACCTGAATTAATACTTCTTTTAATTCAATATTGTGCCTCAAAAGGTAAAACTGATTGTCGATATATAGAGAAAATCGCCCTTGCTTGGTTTGATTCAAAAATAAAAACCTTAGATGATGCTCAGGTCTTTATAAAAAAACATGAAGATAAGTGGATAAATATAAGAAAAATACTAAATTACCTTGGAATAAAAGATGCTGAAATAATGAAACCACAAGAGGAAATGTTAAATAAATGGATTAATACTTATAGGTTTTCAACAGATGTTATATTTAAGGCCTGCGATGTATGTTTCCAAAGGATAAATAAATCAGATTTTAAATATATTGATGGAATCTTATCAAGTTGGTATAAAGATGAAATTAAGACAGTAGAAGATGTGGATAGAAGAGATCTTAAAAAAGATACTAAAAAATCTAATTACAATAACAATTCTAATGCTGGATTTAAAAATAATAATTATAATAAGTCATCAAACAGCACATTTAATAACTTTAAACAAAGAGATTATGACTTTGATGATTTAAAAAAGAAACTATTAGGATGGGATAATAAATGATTAAAGGGTATCAGAGCAGTATAATTAAAGTTTATGAAAATATAAGGGAATCTGAACAAAAATCACTGAACTTAAGAAGAGAAGAAATAGAAAAAAGGATTCCTGAGGTTATAAAAATAGAGAAGGAAATTGCAAAGCTATGTTTAAAGTTATCGATAAGCATATTAAATAATGCAGAAAATAAAGATATATATCTTAAAGAATTAAAGGAAAAAATCACAGACTTGAGAATTAGAAAATCAGAAATTTTAGTAGGCAGTAATTATCCCATAGATTATCTAGAATTACATTATAGGTGCCCAAAATGTAAGGATACTGGCTTTATTGGTAATAATAAGTGTATTTGTTACAAGCAAAAACTTGTAGAACTATATTATGAAAACTCAGACCTGAAAGAAATACTGAGGAAAAATAACTTTGAAAACTTTAACATGGAACTTTACTCTTCCCGCAAAACTGGTAATGAACCTATAAGTCCTAGAAAGAATATAGAAGAAATAGCATCTAAGTCTTGGAATTTTGTTGAAAAGTTTTCATCTACTGATGAAAACTTGTTATTCCTAGGAAACCCTGGAACAGGTAAAACATTTTTATCTAATTGTGTAGCAAAAGAATTATTAGACAGGGGTTATTTAGTAATATACAGGACTGCTGAAGCCTTAATTCATGATTTAAAGCATATAAGATTTAATAATGATGATACACTACAAGATCTATTATTGAATTGTGACTTACTTATAATAGATGATTTAGGTTCTGAGCAGATAACAGACTTTTCTAAAACAGAGTTATTTAACTTACTAAATAGGAGACTTCTAAAAAAAAGTAAGCTGTTAATATCTACAAACTATGACTTAGAAGATTTATTAAAAATATATTCAGAGAGAATTTCTTCAAGATTACTTGGTGAATTTACTCTATGTAACTTTTTGGGTGAGGACATAAGAATTCATCAAAACATTAAAAATCAAAGATATTAATGAAAAGGCATGGTTTTGTTTAAAAAACATAATCATGCCTTTTTAACAAAACTTTTCAACAGAATATGTTATAATTTCATCCACAACTTACTGTATGTGTGCATAACTTTTATTTTATACTGTGTATAAATTTCTTTTAAGATGCCTAACATCTATATTATATATTTTTTATACGATAACTACCCGATCTAATACTCCCATCTGATTCAAGTTTCACTTCATAATATCAAGCTTTTATTTTACAAATAAAAAGCTATGTTGCTATTAGAAATACTTTAACTTAGGATTTTTTTGCAAAATAAAAACTGCACAATATAAATTGTGCAGTTTGGTGCTGGCAGCAAGAATCGAACTCGCGACCTACTGATTACAAGTCAGTTGCTCTACCTGCTGAGCTATGCCAGCAAATATTTTTATGGCGACCCAGAAGGGACTCGAACCCTCGACCTCCGGCGTGACAGGCCGGCACTCTAACCAACTGAGCCACTGGGCCATAATGTGGTGGGCACAACAGGGCTCGAACCTGTGACCCTCTGC
>Ga0183101_1000145_pt4 | contig 25096 bp, 25 predicted proteins | sample Biomet3_FD_127790 | JGI IMG/M metagenome (GOLD analysis project Ga0183101, IMG submission 127790) | Microbial communities from bioreactor (seeded with sewage sludge) at LBNL, California, USA - Biofuel metagenome 3 | ecosystem: Engineered > Bioreactor > Anaerobic > Unclassified ...
TTTTTCCCTTTGCCCCTTATCCTTGCTTGTGCTATATTCTTCTTCGCCGAATACACGGACCATTGGTGTAGCGGTCTAACATGTCTCCCTGTCACGGAGAAGATCGGGGGTTCGAATCCCCCATGGTCCGCCAAATCGCAGGCGTAGTTCAATGGTAGAACATCAGCCTTCCAAGCTGATTACACGAGTTCGATTCTCGCCGCCTGCTCCAGAACAGAATAAAGTCCCGATCAAATCGGGATTTTTATTTTTTTAGTCTCAATAATGGGGAGATAAAAAGACCATAAAAAAGGCATAAACAAGTTTTTGTTTCTCTTTTTCCGTCTTTAAGCCTCCAAGATAATGGGGTTTTGCAGGGATATTTAATAAAGGCCCCCTTCCTCCGTTTCCTTCTTTCTTTGCCCATTCCTCGTTTCTTCCTCGTTTCTTCCTCCTTCAAAAGATGGGAAACGGGGTTCAAATTTGGTAACATAAAATGTTATGAAACAGAAAGCGTTCCTTTCGCTTGCCCTTCTCTCCTTGAGCCTTAGCCTATCTTCTTGTGGCGGCTCTTCTATCTCTTCGCTTTCTTCCTCTTTGTCTTATTCGGAAAGTTCGAGCCCAATCTCGATTTCTTCCCCCATCTCTTCCTCTTCGTCTTCTTCCTCAAGTTTCGCTTCAACTAACTCTAGCGATTCTTCATCATCTTCAGAAACGTCTTCATCGTCTTCTGAGACGCCTTCATCATCATCGCTCCCCGCTTCTTCTTCAAGCCTTCCCTCTTCCTCGAGTTCCTCATCCGCAACGTCTTCTAGCCCTAATTCTTCTTCGACTTCTTTTGGTGGCTACTACGATGGCATTGACTTTTCTTTAACCGAGGCCGCTCTTAAGACTGCCCTTTTTCATCTCATTAGTCCTCATACCAGTCGTGGCTATTCAGCCTTGTGGACAGCCTACGCGACCACCGACATCGATGCCGATGGCAAAATTTGGGATATGTATTCGAAATACCGCTGGACCTATGGCAAGAGCGATGCCGGCGGGGATCAATGTGGGTCGTATTCCGTCGAAGGCGATTGCTATAACCGCGAGCACACGATTCCCCAATCCGTCTTCAATGACGCGACACCAATGGTTTGCGATGTCCACCACATTTTCCCGACCGACGGGAAGGTCAATGGCATCCGCAGCGATTATCCTCATGGCAAAGTCGATAAAGCCACCTATACTTCAACGAATGGCACTTTGATCGGATCGAGCGATACGACCACGGGATATAGCGGAACTGTCTGTGAACTCGCCGACGAATATAAAGGCGATTTTGCTCGAGCTTATTTCTATTTTGTGACGTGCTACGAGGATAAAATCCCCTCCTATTCTTTCCCTTCTTTTAGCAAAAATACCTATCCCTCTCTTGCTTCTTGGGCGCAAAAGCTCTATGTTCAATGGGCGAAGGATGATCCGGTTTCCGAAAAGGAAACGAAGCGCAATCAAGCGGCTTACGTTTTTCAAAACAACCGTAACCCCTTTGTTGACCACCCGGAAGCCATTACGGCAATCTGGGGATAAGATTGAGGAAAAAGAAACACCATGGAAAAAATCTTTGTTTTAGCGACACACAATAAAAACAAGGTCCGTGAATACCGCGAACTCTTAGAGCCCCTCGGCTACAAAATCCTTTCCGCGAGCGATATGCTCATCGAGAATGAACCCGAAGAAAACGGTTCGACCTATCGCGAGAACTCCTACATCAAAGCTCGGGCGCTTAGAAACGTCGTCCCTTATCCGGTTATCGCCGATGATTCAGGCATTGAAATCGCCGCGCTGGGCGAACATTTTCCCGGTTTGCATTCTGCCCGCTGGGCTGAAGAAATCGCCCATGGGGATTATGCGAAAGTCGACCAACACGTTCTCGATCTTTTAAAGAACAAGAGCAACCGAGATGCCGAATATCATTGCTGCATTTGCTTGCTCGAGAATAGCGATAGCGAACCCCTTTATTTCGAAGGGGTCTGTGAGGGACGCATCCTCAAAAAGATCACGGGAAACAATGGTTTCGGTTATGATCCGATTTTCCATGAAAACGCCCATAACTTGGATTTTGGAACCTGCAGTGAAGACGAAAAAAACGCCATCTCCCATCGGGCGAAAGCGTTTGCGAAACTCAAGGATTACCTCGCTAGTTTAGCAAAGTGAGAACCAAGCCCGAAAGGATAAAAGCCTGACCTAATAAATACGTCAGCATGATGTAAAAATCCCGACGTTTGATGTCTTTGATGAATATCGTATAAGCCAAGATGCAATCGGAAGCGATGAAAAAGACGTCGCCGATGATCACCAAATAGAAATAATTCGCAAAGCCTAAAGCGCAGCCCATAATCGCGCTGACGCCAACGCTAACGAGAATCGTGCTATAGAAAATACCAAAGGTGGTGAAGATTTTCGAATGGTCGGTGATGAGGCTCATCGGATAGACCGATGCCATCATCAGCAAGACGACATATAAAATCATCCAGGCCCAAGCAAAAGGAGAGGAAGCAAACGCTCCGCCGGCATAAAGAATTTGCAGCATGCTCGCAATATAAAGTCCGTGGCCAATCCAGAAAGAAACAACGCCAAGGCCAACGCAGACTTTATTATCTTTCCAAATCAAAATGATATCGCCAATGAATCCCGCTAAGGCGGCGATATGAAGCATCGGATAATGAGGAACAGCGAGAATGACTGCCAAAGAAAGGAAGAACAAGCAAAAAGGCTTCGAAATCTTCCGAACTTTTTCTTTTTCAAGGAAGCCCGAAATCAAATTGATGATCGAAGCGATGACGAAGAGGATAAGAAAGGCGTAAAAGAAACCGCCGCGGACTCCAGTCGGTAAATTCATGAATTCTCCTTATGTTCAGCCTTAGCTTCCGCTTTTGCTTTGCGTTTGGCAAGGCGTACTTCCTGTTTCTTTTGATAGGCCGCTAAGCGCAGTTCGTTCTGCGCCTTCAAATTATCCAAGTATTCTGACATCAAAGCGGAGAATTCACCCGTCTTTGTTTTGAAAGGCAAGATCCATTCTGGGGTCTTCTTAAGCCGCTTATAATGCTCTTGGAAAGAGACCTTGATTTTGTCCCAATCGACGACCAATTTGCTGTCGGCGACCGCCTTGCGGATTTTGGTGACGAGCCCGAAGCTCCAGCCAAGGTCAACCGCCAAAATACCATAGAAGAAACTCTCAACCATTGCGGTGGCCATGATGTTGCTCATATACCAGCCCACCATGGATTTAAAACCAGGATTGATCCATAGAACATAAATCGCGGCAAAGATCGCCCAAATCAAAGAAAAGAGCGGACAAATGATGCCTTGAAAGTTACCCCAACGATTGGAATAGTCCCAAAGTTTGATTTTCATTCCTTTGATGAAGACCAAGCCCGCAATGAGTTCAATGAGGGTCATCAACGCGCCGATGGAGAGTATCTCGATTGTGGTGTTCCAGTAAGAATTTGCAGAGATATTGCCCCAAGGGATATCGTTGGTGAAGAGATAAAATCCCACGACACCGAAGCCATAGAGAGGTAATAAGGGGCCGGTCAAGAAGCCAGGGTTAACCCATTTCTTCTGCGAAACATAACGCCGAAAGAAAAGTTCGGTTACCCAGCCAAGAAAGCCACCGAAGAAGAAGAGTCCGCTATAGGTCAGAAACCAAGTCATGTCGATATTGTAGCATACCCTTTTCTTTTGCGGGACTTTATAATAGTTCTATGGAATCGAAAAAATTAACGGCTCGACAATGGGTGTCTCTTTTACTGATCGGCTTATGTGGACAATTAGCCTGGTGCATTGAAAACAACTACATCAACATGTGGGTCTACTCGCAATCTTCGAGTACTTCCGCCATCACATGGATGAGCGTTTTCTCGGCGATCGCCGCCACCTTAACGACCATTTTCATGGGGGCTTTAAGCGATAAACTCGGCAATCGAAAAACTTTTATTGCTGTGGGCTATGTCGTTTGGGGCGTTTCCGTCGTTTCCTTTTCCTTTATTAACCGCGATAACATGGCGGCTCTATTCGGCGATAGCAATGCCGTCTTGGGCGTTGGCATTTTCATGGTGGTTCTCGACTGTGTGATGACTTTCTTTGGCTCGACTTCGAACGACGCTTGTTTCAACGCTCGCGTAACGGAAATCACCAATAGCCAAAACCGAGGCAAGGTTGAAACGGCGCTCTCCGTTCTTCCTTTATTCGCGAACGTCATCGTCCTTTTCGTCGCTTTGATTTTTGGCGCTAACGCCCAGCTTTCGGAAGATCAAAAGAAAGCGATCCTCCCTGGCGAAAGTAGCGCGTCTTTCCTCAAGATGCCCTGGTTTTACTTCTTCCTTGCTTTCGGCGTTCTCATGATTCTCGTTGGCATCATTTCGCTCTTCTTATTGGAAAAAGACAAAATCGCGCCCAAAAAGGATGCGAAATATTGGAGCAGTCTCATCTATGGCTTCAAACCCAGCGTGATTAAGAAAAATCCGAAACTCTATATTGCGTTATTAGGCTTCATGGCTTTCAACACCGCCATCAATTGCTTTATGCCTTTCTACATGGTCTTCTTTCAGAATTCTAAAACTTATGGTGGGGCTGGCATTGGTTCAGGCACGGACTTCTTCGTTTGCCTTGGCTCGATTTTGATTGCCGCCTCGCTTCTCGCCATCATCGTCGGGCTCTTCATGGACAAAATCGGGAAAATGAAACTCCTCTTACCAGCCTTGGCTCTCACCGGGGTTGGCTTGCTTCTCATGTATTTTTCCCATGACGAATGGGCTTATATCGTTTCCGGGATCTTGATGATGGGCGGTTATCTCATCTCCACCGCCATCCTTGGCGCCATTATCCGCGATGAAACCCCCGCGGATCAGGTTGGACTCTTCCAAGGCGTTCGCATGGTTTTCGTCGTCTTAATTCCTTTCGCCGTTGGCACCCCCATCACGAATTTGGCTTTCACCTTAAGCGGCATCACCTACACCGACTCCTATAATCAAACTTCACCCGCACCGACGGCGATCATGTTCTTAGTGGCCTTGGCTTTCATCGTTCTAGCCATCGTTCCTTCGCTCTGGCTGATTCTCCGTGAAAAAAAGAGCCTTAAGGCTCCGACGAATCCGGCCAAAGAATAAAGACAAGCTTTTAGGCGGGGAAGAAGACGGCATCCGCCATCATCGTATATTGATCAACCGTTTTGCCCGAATAATTGGTGCCATCGCAATTAACGAAGCGTCCCGTCCACGAGGTCGCGGTCGGCGAGGTCTTGCTCGGGTCGATGCTCACGCTTTGGGTGTCATAAGAGATTGTCGTGGTCCCAGAAGAAACGACGCAGGTAAAAGATTTGGTGAAAGGCACCGAAATCTCGCCTAAGAGAGACGCATTAGCGTTTGCCTCGGGGTCTTTATCGTAGAACTTAGCGGCAAAAGAATGCAAAACCTTCGAATAATTCGCCATAAATGAGACGCTAACGCCCTCGGACATTTTGCCCAGCGAAAGCCAGGAAGTGCCATTGGAAAGATAAAGTGGGTAAGTCGGATTCGAAGCGTAGACATCGTTTAAAGCTGTTTCAACGAAAAGCGTTCCCGCCGCTAGGACGGTGTCACTCTTGCTTTCGCCACTGGCAAAAGCCCAAGTCGAAGGGATCGGAGCGAGACTGGTGTCGCCCTTCAAAGAAAAAGCCGGATTCTTTAAGCTACTTTGACTCGGGTTCACAAAATCATAGCCCCAGAAGCCGTGAGTGTTGGCAGTCGGGTGGTTATAGTCAACCTGTTGGTAAGAAGCAAGAGTTGGAAAGGCGGGAGTATCGCCCCATTTCAATCCGCTCACACTACTATCGGCAGCTTTGATGTTATCGTCGTTATAGAAATTGGCGCTGAAGGTATAATCTTTTTCAACAAATTTAGCCTTGACCTTGAGATCGGATGTCACCGAACTCAGATTAACCGTTCCGCCATCCATCGCGGTCCAACTATCAAACGAGCGATAAGCACCGATTCGGCTAAAAGCGGCTTTACTCCTCGAGACAAAATTCCACGAAGAACCATCGCTATATTTTTCATCGTGACTGATTGTGGTCGCGTTGCCACCGGGAATCACATAAGAATAGCCAATTCGAACCGGTTCGGGGCTGTCGTCATAATACTCGATGGTATAGGGCGAAGTCGCCCGCGAAAGCGAAGAACTCGATGAAGAGCAAGAAGAAAGAACGCTCAAAAAAAGGAGTGAAGGCAAAGTGCAAAGGTAAAGCCAAGATTTCTTCTTCATCGCTCCTATTATGGTGATTTTTAGGTCAAGAGGAAACACTTTTTTGAAAATGCATTATTGCCCTCGCGCGTGTACGAGGGTATAGTTAAAAAGCAATTAATGGGAAGAATCATCATTTTATGAAACAAAAAAACAGCAACAAAGTTCTCTGTGGCTTGATTGCCCTCTTCGGCATCATCGCCATTTTCGTGGAGTATGCCCCTGCTTTCGATGAACAGGAAATCAACGTTCTCGGCAGTGTCTTCAAAGCCATGTTTGGTTCTTCAACCGCTAATCTTCACACGATTTGGCCGCTCGTCATCGCCTTCTGCGCCCTCTTATTAGGACTTCTTCTCTCCTTCGCTGGACTCCTCGTCGATGGCAAGGCTCTCAAGTACGTCTATCTCGCTGATGCCATTCTTTATGTCGGCGCCGCCGTTCTCTTCCTTTTCAGCAAGAACTTCTACCTCGCTGCCAATGGCGCTGGTTCGATGACTTCCGCAAAAGGTGGCTTAGGCTCGGGCACCATCACCACCGTCGTCTTCGCTTTCTTATCTGCTGCTTCGGCAATCGGTGGGTTCCTTCTTTCGAAAAAAGACTAATCCTCTTCACTAAAGACATTTAAAAAAGTTCCGCTCATACGGGACTTTTTTTCATTGGATAGCCTTTTTCTTTTAAGGTCATAACAATCTCGTTGACGATTCGCTCGCTGTCTTTTTCGATTTCGTTTCCCCAATAACGAAGAATCGTGTACCCCTCTTTTTGAAGTTCGGCGTTAACCTCTTGATCGCGAGCAATGTTGCGTTCGATCTTGGGAATCCAATAGTCTCCATGAGAATGGATTTTCGCTTTTTGTTCCTCGAAATGATAGCCATGCCAGAATTCACTATCGCAAAAGACCACGACTTTATAACGCTTCCATGAGAGATCGGGATGACCATAGATAAAGGAAGAGTTATGCCGATAATGGATCCCCCGCTCCGTCAAAGCGTGCCGGAGAATCATTTCGATGCCCGTGTCTTTGCCCCGGATTCTTGACATCGTGTAAGAAATCGTGGCGCTCGAACGGGGTTTCATGAATAGATGAGATCCATCGAAATACTGCAAAGATCGCCCTCACGAGAGGAAGAGGATGCCACTTGGTTCCGTTTGGAAAGCGTTTGGGCAGGCGAGACGAAATAGGTCGCGCTTAAAGAGACCAAAAGGTAGTTTTCAATCACGAAATGAATCGTCTCAACGTTCGTGTTGATTTGCGGCGTCTCGGTAAAAAGAGCCGAGAAATCAAGCGAATGGCCCCGGAGGGTCATATCCAGATTTCCACCGCCTTTAGAAATGAGATTATACGAGGTTAATTTATTATCCGCCCCAGTCTGAACGAGATTGAGCAGACTCTTGGCACCATTCAAAGCGTAAATGTTCTCATTGAGAAGATAGTTTGGCAATTCGAAAAAGTTAAAAAGATAAGCATCTTTAACCGGATCATAGAATTCCGGGCTTTTGCCATTCGTCGCGAGCGAATAAACCGTCTGACCCGTCGTCGTGTCTTTCGTGACGGCGTAGGTATCGGTCCCGCTAGCGGTTTTGCGTTCGATATTGGTCAAATAAGTGATGGCGTTAGAATAAACGACGGACAGGGAAAGATAAGGAAGACTCGCCTGCAAACTGCTCGGGGCCCCCACCTGACTTTTATAGGTATAGGAGGTTCCTTGGAAGGCGCTCGCGGCATCCTTCGTCAAACAGGCTTGAATCAAAGTCATGCCTTCATCGATCGTTACGGCTTTCGAAGTGTTTTTTGAACAGCCCGCAAGAAAGAGCAAGGCGGGAACGAGAAGGATTTTGCGGAGATTTTTCTTCATAACGCTTTCATTATACCTAATGGAACTGAGCTTCGTAGAGCGAAGAATAGAAACCTTTTTTCGCTAGAAGTTCTTGGTGATTGCCCATCTCGATGATTTCGCCCTCTTTCATCGCCACGATAAGGTCACTTCCCGCGATCGTTGAAAGCCGGTGAGCCACCACCAAAGACGTTTTGCCTTTCATTAATTCATCAAAGCTCTTCGAAAGGAGTGACTCCGTTCGGATATCAATGGCGGAGGTTGCTTCATCAAGAATGACAATCTCGGGCTCGAGAAGCATGACTCGGGCGACACAAAGGAGCTGTTTTTCGCCGATGGATAAGCCCGAAGAATCGCTGATCAAAGTGTCGTAACCCTGGGGTAAGCGTTCAATGAAACCAGCGGCCTGAGCCTTTTGAGCGGCGGCATAAACTTCTTCTTTGCTCGCCTCGGGTTTGGCGTAGGCGATATTGTCATAGACGCTACCAGAGAAAATCCAGGTGTCTTGCAGCACCATTCCCACATGCGAACGGAAGGCTTTCTTTTCGAGATCTTGTGTCGAAATCGCGTTAGCGTAGAAGGCGCCCTTTTGCGGGTCGTAGAAACGGAGTAAGAGATTGATCAAGGTTGTTTTGCCGCATCCGGTCGGTCCCACCAAAGCCACCTTATGTCCTTGAAAAATATCGAGCGAAAAACCTTTGATGATTTCACGAGAAGGATCATAAGAGAAATGCAAATTATCGGCTTTCAGCGTTTCGATTTTGCCTTTCACCACCTCTTGACCCCGATTGACGTCCCGTTCAAGATGGACCGCATCGTCAATGCGTTTGAAGGAGGCAAAAGCATAATCGATTTCAGTGACGACGTCGCTAATTTCGTTAAATGGCTGCATGTAGTTGGCCGCATACGTAAGAAAGGCCGAAAGATCGCCGACGAGGAAAACGACGCCAACATTAACCTTATTGATGAGAAAGACACTTCCGATGGCGATGACCGCGGCATTGATGATGGCATTCACAAGCCGGGTTGAAGGGTTGATTAAGGAAGCTCCGAAGGCGGCTTTGAAGGTATTTTGGCGATAGGCGCTATTGACTTGATCAAAGTCCTTTTCCCGAAGGGAAGCGATATCAAGGGTCGTCACCGTTTCGGAGTTCGTCAAGCTTTCGGAAGCGAAGGCCATGACTTCACCGCTCGACTTGGCCTGAGCTTTGAAATACTTGGAATTGAACTTGGAGACTTTACGAGAAATCAGCATGCTGATCGGCGTAAGGAGAACGACGATGAGAGCCAAAGCCCAGTTGAGCGAAGCCATGAAGCCCAGCGTAAAGAGAATGGCAATGATGCCATCGTAAAAGGCGGCAAAGCCCGCGACAAGACCTGTCTGAACGTTCTCGATATCATTGACGAGGCGAAGAACAAGATCGCCTTGCCGATGCTGATCAATATAGGAAATTGGCGCCTCTTGATAGGCTTTAAAGAGGGAATTGCGGAGATTTTTGATTACTTTCTGTCCCAAGAGAGTCGTCAAATAATCGAAGGCATAGCGGAAAAGCGTGCCACTCCCAACCAGGATGAACATGATCTCAAGATAGAGGCGGAATTTGGCTTCATCGACATTGCCGGCCGCCAATTGGTTAATGAGTTTACCCGCCAAGAAAGGAATCATTAATTTGCTCCCGGTAGCCACCAAGGCGCAGCAAAGCGAAACGATGATGATCCAAAGGCATCCCGTCAGATAGGGTTTTAAGGAAGAAAACTTTTTCATGCTTGGGACCTCTGCATCGCGTCGATGTCATGGTAGATGGGACAGCTCTTCAAAAGCTCTTCGTGGCTTCCCATCGCAATGATCTTGCCATTATCAAAGACGAGAATTTTCGCGCAATCACGGAGCGAAGAAGCCCGTTGGGAAACAATGATTTTCGTTAAGGATGTCCGCGCGGCGATATTGTGGCGAACTTGCTGATCCGAAAGGAAGTCCAAAGCGGAGGTCGAATCATCGAGGATGAGAATCTCACTTTGTTTCAGCAAAGCCCGGGCGATCAAAAGCCGTTGTTTTTGTCCACCCGAAAGGTTGGCACCCCCTTCTTCAATCGGGTGATCGAGGGTATCGGGGTAGCGAGAAACGTATTCGTAGGCCAAGGAATCCTTTAGGGCTTGAATCATTTCTTCTTCGCTAGCGTCGGCTTTTCCTAGAAGAAGGTTGCTTCGAACCGTTCCTTTAAAGAGGGCGGGCTTTTGGGAAACGAAAGCGATTTCCTCATGGAGACGGTCTAAGTCATAATGCTCAATCGGTTCCCCTTTATAGAGAATCTGACCGCTCGTCGGCGAATAAAGGCGTTCCAAGAGGGCCAAGGTCGAACTCTTGCCGCTGCCAGTTCCGCCAATGAGACCAACCCATTGTCCTTTTTCGATGGTAAAACTTAAGCCTTCAACGGCCGGTTTGTCGCCAGGTTTGCCATAGGATAAAGAAACATCTTGGAAGGAAATTAACGGCGATTTTTCTTCATTATCCCCAACAAATTGCGGCTTATTTTCGATTTGACTCTCAAGCGAGAGGAAGCGGTCCAACCGTTTCTTCGAGGCCAAGGCTTTGTTGAGCGAAACAATCAAACGACTCCACATCACCAAAGCGGCCAAGCTCGAAACGAGATAAGAAATCAGTGAAACAATTTCACCCGTTGTCATAAAGCCATCGCTAACACCAAACTTGCCGAGATAAACGACCAAGACCAAGCCCAAGTTAATAAAGCCAAACGTCAACGGATTGATGAAAGCATTGAGACGGCCCATCGCCATATTCTTGTCTTGATAGGATTGAACCGAAGCATCGAATTTCTTTTCTTCGAATTCTTCTTTATTAAACGCCCGAATCGGTCGAGCCCCTTTTAAAGAATCGCTCGATAGCGTGGTAATTTCATCAAGATTCGATTGGATGGCGGCGTAATGCTTAGGTGAGAGCATCATCACCATTAAAAGCACCGCGGCGCTCAAGGCGATTGAGCCAAGGAAAATGAGACCAGCCCGATAATCAATGACGAAAGAGAGAATGCAAGACCCGATCAAAAGAAAGGGCGGACGAAGGAAAAGCCGCATGAACATCATGACTCCGCTTTGCATGGAGAAAGCATCGTTGCTCAATAAGGTCAGCGTCTTGCCTTTTCCGAAGTCGTTCAACTGTTTCTCACTAAGACTATTGACCTGATGATAAACCTCTTTGCGAAGATCATAACCATAATCGGAAGATACCCGAGCGGCAAGATATTGGGCGCACATCGTGACTCCAAAACCCAGGACGGAAAGCCCCAACATAATCCCCGTCAGCATCAACGCATAGGAGAGATTGTCTTTTTTGATGCCATCATCGATGATATAACGCACCAAAAAAGGCGAAAGAAGTTCGGTCGCCACCTCAAAGAGCTTGAGTAGCGGCGCCAAAATAACTTTCCCTTCGTATTTCTTTAGAGGGGTCAGAGCTTGTTTCTTTTTCATCGTTACGCCTTCCCTTTTATCGGCCGTTCTTTCGTCCGGACCTTTTTGGGCGTTCGGGTGAAAACAATACGGGCCAAGGTGGTTTCATTCCCGCCATCAAGGCTCAAGAACGACCAGCCATCCGCCGGATTGCCATCGATGCGATCGAACGACGTCCCATTCGTGAATTTCACATCCGCAACATCGGTGAAACTCCAATGAATCGTTCCAGGAACGAAGCCACAATAGAGGTTGCCGCAATCGACAATAAGCGGTGGGAAGTTATAGGTCAAATCGAACTCAAAGAGCCCTTGATTCTTATCAAAACTACCGGGGGCAAAAACATAATTGAGCACGGGAAGGGCCGCCGAGGCATCTTGATCCAGTGAATCGGCAAAAGTGTCATTGTCAAAGACTGGATCCTGTTTCTTAAGTTTATAGGTCTTGGCGATGTCTTCGATGCGCTTTTCCGTATCGCCAGCCTCCGTTTCTTGCTCTTTCTTGAGCTGTCCTTGGCTCTTAAGCAAAGCAAAAGCGAATTCGGCGTAAAGGAAAAGGCGTAAGGCGAGAACCGGATCTTTGGCGCAGCCGATTCCCTCAAGGAACATCACGCCCAAACGATAGGAGGCGTCAGGGAAAATATTGATATCTTTGCCCGTCGTGAGAATAAAGCGACGATAGCATTCGTCCCAAATGCTGGTGAGGCATTCATAAGCAAAAGAAGGATCTTGGACGACAAAAACGCCTTTGAGGTAGCAATCGCAGAAATGAATGAGTCCTTCTAAAGAACCCATCGCCATGGCTTTGGCATAACACTGATAAGCGCCAGCGGGATCCGCTTTGCCCAAGGCACCGCTTTCCGAAAGAACGCCTAAACGGGTTAGTGCTCCCCCATCTTTGGCTAAGCAGCTCATTCCGTAATAAGAAAAGGCGACTTTGGGGTCAGCAGGCGTAAATTCACTGCCGTTTTCGAAAAGCTCACCTAAAGAATAGGCAGCTTCCTGGTCGCCTTGGCTTGCCAAGGAATAAAGATATTGAATATAAAGGGCTTCATTGGCGGCTTTGTGAGTGATTTTGCCTTCCTGATAGCGGGCGACGTACTTCTTTGCCGCCGCCGGATGTTTTTCCATATAGTCTTCGCCATAGTAAGCGAGGTTCATTTCTTTGAGAAGTGCCTTATCGATCGGCTCGCCTCCTTGATCGCCAAGGACAGCGTCCATGCCGCATTCCGGACAAATCGCAGTGACGCCACGGGCATCGTTAATCCAATCGTTGACCAAGCGAGCGCTGTAGGTTTGCCGACAGAAAAAACAGGAGCAGGTTTTGCTCTTTAGGATTTCGATTTCGTTATTCGAAGCGTGCGAATGAAGTGCAATGAGTTTTGGGTCTTTTTTCATACGCCATATGATAACACTTAGCGCGCGGGCGCGAGTAGCAGATACTTCTTTATTCTTTTCGAGGGCGGTTTTTGTTGCTAGACTATAAAGCACATGAGAAAAAAGATTTGGAACGCTCTCAATGAAAAGTTCGCTGGAATCCGCTATTACGAAGCCGCGATTTTGCTTTTGGTGGCGTTGATTTTTATTATCGTCGGTTCCTTTAAGGATCTGGCGATTTCGCAAGCCATCGTCAAAACCAACAATCTCTATGGCACCATCTTTGCTCTCCTTGGTCCTTATCCCGCCTATATCCTTTTCGGCGGAACCGGTGTCCTTTTCTATATTAACTGGAAAGGCGAAGGACAAAAGGATTCGCGAATTCTCGCTTTCATTTGCGCCTTGGTTTTCCCGATTTTAGCCGGTGCTCTTTTTGGCTACGAATGCATCAACGACTATATCGAGAATAAATACCTTGCCGCTCTCGTTGGCGTCTTGGTCGTTGGCGCGGGTGATATCGGACTTTATTTCCTTTGCCGCCACGCCGATAAAGACAAGGCTTACCAAGCCGGGGTCACTTTCTTGTTCGCCAGCGCGACCATCTTGGTGCTCATGTACCTTTTGAAGAAGGCCGGTTTACGTCCACGCTACTACTGGATGCTGACCCAGCCAAACCCCACGAGTTATTTCCGCAATTGGTGGGACTTCGATGCTTCCGTCAAAGAATCCTTTGCATCAACGACGGGCATTCTCGATACTTATTTTGAGAGTTGGCCCAGCGCTCACTCTGCCTTAGCGGGGATGAGTGTTCTCTCGGTTCTTCTTTGCCAATTGAATCCGAAGCTTAATAAGAAAGAGCCCTTCTTTGTCTACGGTTCGCTCGTTTGGACGATAATCGTTGCTGCCGCCCGGGTCAGTGATGGCCACCACTTCGTGAGCGATGTTGCCTTTGGTGCTTTCTTTGGAACTCTCTTCGCCCTCTTAGTCGCTTATCTCGTTTATCTCCCCGCCCCCGAAGAAGAAGCCGAAGATCACGAGACCAAAGAACTCCTGACGAAAAAATCCCTTTCGCTTGCGGGAAGAAAATTTGTTCAGCAAAAACCCCACGCGCATAAAGCTGAGCATAAACCCTGCAAAAGGGTCCTCTAATTCGCAAATCCCTCTTCTTTTATAGAATAAATAAAATAACCCGCCTCAACCATCGAGGCGGGTTTTCTCATCGCGGAGGGAAGGAAGAGATTTGCCCTGTTTTCTTGCTCTTAGAACCTGTGGCGATGCCCGCTAAGAGTAGCGATAAGAGTTCTTCTTCCGAATGTCTTCCGCGAAGGAGGCACTCTAGAGAGGGTTTCTTTCCCTTTCACCTTATTAACGATGCATCCTCTCTTTTTGTTGGAGTGAAGTATGAACGGAACGTTTCCGCGTCTTCCTTTGACAAGGAAGAAAGCATAGAATAACAACGTTATGGTTAAGGCTCAAAGTGCTTCGCTTCCCTATTTCCAAAGTTCAAGGAAAAACCATTCGCGAATCTTTGAAATTGACTTTTTGCGTGGCTTTGCCATTTTCTTAATGATCGCTCTTCACGCCTGCTGCGTTTTCGCTGATGTCGGTCCCCATGGCATGATTTCTCTTCCGAACAACGCCGACAACCTTCCCTGGGTAGAAAAGACGGTCGACTTCGCTTATTGGAAAGTCTTCTGCACGATCGATTTCGGCAACCTCTGGATCCTCGAATTTTTCTTTTCGAGCCTTTTCATGTTCTTGTGCGGCGTTTCCTGCAGTTTCAGCCATAGCAATTTCTCGCGGGGGCTTAAACTGGCAGCCCTTAGTCTTGCCATGACGTTAGCCCTTGAAATTGCCGATACGGCCTTCGGACTAAATATCCATATTTACCTCGGCATTCTTCATTCGATGGCCATCGGCATTCTTTTCTACACTTTAGTCGATCATTTTTGGAAAAGTTATTGGGTCGACTATGGTTTTGGGATTCTTTTTTCCATCTTCGACATGTTGATTTTCTATTTCACTTATACCGGAGTCAATACCGTGAGCGCGACCGAAGCTATTCTTCCCCAAGATTGGTGGCAGCTTTTCCTTGGAACGCGCCGGAGCGGCGCCGATTATTTTTCGCCCGTCAATACCTTGGCCTTCATCTTTTTAGGCGCCACGGTAGGCAAGACGCTCTACCACAACAAGAAAAGTTTTCTCCCCGCCTCCTTTCCGACGGCTTGGGCAAAGCCCATCCTTTGGTGCGGATCGAATTCGCTCCTCATTTATATTTTCCACATGCCGTTTTTCTACGCGCTCGTCACTTTAATCCTTTTGCCCTTTGGCTACCGACTGAATTGGTAAGGAGAACCTCTTATGGAAAATGCCACGCTCTACGATCAGTTATGTCAAAGTGTTATCGCTCACCCCGATGATCCCTCTGCCCGTTTCGAAAACAAAGTCTGGACCTATAAGGCTTTTTTGCATCAAGTCGAAAAAGCAGCCCGAAAATTACGGCGCATGGGTGTTGAGGAAAACGATGTCATCGCCGTCTCCCTCCCGAACTGCCCCGATGCCCTCTTCCTTCTCTACGCTATCAATGAGGTCGGTGCGATTTCCTATAACATCCATCCTTTAACTCCACCGGCAATGATGGCTTCAATGCTCGAGAAAACCAAAGCCAAGATGCTCTTTGTCCTTTCTTTGACCGCAGCAAAATATCGCCAGCAAATCCCTCTTCAATTCCGGGTTGTCGCGATTAACCCCTACCGCCACGTTTCGCTTCACAAAATGATTGCGGTCCGGGCGATGTCTCATACCCTTAAAGGGATTTCTCGCTATTGGTTAATCCGTCCGATCAGCGCCAAAAAGTTTGTTCGAACCCCTCGTCATAAAGAAGACGACGCCGTTTTCCTTAATACCGGGGGCACCAATGGCGACCCCAAGATAGTCCGGCTCTCCAATGGGGCCATCAACACCCTGGCTTATGAAGGTTTCCATCTGGTCGGTGGTGAAGCCAAGAACATCAAAATGCTGACCGCGATTCCTCTTTTCCATGGCTACGGACTTTCCATGGGCGCCCATACCATTCTTTCGATTGGTGGCTGCACTATTTTGATGATGAAATTCAAAACCAAAGATGCCATCGCCATCTTGAAGAAAGGTTATGCCAACTGCATCATCGGCGTGCCAGCCCTCTTTAATGCCCTTCTCTCCCGCGATGCCTTTTATGGACCTTGGCTTGCTGGGCAAAACACTTCTTTTGTCGGTGGGGATGCCGTGCCAGAGTCGCTTCTTGACCGCTGGAATGACACGATGGCTAAATACGGTCAACGTGCCCGGCTTTTTGAGGGCTATGGATTATCGGAAACTTGCGCGGTGGCTAACGTCAACTACCGCGGTCACGAGAAAAATGGCACAGTCGGACAGTGCCTTGATGGCTTAAAAGAAATCATCATCGATACGGAAACGCTGCAGCCTCTCCCTCCGAATAAGCTCGGAGAAATCTGCATCAGTGGCAACACCGTCATGAGCGGCTATCTTAATGCCAAAGAAGACGAAGGCTTCATCACGATCAATGGCGTCCGTTATCTCAGAACCGGCGATTATGGTTCGCTCGATGAGGAAGGCTATCTCACTTATCGTCAACGCCTAAGACGGACCGTCAAGGTCAATGGCGAAACGCTTTGCCCTTCCGATATTGAAGACATTGCCCTCAATATTTCCGAAGTCTATGACGCTTATTGCTATGCCGTTCTCGACGAGAAGAAAGGCCATCACTTCCGCGTGGCCATCGTTCTTCGACGGGGTGATCATCCCGCGGATCCTGAAGATGTCAAGAAGCGTCTCTACGAGAAGATCGCGAATGAGCTTCCGCCTTCTTATCTCCCCGACAAGATTGTCGTCTTGGAGAAGATCCCCCACACGCCGATTGGCAAAATCGATAACAAAGCGATTCAAGACCTCCAGGAAAAAGGCATTCTCTAAAGACGAAAAAAAGGAACTTCGAGCATGAAGTTCCTTTTTGTTTTTTAAATTTCTAAAGCGATTACTTCGCTTCAGGAGTCTCGACTTTAGCCGCTTCCTTGTTTTCGGAAGCTTCAGCCTTAACGGCTTTCTTGCCCTCAAAGAAGTTGAAGACAACACCCGCTAAAGCAGCGCCGGCAAACGGACCAACAATGAAGATCCAGATCTCTTTAATCGGTTCATATTCGCCATTGGCCATCGCGAGTAACGCCGGTCCAATCGAACGAGCCGGATTGACCGAAGTGCCCGTAAGGCGAATGCCAAGAAGGTGGACTAAGGTGAGGGTTAAGCCGATCACGATGCCCGCGACTTTGCTATTTTCTTCTTTCGAGGTGACGCCAAGGATGGCGAGGACGAAGATGAAGGTCAAGACGATTTCGGAGACCACAGCGAGGACATAGCTGCCCGCCGTGATGCTGCCGTTATTCATCAAATCGGGTTGGATTTGGTTGGCACCATAGGTGAGACCGCTCCGCATATTGTAGAAGATGGCGAAGAGAATCGCCGCGCCAAGAATCGCGCCAACAAGCTGAGCCGCGATGTAGACCAAGAAGTCTTTCACGCTCATTTTGTGGGCAACGAGAAGTCCGAGCGAAACCGCCGGATTGATGTGGCAGCCGCTCACGTTGCCAATCGAATAGGCCATGGCCACGATCGAGAGGCCGAAGGCTAATGAGGTAGCGACAATGCCGGCATTGTCCGAGCATCCCGTCGTCACCGCGACGCCGCAGCCGATCACGACGAGCACGCAAGTGCCAATCATTTCAGCTAAGGCTTTTTTGAAAAGTTCCATATGAATCTTTTCTCCTTTGCGATGGGGATTGTAACCCAATTTTTGCAAAAGAGAAGAGTCAAAAGGAAACATTTGTCTAGTAAAGCATCAAAGAAAGTTAATAAAAGTCGGCTTTTTCATTGATGTAAAATTTAGCGTTGGATAGCGCTTTCAGCGTCTTTGCGTGGGTGAGAAAGGAGATGGGACACCGTCAAAATCGTTCCCACGATCAGAAAGGCAATCCCAATAAAGAGGAAAGCGGGTGTCATTTCGTTATAGTTACTGGCCATCTCGTAGACCCCCATCAGGAAGAAATAGAGGATTAAGCTGGCCACTCCAGTGTTAGCGAAAAGTCTTCCATAAGCCCCGAAATCTTTGCCTAGGAGGGCGAAGACGATCAGAATCAAACTGTAAACGAAGGGGCAAAGCCAGGCGTTGCTCATCCAATTGCTGGTAAGCGAGTGGGCGTTGGCGTAATAAATGCTCTTCGCCACCACCACAAGGAGAGTGACGCTAAGCCAGACAATGACTTCGATCCACGCCCGGGGATTTTTCGCCCACAGTTTTTTAACTTGCTTTAACATAAACGATATCTCCTACCGAGCGATCATCGCTCGAACTATTGATGCGGCTGCCGTTATACCAAAGGTAGGAAGCACCACCCCCATCGAGGTTATAAGCGATCGTGCAACCGTAGTCTTTGAGTAAACCAGCCATCTCATAAAGCGAGAAACCATCGACGGAGGAATTGTTAACCCGACCTTCGCTGACGAAGAAGACAAAGTGATAAGCATCGATATAGCCGATTGCGGTGCGCTGGTTCGCGCCTTTGCACTGGTAGACATCTTCGTCCGAAGTGACTTGAATCGTCGAATTCTCAAGTAAAGTCGGACCAAAGCACCAGCAATTGTAGCAGCCGGCATTCATGAGATCAGTCGTGGTCGTGGTCGTTTCGACGAAGGCTTTAGCAGTGCCATCTTTATAGGTGGCAAAATCATCGCCACTCGTCGTTCCGGTGCCCGATGTCGTTTGAGTAGACGAACGGTATTTTAAGCCATTGCGGATCACGTAGCCCTTACGGTAAGAGCTGTAATAAGCCGAATCACCATCGATAGCCACGAGGGGCGTCTCGCCGGCGGATTTAATGTCGCTGATGTGCGAAGAGACAGTTTCTTTATAACCGCTTCCTGGCGAGCCAGAGCTAGAAAGAACCATGTGGGTTTTCAAATCGTCATAGGAACGGAGCTTGATGTCGGCAATATAGTATTTCGAAGTGACGTTATTGCTATTAGTGGCACTCTTTGTGACTAGCGAAACCGAAGTGCTCGAATAAGGCGAAGACGTACTACTTCCGCTCGAAGTCGAGGTCGAAGTCGATGTTGAAGTCGAAGTTGAAGTCGAAGTCGAGGCAGACGTTCCGCTACTTGAAGAAGTCGAAGTCGTCGTCGAGCTCGAAGAACTCCCGCTCGTTGAAGTTGTCGCGCTAGAGGAGTCTTGAAGATATTCGGCTTGCGCTTCATGCTCCGCCACAAACGTATCATAAAGGTTAAAGGCGGTCATGCCCGCAAGGGCGAGGGCAAAGCAAGAGCCAAGAAGGACAACGGTCAATGCAGTTTTTTTCATTGGTGAACCTCCTGAGCTTTCACGGCTTTCTTCTTATCGTCTTTCCGATGGGCCATCTTCTTAGCGAAGATCCAACCCCGGGCGACGAAGAAGTTAGCAATGAAGAGGACAAAGTCGACGACGAATTTTATGAAGGTCAAATTAGCGGGCAGATAATTGAAGGCATAAGTGAGGCTGAAGCTGAGCCCCATATTGAGGAAGAAGATAATCGCATAACGGCCCAATTTCTTTGCAAATCCCCCTTCGTTATCAAAAACGAAGAAGTATTCAAGGCTGAAATTGAAGATGCCTGAGAGTAAGCGCGCCCCCACCGTTGCGACCAGAATTTTGTAGAGGGTATCACTCGGACCAACGACCGTGAAGAGGCTGAAGAAACCCAAATCGACCGCAGCCGACAAGAGAGCAACAATGGCATAGAGAAGCGGGGTCTTATAGATGCGAATTGAATCGCGAACCGGATGGAAGTGCGAGGTTTTATTGCCATCGTAGATTGTTTGGATCGCGACCTTGGTTACCGGCGCTTCTTTGACGGCTTCCAGTAAGAAGTTCATTTCGTACTCGTAGCGTTCGCCTTTCGACGCAAGGGCTAGGCCAAAGAGATTCGTTCCAAATCCCCGGAGACCTGTTTGAGTATCGCCGAGTTTGACACCGGTCGCTAGTTTGAAGTAAAGGGCTGAGAGATTATTGCCAACCTTATTATGGTGTGGCACATCTTTTCCCGAGAAATCCCGGACGCCCATGACGAGGTCATTCGGATGCTCGGCGAGCGTATCCCGGACTTTCAGAATATCTTCATAAGCATGTTGACCATCGCCATCGGCGGTCACGATGCCTTGGATGTCCGGGTAATGCGAGCTAATAAACGCGAAAGCGGTTTTTAAGGCATGACCTTTCCCGCCGTTTTTCGGGTAGGAAAGGACTTCAAAGAGTCCCAGATCTTTAATCTGATCGAACCGCTGTTGATAGTTGAGCCCCGAACCATCATCAACGATGATCAGCTTGTCGAAGTCGCCACTCTTAAAGAGAGAGAGGAATGGCAACACCTTCTCGTTCGGCTGGTAAATGGGAATGACGAGTGCTTGTTTCATACATCTTATTAATTCCCGAGATACCCGTTTTGTTTGCCCTTTTGAGACGATAAAGAAAAAGGAGCGATGGCTCCTTAGGAATCAAAGAACTCAAAAGGTTATAAACCCCGACTCATTAACGCGAAAAGACGGTCAAAGTCCTGCGATTGTGTTTCAGAAGACATTTCTTCTTTCGTTAGCCAAAACATCGGCCCTTCGGCGGAGGAGACGAGCTGACCTTGGTAATGGCAGCTCCGATAAAGAATCGCCACATGGCGAAGATTCTCTTCGGGCACATTCCATTCAAAGACTCCGCACTGCTCCAGCTCGAAGACATCGAGACCGGTTTCTTCTTTCATTTCACGGACCACGGAAGCTTCAAGACTTTCGTAGCGTTCCACATGCCCGCCCGGGAAATTGAGACCAGGCCAATCTTTCTTTAAACGTTTCTGAACCAAGTAGTGACCTTTGCCATCGTAAAGCATGCACATATTGGTCAAAATAGTTTTGGAAATTTCACCCATGGGAAAGATTGTAGCACGCGAACGGCAATAAAAAGTGTCTTTAAAGAAACAAAAGTGACATAATCAGTAACAGAAAAGGGAAACAATCGAAAAAGAACATGGGTCGTAAAGCCATCAAAAACATCGAGAAGAAAATCCTCGGCGAAGTGATGAAAGAGGCTTTTAAAAATGGCATTGCTGCGGTTTCAACGAAAGAAGTTGCTCGCAAACTCCACATTTCTGAACCGGTTATTTTCGCCCATTTCGAGACCAAGCAAAATCTGATGGTTAAGGCCTTTGAAGAAGCTTGGAATGCTTTACCTCATACCGTTGCTTTTCCTGAAACGGTAAATTCGGATGATGACCAAGCCGCTTTTTTGAAATACAAAGAGAAAGTTGAGATTGCCTTGGCCAATCCCGTCAAGCTCATCTACATCGCGGATTTCTTCAATTCGCGTTATTACTCCTATTCAGAAGTCCTTCGCGTCGAAGGACAATATCGGAGCGATATCTCGAATTGCTTCGCCCGAATCAACCCCAAAATTCCGAAGCGGGATCTCGATCTGTTAGCCGAACGTTTTATCGAGAGTTCCATTACCTCGCTTTCCCGCATCGTTTTAGGTCATCATCCGCACGATGATGAAACCTTGCTTCTTTATTGGAGTGCCCGCATCTATGGCTTTGTCGGTGCTCTCACCATGTCGGGTGCCGCCGCTCCGACTGGTCTCAAGAGCCTTTATAAAAAGGATAACGTTTAATCCATGAAACTTCATTTTTCTTCCGCGGAGAAAGCTCGTCTCCAAACGCTTTTCGAGACGTTTGACCAGAATATGGCCGATGCCGATGCCTATAATGCCATTTTAGAAAAGAAAACTCCGGTTCACGAGAGCAAAAGCCCCTTATTAATCCATCAAATCGACCCGAAACCCTACGAAAAGGATGACTATTATCAAATCGTGAAACCCCAAGCCTTCCAAAGCAAAGGCTGGACGCTTTTTTACGATCGCTATGAGCCCAATGAGGGTTTTGTTTATGACGAACTTTCAATTGATCCCAAAACCTATAAAGAAACCACCCGCTTTGGTTTTTTCACCACCGCTTTCCCTTTCCTCGCGTTAGCTCAAGATGGTCGGACTTGGATGAGCGTCACTCCGCACGAAATCAATACGATGCAAAATGAGATTCATGCCGCTAAAGGCAAAGTGATTACCTTCGGCTTGGGTTTAGGCTATTACGCTTATGAAGTCCTCAAGAAAGCCGATGTCTCTTCCGTCAGCGTCATCGAGAAAGACCCGACCTTGATCGCTTTCTTCTCCGAACGGATTTTGCCCTTTTTCCCGCACCCCGAAAAGTTCCACATCATCGAAGAAGACGCGTTTCATTACGCCGAAAAAATGGCGAAAGATCATTATGATTACGCTTTCGTTGACCTTTGGCATCTTCCCGAAGATGGTTTGCCGCTTTATCTTCGGATGCGAAGCTTGGAGAAAAAGAATCCTCAAACCACTTTCTCCTATTGGGTCGAACCTTCGTTATTGAGTCTTTTGCGTCGGGCTTTCTTGATTCTTCTTCAAGAAGAAATGAATGGCTCAAGCGATGAGGATTACGATTTTGCCGCCACCGAAAGCGACGCTTTGATCAATAAGATGCATAAGGTGAATAAGAGTCTCACTCTTTCTTCTTATGATGAAGTTCTTAACGTCTTGAGCGATGCTTCTTTGAAAAACATGGCACTTCGCCTCGGCTAAAGGTTTTTTCGCGAGCACTCTAATTCCTCGCTTTCCTCGCGAGGGATTTTCTTTTTTCGAGACGGGATTCTTAAAAAGTTGAAAAGTTGAGATTGAAGAAAATTAAAAAGCAGTCACAATATTGTTATATGGATGAGCTGGATAGGCGAATCCTCATCGAAACCATCCGCTTGGGCTCGCAGGATCGCAACGAGAAAACCTTTTCGTTAAATGATATCGCCAAGAACCTCTCCTTGAGCGAGAACGATATTTTATCTCGTTTCCCTAGTCGCTCGAGCCTTATAGAAAAGGCCACCGAAATGGCTTTCACTTCCGAGATGCGTTACCTTGACGATCTCAATAACCGCAGCCTCTCTTTCGAGGCTTGGACCAACCGGGTTTTGGACTACTTCATCTTTCATAAGGAAGAAACCTTCTTCGTCCTCAATTTTGGCAAAGGCCTTGCTCGGGCCAGCCTTTCTGGCGCGGATTTGCAGCAATATCACGATTCGATGACCTATTGGGGGAAGCGAATCCTCTGCTACTTTGCTTTGTCGAGCGATGAAGAATATTTCTTTGTTTGGAGCGCCACATTCCGTTCTTTCGTTTACGCCGCCGCCAATATCATGCGCGGCGAATACCTTGATACGCCCGAGAACCGGAAGTTCCTCGCAACCTTGATCGGGCATGGCATGAATTCTTTCATGAAAGGACCGCGTTTATGAAAATCGAAAGCGGCAAAAACTCTCTTGAGAACATTCTGAGCAAAAGCGTGGACATCCTTTCTGCCAGCGATCCCCAACATTATTCCAGCCTGGAAATGGCGGCTTCTTTGGGGATGAGCGAGAGCGATTTTTTAGCCCTCTTCCCCCGCAAAGAATCCCTGATCCAAGAATGCCGCACCTTCCTTGAAAAAGATTTTTTCGTTCGCGCGGTCGCCTCCTCGCAGAATGGCATCAACTTCGAAGCGACTTTCAATGCGCTCCTCGATCACTATATCGCCTACCCCACTTTTATTCGTTTTGCCTTGAGCTACGATTACGTTTTCCCTCGGCGAGAATTGCCGGCGGATTACGCCGAATACAAAACAATGGTCATTGAAGAATTGGTTAAACCCCTCGATCAAATCCGTCCCGTCAAAGGCGATCTTGAAATGGGGTATCAGCTCACCGACCATTGGGTCCGCGACCTCATTTTGGATTGTGAATTAATCATCGATGGCGTCGTTCCTGATACGCCAGCGATGCGCCACTTGATGGTCAAGGCGATTGAAGATGGTCTCTTCTCTTTCAATAAAATCCCTGGCACTCCCGAATAGAATTCTTCAATTATCCTTGCAAAACCCCATCGGAATAAAAAAGCTCACCGCCAAGGCGATGAGCTTATTTTTTTAAGTGAGGCTTAGAGAACGGAGGCGAGCGAAGCAATCGAAACCCCTAAAGTGGCAATCGCTCCAGCGTTAGAACTCACATCGGCATAGCCTGACGGGGTAAAGGTGGCTTCCGAATAGTTGCCCCAAGTATAGGTAGTTGCCGTTTGACTTTTATCATTTTGGACATACCAAATCTTGCTATCACGAAAGCGATAAAGTAAATGTTCTTCGCCATCCGCATATACCGGGGTGAAATCCGCGTTAAGGTTTCCCGTGCCCGAATAGACATAGGATTCGCTCTTCATATAGCAATTGACGTTCGCCGTGGCCCCAGCGTAGACCGCCGATGAGCCTGTTCCATCTTTGAAACCTTTTAAGTAATTCTTCAAGGAGTTCGGCGTCGTTTGAATCTTAGCCGATTGACTCCGCGCGGCAGTCATGATCGCACTAAAAGCCGCCATGCCAGCCACATCATTAAGTCCAGTCCCGTTGGTCGAAGTCTTCGCCATCGTCTTCGTCGTTCCATCGCGGAACGCTAAAGTCAAAGTCGTGTCAGCAAGATAAGCCCAGCTTTCTTGCGAATACTTGGTCGTAACACTTGAAGCGGTTGTCGATCCGACCTTACCCCCGTAAAAATAGGTGCCCTCATTATAAGAACGAGCCTCTTTTAAAGTTGATGCGGTCGATTTCGCGACACCCCATTGGGTTGGTAAAACATACGAACTCGCCCCAACCGTATCGCTCATCGTCGTTAATAAGGTTAAAGCGTCGCTGCGATTAATTTGCTTTCCTGAGCAGCTAGCAAGAAGAGCCACTAAGCCCAAGGATGTCCCTAAGACTGAGATTGTCTTTTTCTTCATGCTGATCGCCTCTCTTCTTTGTTCGGTCAATTTTAGCCCTTTTATGGCGTTTTCTCAATGAAAGAATAGCCTCTAAAACAAAAAGGTTAGTTCGTAAGTAAATCGCAACAATCATCCTTTCGGCGTTGCTTTTGACCCACAAGGTTCTTTTTCTTTAGAATATGTTCTGCCCTGGCCCAAAGAAAAGGAGAAGAAATTTATGGGACAGCACCTATGTTATCGAGACCGAGTACTAATCGAAT
>Ga0183101_1000251_pt2 | contig 25046 bp, 14 predicted proteins | sample Biomet3_FD_127790 | JGI IMG/M metagenome (GOLD analysis project Ga0183101, IMG submission 127790) | Microbial communities from bioreactor (seeded with sewage sludge) at LBNL, California, USA - Biofuel metagenome 3 | ecosystem: Engineered > Bioreactor > Anaerobic > Unclassified ...
AAGATGATAAACTCTACCCCATTATTCATTCATCGCCGATCTTTCTCAAAGGGGACGAAATCAAGCTCGGAGAGTTCATTAAGAAATACGTCAAAACGCCCCATCAAGAACTTCTTTATGAGATCGATAACTCTGCAATTCGGCCTTCAAAGGAGTTTTCAGAGATGTTTTTGTCCGCCATGGCGGGCAACGAGATGTTGACCTGCGATAGCGACCAAGCCTTCTCAATCTCCAAGGTAGTTTCTGAGGTGAACTCTGCGATCAAAGATGGCATGAGGAGGACGATTATCATTCGAGGCGGCCCCGGCACGGGCAAATCAGTGGTGGCGATCAATATTCTTGGCCAGCTCTTGCATCCTAGCGATGGGTCTCCAAGGCGAAACGCCTGTTATGTCACGCCAAATTACACGCCTAGAGAAGTGTTTTCGAACATCATGGTGGCCGGTGACTACAAAAAGACCGCGATTAGGAATGTTTTTAAAAAGATGAGCTCGTTTGTGAATTCTTCTCAATTTGATTTTGACTGCATTATCCTTGACGAGGCACACCGCGGTTTCACTTGGAAATTTGGCTATGGCGTCAGCCGTGAAGTCGACATGATCGATAGACTGTTTTACGCTTCCAAAGTTAACGTGTTTTTTGTTGATGAAGACCAAGTGGTTACAAAAGATGATTATTTGACCGCCGCGGTCATCAAGAAATATGCTGCCAAATATGGCTCTACGGTCATCGAAGGGGACGAACTGTCTCTGAAATCGCAGTTCCGTTGCATCGGTGGCGAAAACTACATTGCTTTTATCAACTCTTTTCTTGGGTATAACCAAGAACATGTTAATCTTGAAAAATCCCAGTATGACTTCAGGGTTTTCGACTCGCCGTCTGCCATGAGGGATGCCCTTTTTGCCAAGCAGAATGGCAAAGGCGTCTCCCGTATCGTGGCCGGAAATACGTACGAATGGAATAGCGATGGGCATGAGCGAGACCGCGAGGATGACTATGACATCGTTTTCCCCGAGTATGGCTTTAAGATGAAATGGAATCTTCATCAAAATTTGCCTTTCGTAGATGATCCTTCTCAAAATGACCGTGTCGGTTGCATTCACACGATTCAAGGTGTCGATCTTGAATACTGTGCTGTCATCATCGGCAAAGATTTGACCTTTCGGGAAGGAAAACTGTTTTTTGATAAAACGAAAGAGGCGAAAGACGATACTTTTTCTGGAATCAGGACCGCCAACGACGTTTTAGCGGAAAGGATGATTAGGAACAGTTATAAGGTTCTGCTGACTAGAGGCATTAAGGGGACTTATGTTTATTGTGAAGACAAGGAACTTGCGGTTTATTTGAAAACGATGATAGACGAATAAAAAGTTGCTTGGTTATGCTTAAATTTTTGAACAGAACATGTTAAATAAGTGTTAAAATAAAAAAATAACGAAATGATATATTGCGAACGAATTAAAAAATTAAGAGAGAAAGCCTTTCTATCTCAGTGTGATTTAGCGAAAATCCTTCATGTTTCCAACGTGACAGTTAACCGCTGGGAGACGGGAAAATACGAGCCGACCATCAGAAACAAGAAAATGCTCTCCAAATTGTTTTCGAAATATGGCATAGGGGAATAGCGATGTCCAAAGAAGTTAACCAAGAAAAAGCGCAGATTAAATCCAAAGAAAGAGTCGCTGATCACGGCGAGGTTTTTACTAACAAGCGCGAAGTCAACGCTATGCTCGATTTGGTAAAAGGAGAATCTGAAAGGATTGATTCCCGATTTTTAGAACCGGCATGCGGAGACGGGAATTTTTTGTCGGAAATTCTAAATAGAAAACTAATCTCTGTTAAGAACAAATATGGGAAGAGCCCAGCTGACTATGAAAAATACTCTATCGTCGCTCTTACCAGCATTTACGGAGTTGAACTTTTGGAAGACAACGTGAAAGACTGCATCGACCGTCTCTACGACATTTGGAACGATCAATACACAAAAAATTGCAAAGACGACGCCAACAACGAAGTGAGAGACGCCGCAAAGTATATTCTCCAGAAGAACATCTTGTGTGGCGACGCTTTGACTTTGCTTCAAAGTAATAAGGAGCCCATTATTTTTGCGGAGTGGTCTTTGGCTCAGGGGAATATGATTAAAAGAAGAGATTTTCGCCTTGATCAAATGATGGAAGGCCACAATGACCAAATGTCTCTTGATATGTTTGTTAAGGGAAGCGAGTGGGAATACGACAAAGAAATTGACGCCATGATTCCGGCTCCGATAAAAGAATATGAACTCACAAACTATTGGGAGGTGCAAAAGAATGGCTGATAATCTGTACAACAGTATTTATAATCCGGATGTTCTTTCTTGCTTGGCCAATTTGTCAAACGATGAAGTGTTTACCCCGCCGGAGATTGCCAATCGGATGTTAGACTTGCTCCCGAAAGAGCTGTGGTCGGATCCGAATGCCACTTTCTTAGATCCAGCTTGTAAGTCCGGGGTTTTTCTTCGGGAAATCGCAAAACGCCTTATCGAAGGATTAAAAGATAAAATACCTGATCTTCAGACAAGAATCGACCATATCTTCCATAAGCAGTTATATGCCATCGCAATTACCGAGATGACGAGCCTTTTATCGAGGAGGAGCGTCTATTGCACGAAATACCCAAATACCGTATATTCGGTTTCTCGTTTTGAAAGTCCTGCCGGCAACATTCGGTATCAAAATGTTGCTCATGTTTTTAAGGATGGAAAATGTGTTTTCTGTGGTGCGTCAGAAAAAACATTTAGTGAGAAGGCTCGGAGCGGATTAGAACGGCACGCCTATGAATTTATCCACACAACAAAACTGGAGGAAATATTCGGTATGAAATTTGATGTAATAATTGGGAATCCACCTTATCAGTTAGACGACGGCGGCTATCAAGCAAGTTCAAAGCCGATATATCAGTGTTTTATCAAACAGGCCGAAATGTTGAAACCGCGTTTTCTTTGTATGATTATCCCCTCTCGTTGGATGACGGGCGGCAAAAATTTGGATGAATTTAGAAACGAAATGATTGCTGACACAAGATTAAAATATCTTTGTGATTATTCCGATGCAAAAGAATGTTTTCCAGGCACCGAAATAAAGGGTGGCGTTTGTTATTTCTTGTGGGAAAGAGATTATGCCGGACAATGTGAAATCGTCCGTAAAAATGGCGATCAGACTGAAACGACAACTAGATATTTGAAAGAACCCGGTGTTGATGTTTTCGTTCGAGATTCAAGGCTTTTGCCAATATTAAAAAAAGTCTTAGCGTATAAGAAAAAATCATTTTCAAACTACGTGTCGCCACTAAGACCATACGGTCTGCGTGGCGACACGTTTAAAGACCCAACGAAATACGCTCTGCCCAAAATGAGTGAGAATCCAATTCCTGGCGGCGTCACAATTTGGGGTTTAGACACTCATTTACATCGCGTAAAAAGATATGTTCCTTCTGATTATCCATTTCCCAAAAAAGAAACTATTGATCAATATAAAATATTTGTAACACGTAATTATGGCAATGGTGATTTTGGGGAGATTCCAGCATCACCCATTCTGGCCGGTCCTGGCGAAGCTTGTACGGAAACTTTTATATATGTTGGTGGCTTTTCTACAGCCGAAGAGCGCGATTATTGTTTTTCCTATATGAAGACAAAGTTCTTTAGGCTTATGGTCAGTGTAAAGAAGCAGGACCAAAATGCTTCTCAGGGAGTTTACAAATACGTTCCAGTCGTCCCTTTCAATAGACTTTGGACGGATTCTGAATTATTTACGATGTTCGGGCTTTCTGATGAAGAAATTACTTTTGTTGAAAGCACGGTCCCTGAATGGACTCAAAAGGGGGAATAATTCATGGAACAGGATTATTTTTCCGAAAAGCCTGTGTGCTCCCCTCAAATCTATGCCTACTTCGACGATAATCCCCATTACGCCGGATTTTTGAAGGTTGGATATACCTCCATTGATGCTGATAAACGAGTTGCCCAGCAATACCCAACAAAACGTCCTGATGGTTCAAAGCCATATAAAATTGTTCTAGTAGAATCGGCCATGTACCCAGACGGCTCTTCTTTTATGGATCACGATGTTCATGCCGTTCTCAAGAAGCAAGGTTTCAAAAACGTTGGCGGCGAGTGGTTCGAATGTACTGTTGAGGATGTAAAAAAGGCCATCGTCATAGTCCGTAATCATCTCGACGTTTCCGTGAAAAGAGACGAAGACTTCAAGATGCGCCCTGAGCAAAAAGAAGCCGTCGAAAAAACGGAAGAATATTTCAACAAGGAAAAGGCCAGAGACCCGAAGTCCAGCCCGAAGTTCCTATGGAACGCCAAAATGCGTTTTGGCAAGACTTTTGCGACGTATGAACTAGCCAAGAAGATGGGCTTCAAGCGAATACTGATTTTGACATTCAAGCCTGCAGTTGAGACCGCTTGGCAAGACGACATTTCCCGACACATTGATTTTGAAGGGTGGCAGTTTGTTTGCCCCGGTGGCAAAACCTACGAGGAGTGTGACAAATCTAAACCCATCGTTTGCTTTGGCTCTTTCCAGGATTACCTCGGCGTAGATGATGCTGGAGGAATTAAGGCCAAAAACAAATGGGTTCACGAGACCCCCTGGGATTTGGTTGTTTTCGATGAGTATCACTTCGGGGCTTGGCGCGAGAACGCTAAAAAGCTTTTCGAAAAGCAGGATGAAGACGATTATGAATCCGTCGATATCGAAGAATATCAGGCAAAAGAAGCCGGAAACGCCCAAAACGAGACGTGGTTGCCTATTAGCACCGATTACTATCTTTTCCTTTCAGGCACGCCTTTTAGGGCTCTTCACAATGGCGAATTCATCGAAGACCAAATTTACAGTTGGACTTATTCCGACGAGCAAAGAGCGAAGGCCGCTTGGGGAAACCAGCCGGACAACCCTTACGCGGCTTTGCCTCGGATGATTTTGATGACCTACCAGATGCCTGACAGCATCAAAAAGATTGCTTTGCAGGGCCAGTTCAACGAATTCGACCTGAACGTCTTCTTTTCAGCCGAAGGCAAAGGGGACGCCGCGCACTTCGTCTTTGAAGATTACGTCCAGAAATGGCTCGATTTGATTCGAGGCGCCTATCTTCCCGGCACCCTAGATGACTTAAAGTTGGGGAACAACAAGAAACCGGCCATGCCGTATTCGGATACTCGACTTCTCAACGTCCTCAGCCACACCCTTTGGTTCTTGCCCAACGTTGCCTCGTGTTTTGCTATGAAGAACCTTTTGATGCAAAGCCAGAACGCTTTTTACCATGATTATGCGGTTAATGTCTGTGCCGGAACTCAGGCAGGCATAGGCCCTGACGCTCTCGGCCCGGTTGAAGAATCCTTCGGCGATCCGTTGAAAACAAAGACAATCACTCTGTCTTGCGGCAAATTAACGACTGGCGTTACCGTCAAGCCTTGGACGGGCATCTTTATGCTCCGAAATCTTTCTAGTCCCGAGACCTATTTCCAAGCGGCTTTCCGTGTGCAGAGTCCCTGGGTCGTGAATCTTGACGATTCAGGCCACAAGCAGATCATGAAGGAAAATTGCTACATTTTCGATTTTGCCTTGGACCGCGCTCTCAAAGAAGTTCAGGAATACAGCTGCGGTTTGGATATCGGAGAAAGCAATCCGGAAAAGAAAGTGGGGGAATTTATCCAGTTCCTTCCCGTCATTGCGTGTGATGGTTCTTCGATGATTCCGGTGGATGCCTCACAGATTTTGGATATTACGACTTCCGGAACGACGGCCACTTTACTTGCCCGCCGTTGGGAGTCCGCATTGCTCGTTAACGTTGATAACGACACCTTGAGCCGTTTGATGGCGAATCCCGAAGCGATGGCCGCTCTTATGAAGATTGAAGGATTTCGCAGTCTGAACAAAGACATTGAAACTATCATCAACAAGTCCGACGCCGTGAAAAAGGCTAAAAAAGATGGAAACGACAAGACGGATAAGGAGAAGAAAAAGCTCACCGAAGAAGAAAAGGAATACAAGTCAAAACGCAAAGAGATTCAGGAAAAATTGATTAAATTTGCCACTCGAGTTCCAATCTTCATGTATCTTACCGACTTCCGTGAGCACTCTCTCAAAGACGTCATCACCCAACTGGAGCCAAATCTATTCAAAAAGGTCACCGGCTTGGATGTCAAAGATTTTGATCTTCTTGTCTCGTTGGGACTTTTTAATCAGCAAGTGATGAACGATGCCGTGTACAAATTCCGCCGTTATGAGGATTCCAGCCTTTCATATACGGGCATCGACCGCCATGTGGGCCAAAGCGTTGGCCTATATGACACCGTTTTGTCCAGGGAGGATTACGAGAAATTAGCAGCCTCTCAGCAAAGTTCGACCATAGCTAAGCCCCATGACCCCAAAGATGTCCCAAGTTTTGAAGATATTGTCAAAACTTTCGGGGAAGAAACTGAGGATGAAGCTGAAGACGATGACGATACTTCAATTATTGAACGGCCAAAAACAGACGCTTCTCTGGGAATTTTGCCAAGAGATCCGATCGTTCCTCTTCCGCCTGAAAAGCCGCAAACAGCAGAAACGAATACCTATAAACCGCTGGAGAATTCATCTTTCGACGGCGCCAAGGTTGGGGACAAAGTTGTTCACGCCAAATTCGGTGAGGGAGTAATCGTTGCGATTAGCGGCGGTTTGGCTGTTGTTGATTTTGGTAACGGCCGCACGAAACGATTCGAATATCCGAATGGTTTTATCAAAGGATTCTTAACGCTGAAATGAACTGATGTTGTCTTTTTGACGCTGTTTAACTTACGTTTAGTCTTTAAAAAAGGAATTAATTATATGGAAAAAGAAGAAAAATCGTTCTGCCCGATTTGCGGTGCTCCAACACGAGTGTGGATGGGAAACGCTCGGAAAGACCATCTTTGTGGCAAACATGCCGATCAATTGAAAGCGGGTCTCATTGCGGAAAAAGGGAATGGCATTTTTGTTGATGTCAAAACCGGGCAAGTGTTGACTGGAAATATTGAAGATAAAGAAACCCCTTCTTCAGCAGACAGCCATCGGCATTTGTATGAAACTGGAAAATGCATCGCCTGCGGAAAGCCAACGACTAATGGCTTCTTTTTCTGCCCAGAATGCTATCGAAAATATAAAGAAAAGACCTTGCTGATCGAAATCAGAAAATGCACAGAAGTTGAAATTTTAGACGATTCTTACGAAGGAAAATACCATTGTGACGATGGACATGTCGTTAAGAGCAAGTCTGAAGCCTTTATCGACAATTACCTGTTTGCAAATGGTATTCCTCATGCGTACGAGAGTGCCTTTCCAATCGATGAGAACCCAAACCATGACCTCCATCCTGATTTTTGCCTGCCTAATTTCAACAATTCTGGCACCGATGTCTATATCGAACATTGGGGGTACAATGACAACAATATCGAATATACAAAAACTAAAAAATATAAAATGCCTATTTACAAAAAGAAAGGGATCACATTGATTTGCACGAACGAAAAAGACATGACAGATTTAAAAAGCAATTTGAAGAGGAAACTCGACTTCTATAAGAAAGGGATTATTAACTTTGACGAATAAGATTTTGATTTTTTCTAGATGATGAAAAATAATTGGTAAAGCCTTATTTTTCACAGTAAAACTTCAATTCCGGGTTGACTGGTATGTTTTCAAGGAACATTTTTCTATATTTTAAGATTATTTCGCCTTCAAAATGATGGCGTTTTAAAAAACATCCGGATTAAGCTACGTTTTTTTCTTATTACAATAAGGACATCTTCTCTTATAATGAGATTCAGCATCTGGCGAGCGTGTATAGTGGTGGCCGTTTTTACAAACCCAGCAAACTTTTTCGTGAGAATTGGGTGCGATTTCGGTTGGCTTTATTAGATTTCTTTCATAGTCCCATTGTTCAAGTAAGTCTGGACGGAGTGTGGCCAAATCGTTAAAACCTGAAACGATCTGCTTTCCGGCACAAACCGGGCAGCGCCCGTTGAGTTTTATTTCCTCGTAGACACGCCGCTGATAGTGATGGCCTTTTTCGCAGACCCACCAAACCTTGTGGTCGCCAATCATTCGGAGCGTTGTTTTGTTGGGCAAAATCCCGTTTCGGTTGGTATCCCATCGTTTCATCAGGTCCGGGTAAATGGTCGTCAAGTCGTTAAAACCTTCGCTTAGGATGTCGCCACGGCACACTTCGCAAGGGCCTCCTCGTTTGGCTTTCAAATCTTTAATCATAAGTTGGATCGAGCATTTGAAACTGTGCCCGCATTTAGGACATTTCCAAAAGACGATTCGCTTTGACCCAGCGCTGAACATCGTTGGTTTTAGCGCGCCATTTTTCTTGACATCCCAATAGGGGAGGATCTCTGGATTTGTTCTGGAGGCAGATTCGTCAATCGTCAGCTTTACGAATTCTTTATAAATAGTCACGCAATCCTGTTCACAGTTTACCGCCAAAGATTTTGCTCCGAGAAGAGACAACATTTGCCTTATAGCCCAGGAAAGGTTTTCGAAATAGGCACTTCTATAGTTGAAAGTAACGTCAACGTTGGAAATGAGGTTACTCGTCCCTTCTTTGATTCGGTAAATTTTGATCCCCTTTTCAGCAAAATGGACTGTTTTCTTGAGATCCCTTTTATTCGCCGCGTGGTAGCGGATTCCGTCGAACTCAACCCCAGCCCCAATAGACGGGATGTAACAGTCGATTTCATAGACGCCGTCGTTCCACCGATTCCTTGCGTCGGGAAAAGCTTTTTTGAAATAGAAAAAGGTAGCCTGTTCCGGAAAAGAGGTGTGGACCTGACGGGCACAGATGGGACAGGCATAGCACGCCGCCATTCTCTCGGCGGGGCTTCTTTGGAAAGAATGACCATTTTCGCATACCCACCAGATCTTTTGCTTACTCTGAGGCATTATTTCGTTTGGTTTCATTACGTTTTTTGTATAGTCCCATTCATCGAGAAGATCTGGAAAAAGATCGGCTAGCGTCTTCCCTGGGATCAGACGAGACTCGATGGTTTTTCTCCGCCATTTTTCTTTGGCGTGGCAAAAGCATTCTTGGCCAAGAATGCATTTATTTTTCGGGGTGTTCTTGTAGATCCGACCGCAGTATTTACACTGCCACCAATAGCTCGTCTTCCCGGTGGAGGGGATTTCGGACGTTTTGATTCCGTTTCTCTTTTCGAGAAAGATAGCATCAATTTTCTCTGCATAGTCCAGTACGCTTCCGTGTATTGCTACGGTTCGTGTCATTGTTTTCTTGCCGACTTCTTTTCTTGCACATTTTGGACAGCCTTGCCCTTGCAGGGTTCTATTGCTTGGGCTGTTTTGATATTCGAGGCCACATTTTGGACATTTCCACCAATATTGGGCGTGCGCCCCAAAAAGAATGTTTTTAGGAGAAATTTTGTTTTTAGAAGTTAGGAACTCGTTGGACAATTCGGGGTATTTATCCGCAAGACTGTCTCCCTTTTTCAGACGGTTCGATGTGCGTTTTTCAATTCTTCGTTTAACCGAGCATTCATGACAAAGACTATGTTCTGTATGGCTTGAAATTGGGGCCTGGTAACTTTTCCCACACTGTGGGCAAATCCAAAAGACGGAGCGGCTCGAACCAGGGCCCAAAGTCGATGGGTCGATGACGTTTCTTTGATAATCCCAGTCGTGAAAAGGCCACGTCTTGCTATTACTCATTGCACAAATTGTATTCGCTATTCAAAGTGGCTTCCATCTTATTATCGAAAAATCTTTTATAAGAGAATAAGGGCTTTCTTTTGTTTAAGTTATACAACGACCTTTTGACTGGTGCGGCACCGGCCTTCTTGCGGCGGGCACACAAAATCGGCCCAGGATTCCGCGGAGTGGATGTCCTTCAGATTCTTGCTTCATTGTTTTTGTCGGTTCGTGGCTAAAATGAAAATCCCCAAAAATAAAAAGGCCCTTGACAGATTAGCGCATTTGCCGATAATTAAATCGGACCAAGGTCCACCTGAAACAGTCGATACAAAATGCATTAGTTTGTGATAATCCTGCGGGATTGAGCAAATTACAGCAGATTGAATTGGATGTTTGAGTTCACAAAGACGGTTTTTCCATTTTCGGTGGCTTAAAACACGTCTTTCGTTCCTTGGCCTAGAAAGGTTCTTTTATGGAACAAAAAGTGGTTGAGACGATCGAAAAGAAGATTGGCTATAGTTTTCACAAAAAAGCTTTATTAGAACAAGCATTCACGCGAAAATCTTTTGCCAATGAAGAAGGCTGCCCTGACAATGAGCTTTTGGAATTTGTCGGTGACGAGGTCTTAGATTTCACAATTACTAAGATGCTGTTGAATCTGTTCACTAGTCAGAATGATGAAGGAGAATTACTCGCTCTTGTGGACGAGGGCGGTTTCACGCAACTCAAACAAGAGTACGTGGATTCCGAGGCTTTATCAGGCTTCGTTGACAAGTTAAACATCGCCCAGTTTCTTCGAATGGGAAAAAGCGACGTCCTCGGTCATGTGGAAAATAACCAGTCCGTTAAGGAAGACCTCTATGAAGCGATAATTGGCGCTATCGCTATTGATAGTGATTATGATCAAGTCGCAATAACCAACGCTGTGCAAATCATGGACGGCAACCGAGCCAACCCTGCTATGATGCCCATGCCAATCAGAGGCGAGTCCTTGGCGGCACTGAACCGGGCTCGAAACGAATATCTTGATGCTAGAGAAAAGAATTTGGATCCTAATTTCGTCAGTATCCTCGAAGCGAAAATGAAATATTGGGCTAGGCGGGTGCAAGACGAGATTCAAAAAGACTATGACGAATTTGAAACAAAACTCGACTTGGCTGGTGATGAAGCTGAGCCGCTCATTTCCTTGGAACAGTCCGAAATCAATTATGTTTCCATGCTCCAAAACGGTACGCAGTTAGTTAATCATTCGCTGCCTTCTTATTCGATAAAAGCCGAGAAAAGCCCCGATGGAAAGAAAGATATTTTCCATTGTTCTGTCTCGGTTAACATCGGTGAAGGCGAAAGGCTTTTCGAAAGCGTGGCCGACAGTTTAAAGCTTGCCAAAGAAGAAGCGGCGCAAAGAGCCTGCTCTTATGTCGCTCCTTTTGTTAGTTTGTCGAGGACAAAGCCTGACCTCAAGAATGTTCTTTCCATACATCACGCCGAGCCAGAGGGACAAACAAAATCCGTTGTGATTGGCCCAGGCGATTGCATTGGAATTCTTAACAGTTTGGCGCAACAACGTTATTTTGATTATCCGGTGTATTCTTTTGCCCTGTCCGAAGATAGAAAAACTTGGACTTGTACGGCCAAAGTTGAATCTCTGTCTGTTGAAGGAAAAGGTAGCGGAAGCACCAAAGCAGTCGCTAAATCCGCAGCAGCAGGGGATTTGTTTCTTTCTCTGACGTCTTTATTTGAAAACAAAAATTAATACAGTTTGCCCCACCCGTCGTTAAGCCACCGAAAACCCTAACGAAGGAATGTTTTATGCAAACTCAAATTTCCGAACACGCCCACGAGCGTATCAAAGAGCGTTTGAAAATCAAATCGTTTTCTAGAGCCGAGAATTATGTAGAAAAAGCATGGTCTGAAGGTACGGATATTGCTGAAGAAAAAGAAGTTCTTGCTAATCATACGAGCGGTATTCCTCTAGTAGGGGGAGACCGGGCAGTTAAACTGTTTAGACAAACTGTATTCGTTTTTGACAAGAATGGTGTTTTAATCACGGTCTATCGCGTTTATCGTAGAATGAAAAACACGATTAACCCTGGGACTTGTGAAGACCACGTTCAAGACACCGCTGAAGAAAAATGAGAATTGACACTCCTCTTTTTGTGATGGATAATGGCATCAGACATAAAAGCCATCATTACTTATTAAGAGGATGGCGGAAAGGGTTAAATGGACCAAACCATTTTTGGATTTCTTGGCGGAAGCCAGAAGTCCGGGCTGTGCCTCATCGACTGGCCGACCGGTCGCGGTAAAACGACTCAAGCAGAAGAGTACATCTGCAATCATGCTGGGGAGCGGAATATCTTCTATGTCACTCCTCTGACAAAAAACGTTGACGATGTTTACCAGACTACTTTTAGAAAATTCAAGGACAAGAAGAAATTCACGGAAATCGCCATTCTTCTTCCGGCGAATCTCGTTTCAGTGAAGAAGAACTTGGCTGCAGTCAAAGACCTCCTCCCCGAGGAAATCACACGCCAGAAGGTTTTCGTCGACCTCTGGAATTCAATTTCCGGGCTGTGCATGGTTGAAAACAAAGACAAGAGGAACGTGCCCCCTGAACTTGAGGACACGGCCGCAAAAGCCGAATCTGCTTTCCGTAGATGGCTCACTGGTTATGTTTGCAAGAACCTTGGGAGAACCGCAAAGGAAAGACTCGCTAGCATCAGAGCGGACGAGAAACTTTGCCATCTGATCGAGCTTTATCCGGCCATCGAAAGCTGCGAGAAGAGCATTTTCTTCATGACAACCGACAAATTTTACATGAATAACTCGACCATTGTGGAACCGAGTTACTCCTTTCTTGATAGCGACATCACTAAAGGTGCCTTAGTCCTTCTTGACGAATTCGATGCCTGCAAGGACGCGATCCTTAACCACCAGATTGAGGAGGCGGCGAAGAATGCCGTCGGCAACGTGTTTGGCCTCATTAAGAAGATCGGTGACTCGTTTGACTCCCCAATGACCGAGGATTTCTATGCTGGCGAACCGGAAAGCAACGGTCACAACGCCGCTTATGTTTATGGAGAAATCAAAAAGAAGTTCCATGAGGAGGCGCGGGAGAAGCGGTTGAACGTGACCTTCAAATACCGGGGGGAGCAAGATGCCCCGAAGAGCTTCATTTTCAAAGACACGGACCACATCACCATCCTCGAGCAGAAAAAGAGCGATGGGAAGTTTCTTGCCTTGGACGAGAGCAAGCCGACGTTGAACTACATTTTCAAAGCGGATATTAAAGACGGGAAGAAAGCTACCCTGAACGGCGCTTTAATGACCGCTCAGAGCGACATTGAGTTTTTCGCCAGGGGGATCGCCATCGCCGCCAGGGATTTGATGGCCCATGTCCATGATGTTCAACATCGGGATCTCTCCGTCACAGACGCCGTCCATTCCTGCCTCGAACGTTTCGATCTTTTCGAGCAGGAGATCGAGTATTTCATGCCGATCGTGCTCAGCGATTTTACCCGTAAAAAGCGGAAGGCCGAAGGGTCAATGAGTCCTGAGTTTTACGAACGGGGTTTCTCGTTCAACTCAATGGCGGACCAGGACTCAAGCTATCTCGAGACAAAGATTAAATCGGTCTCGCTTTCGTCGACTCCTGAAAGTTATCTTTGTGCTTTGGCGAGCCAGGCCTATGTAGTGGGGCTTTCTGCCACGGCGACCTTACGTTCTTCCACAGGGAACTTCGACCTGAATTACCTTCAAAGCAAACTTGGGTCAGCTTTTTACCAGCCGACCCCCGAGGACAAGGCCCGAATGGCTGCTCAGATCACCGAGCAAATGAAGGATTACCATCCGGACATTCATGTTACTTTCGAATCCTATGACCAGAAAGCCAAGGATAAATATGGGCTCTCCGAAGTGATCGGCGACCCCGATGCGATCGAATTTATCACGAACAAGATCGATAATTCGGGATCTGATGAGGATTTCGATAAGGCTCGGTTTGCCAAAGTTTACAAGGCGGCGCTCCATTTTCTTTTGAATAAGAAATCCAAGGCTTTGCTCATTCTCTGCAACCGAAACATGAAGGAACAAGGTGGCGGCCTTTACAGCAAGGATCGTTTCGTCGAATTCCTCAATGATGGGCTCAAAGCGGCCAAGAAGAAAATCCGGTTCGGAGTCCTTTGTCTTGACGGCTTGACCTTTGAGGAGAAGAAAAAACTCATTGGGCCAATGGTGGAAGAGTATGGGAAGGCCATCGTGGTTAGTTCTTATCCTACGACGGGGACGGGTCAGAACCTCCAGTATTCCGAGAAGGATGGGAGTCAGAAAGACCTCGATTCGCTTTATCTCGAGTCTCCGACCAACCTGATTGTGGACCTCAAGCATCTTCATGAGATGGACCAGACCAAGGCGACCGAAGCGGTCCTTCGTTATTGCTATCAAGTCGAGGCTGCTTCCGTGTCCGGCGGGATCTCACCTGCCGAAAAACGCGCCTACATCAAATACGCGTTCCAGAAGCGAATCAATTCCTTTGCAAAACTCGAGATGAAAGATGGCCATCTCTATGGTTGTTCTTCGACGAATCTCTACGGAATTCGGATTCTCGCCCAGGCGGCTGGCCGAATTTCCAGAACGAAGAAAAAGACCCATGAGGTCAATATCTATCTTGATGACGAAATCAGCAAGACTTTCGATTTCAGACTCTTGGACGAATCGGCTTTCGTTGAGGAGTTTCAAGCCATTATACGAGAATGCAAGAAGCGTCGTGTAGACTACAAATCCGATAGCAACGAAGAGCGGATCAATGCCTGCCTCAATGGGTGTGGGTCACTTCAAAATGTCCTTTGGTCCATTCTCTCCGAGACGAAAGAAGAGTGGAGCGATGGGCAGATTGCGGAGTGGCAGGAGATGCGGGAGTATCTTCTCAAGCATCCGACGCTGAGCGCCGAAGAGCTTTCATCTTCGCCTTACGCTTATATGTATTTCCGTGCGCCCCAAGGCGAGAAATTTCATAAATACTATTTCGCTTTTGAGGACGAGAACATTACGGATGTTCGCTATGAATCGCCCGCTAAAGGGCTGATGGCCGAAGTGAGCGAAGAGAACGCCAGACTCCGTCTTCTCGTTTCAAACAAAGAGCTGGCTAAAGCGATGACTGACAGGGGCTATCCTACGACCTTCCGTGACGATGATGCTATTCTCAACCCGGTTGCCTTCACAAACATCTACAAAGGCGCGCTGGGCGAATTCATCGTTGAATACGTTTTAGGAAGTTATGGGATTGCCGTCCAAAACATCAAAGAAAACGCTAAATTCGAGAAATTTGACTTCGTCCTTAAAGAACGACCGGATGTCTACGTCGACGCGAAGAACTGGTCACTTTCGACGGCCTCTGGGGCCAACGGGACGATCGATGTGTCCACCTTGGAGAAAAAGTTCTTGAGCAAACTTGAAAAAGTCGGTGGAACCAAAGCTATCGTTATCAGCGCTTTTGCGGACGGCAACGAGAAGCCACACGTCGAGGGCGGCGGGAAGATTCTCGTCATCCCAACGCTGTTCGATGTCGCGAAAGAAGAGTGCCCAGTCGCGCCGGCAGGCCTATTGGCCATCCGCGAATTCCTGGAGGAAAAATAAATGGCAAACGAGCAAACAGTGGCCGGGACACCGGTCCTCACTAATGAGTTGGACTTTCAGCCGGATTACGAAAGCCTCGGACGAGACTTTGATTTCTTCAAACTCACCACGAGTGACAAATACATTCAAAGGGGCGCTCGCTGCCTGGATGATCCCCAGAACGAGCTGAAGGCGGTCTCGTTCTCTTTCGACTACGGGCGGACCGCGTTCTTCATGTTCCGCAAAGACCAAAAGGTCGATGAAAGCCAGATTTCCAGAGTCATCCATTCGGACAAATCCGGGGACACCCTGACCATCGAAAGAGTCGTGGCCGAGGACATCAAGCCCTACATTATGTTGCGGCTCGTGATCAACGCGATCTCCAATTTCAGCGGGGATTACGTTTTCAACAATCTCTCGGGGAAGATCTACATGGTCTACTGGGTCAGCAAGGACGAAAACAATCTCAAAGCCCTTGAAATCGGGACCGACTGGATGGGCCACTTCAACGCGATCGCCACGGCTTTCACGAGGGTTTCGGTCTTCGGTAAGGCCGCCGATTGGTATCTAGCCGATCAGCCGGCCTACACTCGGCAGGGCAACAAAGGGACGCTCAAGCGAAGTTGGGATTTCGCCAACAAGGATGCTCTCTATGTCCGGAAATTCGTTCCCGGCAAGAAAACGAGAATGGCATTCTACAAGCTCTACGATGACAAGAAGGAAGACTGCAAGGCCTATTACCTCTATCAGGTCCTTCATCTGATTAATTCGAAGTTCTCGGGCTATCTTAAAAAGCCGCTGTCGTTCAAGGAGATGACTATCTCGAAGGAGATTGAAACCTCGCGGGATCGGCATTTCATGGACAAAGTCCACGCTCACTTCTACGGGCTCACCGCTCAAAAGATCAATTGCGTGAATCTCCTTCCCGCCGGCGAGGCCGACAGCGTCTTTGACCGGTTCGTCGCTTTGCTCAAGCGCTTCTTCGAGGTCGATGCGAATGGTGAGATTGGCCCTGAGGTTGTGGTGTCGGACAAAATCGATTTCTCGGCGGCGAACATTTGCCTCGCCCACAACGAGGAGTACTACAAATCCGAGGAGCACGGCGGTGCTTTGAACGATCCCTACAAAAAGCTCCACGAGTTGTGCCAAGACGCGGTTATTCAATCCATCACCCTTGAGGACACTGGGTGTTTCTTCCGGAAAGAGCCCGAAGAAGGGGAAGAACCCCTGGACGACAATGCGAAGAATGCCCTTCTCCGGACAATTCTTAAGGAGTTGTTGGTGAAGGATGACATCGTTCATGCCAAGGAAATCACGATCGATGATTGGAAAGACTTTGCTTTCCCCTCGGATTGGATTTTTGGTTTGGAGGATGATGGGGTTCAGTATTTTATGACGATTCACCCGGATGGCCGATTTGAGATGAAATACGCGACCGCCGGTTTTGTCGGATCTTTGTCTGAACAATTACAGCCTTTAGCAAAAGCTCTTGCCACATCGAAGGAAAAAACGAAAACCGTTGTCGCCGATTGCTCCGGTAACGTCAACCTGATTTCAAAAACAGGCATGTTCGTCATGCCCAGAGAAGAGTCTTTCGGAATGCAGAAAAACCGGGACAATGAGCGGGCCTATATGAATGGCGTTTTTGATATCAACTATTATGAAAAGTGGGGGAAGGGTTATTATTCGGTCGGCGTTCCCCATGCGGCTCTCCAATTCGGCCTTTCTAACGCCACCCTGATTTACCAGGCCGACCCGATGCAGGGGGAGAATATCATTGTCAAGGTCTTGGAGACGTTCTCCGTTTGGTTCGTCAAACTGGACAGTTTCACAGTTTTGCCTTATCCCTTCAAGTATTTGAGGGAATATGCATCGATGGATACCTATGCCACGGGCCGATGGAAAGAGGAACTGGCCGCGAAGAAAAAAGATGTTCTTTAACAGCCCGCTTGAGTTGGTTCTGTTGCAATAGATCAATTGGAATCAAACTAATTTTTCTCTTTAATTTTTGAGACAATTAACTGGTCTGCTGGGCACCAGTCTTCTTCTTGCAGGGACGCAACATCCAGCCAAGCTTCGGCGGAGTGGATGCCCTTTTCGATATCCAATCGTCCTTCTGTGACGTGGGCGTTAAAAACATCCATATCTAAGATAAACTCTGGATATTCATAAACAACATTCATCAAAAACCCATCGATCGTGATGGTGGTGTCGAGTTCTTCTTTAATCTCGCGGATTAAGGCTTGCTCTGGGGTTTCGCCTTTTTCGATCTTGCCCCCGGGGAACTCCCATTTGCCCTTAAGAAAACCATAGTCTCTTTGGGCGCAGAAGATCTGATTATCCTTATGGATAACCGTGGCAACGACCCTAAGCGTTTTCTTTGTCGGTGTCTTCGATTCCGAAATCATATTTATAAACCTCCGGGACGGGTTGTTCCAAAACGATATCAAACAATAATGCCTTAGCGGGGTTGTCGCTCGGCCGAGGATTGGTCAGCTGTCCTTTGCCCAAATAGATAAAGGGCGTTTCTACGCCGTCTTCTTTTTTCGTCTTCCGAACAAAAATCTCTGCAATTCCCATTCCGATCAACCGCTGACCCCGAATGTTGTTCAAGGTGGTTTCAGTCTGGGACTCCCATTGCAGGACCTTATTCGAAAGGAATTTATCCTTATACTTTAATCGTTCTTCGGGTTGGCTATCTTTATTGAGGTTGATATAAAGGCAAAGGTGGCCTTTGATGTAGTGGACGCCCATCATGTAGAACATGTTGTCGTTATTCAATGCCATAAAGGTCTTTGGTGCCGTGTAGCTGCCATAAAGCTTTAATAAGCCATGCTCGCCATAAAAGTCGGTGCCAAAGCGCTCTAAGCCATAGGCGATTAGATCACCAATCCAAGCCACAAAGGCGCCAGAGGTGACATCAAAATTCAGGGTGTAATCTTCGCCCTCTTTTTTGATTAAAGCCATATAGCTAGCAGGTCTCGTGAAAGTCACTTCATCCTGCAAGATCTTTAACGAATGCTGAAAGCTTTCTTCGTTAAAGTCATCGTTGAGTTGGCAATATCCCCGCAAAGCGGACTCGCTTTGCTTTCCCGTCAGGAGTTTTTCGACCACGAGATACTCTTCGGGACGGATCAAAGGCAAATACCAAGAAAGAGTACGGATCACGTTGACCTGCTCGCCATTAAAGAAGGGGACATCCTCACCGCAGCGAACTAAGAAGTCATAATAGGATTCGAATTTCTTCGTGTAACGGAGCAAATCGGCGCTGACTTCGGAATTAAGGAAGTCGGTGTGCTTCGGATATTCGCCGGGTTTGAGTTTTAAGTACTCTTTAAAGTTTTGATAATCTTGTTTTAAAAGCTCGAACCGGTTGAAGTTGGTATGCTCAATCGAATCGAGGATTTCTTCGCGGGATTCCTGATCAAAATGCACTTCAAGTCCGGGGATATCGAGCTCTTCGAAGTCGGTCCGGACATGATCTTGGATCGTCCGTTTATCGACGGTGCCGGATTTAGATAAGGAGCCCAAAGCCAAAGCGATTTGCACGCTTCTTAAATAGGAGTTGGCGATGAAATCCAAAACTGTTAAATAGGGTTTATTCTGGTATTTCCGTAAGCCCCGTCCTAATTGCTGGATGAAGATGGTGCTTGATTCGGTCGGACGGAGGAAGAGGACCATATTCATCGAAGGGACGTCGATGCCTTCGTTGAGAATATCGACGGTAAAAACAATCGATAAAGGATTATTGTCGTCCTGGAGATCGGAGAAAGCCTTTAAGCGTTCGCCGGTGGTGTTTTGCCCGGTCAGGCTTTCACAGGTATAACCCAGCTGGGCCATGTTCTGGGCCATGAGGCGGGCGTGTTCGACACTGCGGCAGAAGCCGATGCATTTTAACTTGGTGTTCTTCGGCCGGTATTTTTCGATTTGATCCCGCACGAATTCACAGTGTGTATTCGATGCGATCATCTGAATCATCTTACGGACCCCTTCGCCGGTGGTGTCATCGCTATAGTTCAATAAACTATCATGGATGCCATAGTAGTGGAATGGAACGATCAAATCATTTTCAAGGGCTTCTCGTAAACGAAGATCATAAGGGACATTCTTATCAAAGAGGTCATAGACCGATTGTTCATCCATCCGGTCGGGGGTGGCGGTTAAGCCCAATAAAAACTGAGGCTTAAAATAATTGATGATCTTCCGATAGGTTTCGGCGGCGGCATGGTGGACTTCATCGATCACGATGTAATCAAACTCTTTGGGATCGAATAAATCCAAATTCGCAGCGGTGATGATGTTCGACGCGAAAATAAAGTCGCAGTTTAATCCATCCTTTTGTTGCCCGGTATAAATTCCATAGGTCCTACTCGTGCCAAAGACATGCATAAAGGTCTGCATCGCCGCTTCGAGGATCAAATCTTTGTGGACGATGAAGAGCAGTTTTTTAGCTTGGCAGTTTAGAGCATCAAAGGCAGCTAAATAGGTCTTGCCGGAGCCGGTCGCCGCGACTACAAGGGCCTTATTGACGTTCATACTCCGGTAACGGCTGATTTCCTTTAAAGCCTGCCTTTGCATCAAGTTAGGCCGGATTTGCTCTTGGTTTTGCGGATCAAAGAAATCCATGTCCCATTGCTCAATCGCGTATTTCAGATGCTCGGTGTATTGCCGGACGATATCGTGATTGAGGGGATTGGTATGATCCCAAAGATAATCAAATTCTTTGCCGATGCTCTGATAGACTTCATCATCCTGGGATACCTCGATTGAGAGATCCCATTCCTTATTCTTCACCAAAGCGTAGAACGTAATATTCGAGGAGCCGATGATGACTTCGTGGTGGTCTTTGAACTTAAAGATATAGCCTTTGGTGTGAAAGCCATCATCTCCGAAACTTTCGTATTCCAAACGGCATTTAAAGTTCGGATAGGTTTCTTGCCACTTTAAGAAGACTTCAAGCGAGGGGATGTCGGTGAAGTTTTGATAAGTCGAAGTTAAGATCCGGCCTTGGACGCCCCGCTTTAAGGCGTTTTCAATCGGATCTTGCAATAAGATCAAGCCGGCTTTCTTAATGAACGACACCGAAAAATCAAAGGATTCACAGGAATCAAGATCACTGATGATCTTATCCAAGAATCGGATGCTCGATTCATTGGTAAAGAACCCCTTGTCTACCATAATAAAACAGTATAGCAGCTTTAAGACAATTTCGCAGAGAACATGGCTGATTCTTATTCAAGTGTTTGCACTCTTGCAATGCTTCAAGGCAGGCAATAAGTGATTTTTTCTTTGCTTTAATTCTGGAAAAGCAAGTTTTCACAAAAATTTTTATGTTTCCGAATATATGCGCGATCAAGACAATAAAAGGATGGTGCTTTTGCGAAAAAGATTCAGGGAACCTTCTCACTTGCTTACAAATCAAACAAGGTTCTTTCTATTATTTTTAATTTGATTGGTTACGTTAGACTCTTCTTCGCTTGTAAGTAGGTTTCTTTTTGCAAATAAATGAGCGGATTTTTGTTTTTTCAGTCTAACGCCAATTAAATAATAGCGGGTCTCATTTTTCGATATAGACGGGGTGTTATAATTAAAATAATGTTTTGAGATATTAGGACGAAGCCTAAGGGAGGATCAATCGCGATGTCGTTTTTCTCAAAGTTGTTCGGCCGCAAGAAGACCGAGGAGACGCCTAACTCCGCCAAAACCGCCGAAAATCCAAAGCCTATTGAGCGGACTGTTGATACTCCCGCCATAGAAAACAAGACCAATTTTATCATGCCAATGGCGGAGCCACAAAACGCGGTGTCGAGTTCCGCTCCGGATCAAGTTCAGGAGAAGCGAACACCTTTGCTTATCGAAGGCGAACCGTTCGAGAGCTCTTACAGCATATACGAGCAAAGCGTCCTACATCCAGGCTATTCGATGAGTTACAAAAAACCTTTTGATGCACCAAGCGAAACGGGCAAGCGTCTTCAGGTGAAAAGCGATTTAAATGGCATCCCGGTCCGTCGAATCTGGTTTTTCAGTTCAAACGCTTTTGAAGAGATTATTTTGCCCGGCCAGCTTGAAGTGCTTGAAAAGAATGTCTTCAGCCGACTGGAACATCTGCGGAAAATGGTTATTCCTGATCACGTGAAAGTCCTTCCGGAAGAGCTTTTCTACTTGGATACCCATTTGGAAGAAGTCATTCTCCAAGAAGGCTTGGAGTCAATTGGGAAAAATTGTTTTTCTGGATGCTCTCTTTTGAGTTTTCTTGATATCCCTTCCAGCGTCAACTTCATTGATCCTTTGGCGTTTGATGAGAATCCGGCCTTAAAGGAAATTCGTTTTCCAAAGGGAAATTCCACCTATTCAGTAAAGGGTTGCTCAATTTATTCCCGAGACGGGAAAACGATTGTCCGGGTCTTCAACTGCCTCGCGCAAGATCTTGCCGCGGATTTAGAAGGGGTTGAGGAAATTGGCTCTTCTGCGTTCGAAAATCTTGCCCAAATCAAAAAAGTCGTGGTTCCCGAAGGCGTGAAGGTCATCCAGAAGGAAGCTTTTGCCAACACGGGCCTAACGGAGATTCATCTACCTGCCTCTGTGATGCAAATTGGGGAGGGCGCGTTTCGGGATTGCCGGAAGCTGGTCAACTTCGTTCTCGATCCGAAGAATCCTTATTTTGTTTACGAAGACGGCGTGCTTTATGACCATGAAAAAACTCGGGCGATTTGGGCCAACAAGGCCTTTAGAGGGAACTACTATGCGCCATCGACGCTTAAACGGGTCGAGAATGGTTGTTTTGACTGGTGTTTCTTTCTAATGGGGGCCTATTTTAAAGAAGGGTTGATAAGCCTTGGCATTAGGGCGTTTTATGGTGAAAGAAAAATGTCACTTAATCAATTGCTCTTGCCTGTGAGTCTTACAAAAATCGATGGCTACCAAGTCACGCCTAAAACACTGAAGGAAGTTTATTACGCTGGGTCAGAAGAAAGCTTTCTTCGAATCGAAGGCTTGAAGATGAACTCTTCTATTCGTAAAGCCGGGATTTTCTACAGCGAACGGGGTCCGCTCGATTTGAAGAATCGTTATTGGCATTACGCGGAGGATGGTCTCACCCCCGTCATTTGGGGCGCTGAGGCGAAGGTTCGTAAATCCGAAATCAAAATAGAAGATCCGACCCTTTTGGGCTCGGTGGGTCTCCATTTTGCTCTAACCGAAGATCAAAAAGGCTACATCGTCACTGGAATTGAAGGCGGAGCCGGAAACAAGGGACTAATTATTCCTCCGGTCCATGCCGGCTTACCTGTTGTCGAGATCGGCCCGGAGGCCTTCAAAGAAAAAGGTGATTGGGAAGAGAATTGTTCCCACATTCGTTCGTTGATTTTGCCGGAAGGGCTTCTACGGATTGACCATGCTGCTTTTCAATATTGTTCCAAACTCCAAGGAGTGATTTTGCCACGTTCACTCGAAAGCATGGATAAATCCGTTTTCAGCGGCTGCAAGGCTCTCGAGTGGATTGTCTTCCCGGGAAAGGTGAAAACCCTGCTCAATGCGAACTTCAACGATTGTGAAAGGCTGGCCGATGTCTTCTATTGGGGGGACATCAACGAGGCAAAAGCCTTAGAGATCGCTTTTGCCAATGACTCTTTTTGCCAAGCAAATCTCTACTTTTATAGCGAAAAAATGAAAGAGAATCACAATGATGAAATGAGCTATTGGCATTTCAATAGCAAAGGGGAGCCAGTTAGTTGGCATCAAGGAGATTTATCGTTTAGGAATCTTTCTAGCTTCATGGGGACTAGCGAGGCAATGCCCGAGCCTGAGGAGGATGACACTCCTTCAGAAGCCAGCGGGATTGTGATGGAGTCAACCAAAAAGAAAATGGTTCAGGCCCTGATAAAAAAAGGCGCCAACCCCGAACAGGCAAAATGGATCTTGGAGCATACTTCGTTCATCAATTCCCACGGAAGTCGTGTCGATGAGGAAACCGAAGGCGAATACAGCTCATGGGATACGGTTGACCTTTATAACCGTGCCTCGGAGTTAGCGGGAAGTGGTGATTATAAGCAAGCCTTGCATTTCTTCGAATTGGCCGCAGCAAAGGACAACCCGGAAGCGGATGAGTGTATCGGGGACTTTTATTTGCGGGGAATCGGCTGCCAAAAAAACGAAAAGAAAGGCCTAGAGGCTTATTTGAAAGCTGCGGAAGAAGGCTGGGTCCCCGTTTATGGAAAAATTGGGACTTGCTATCGTTTTGGTCTTGGGACGCCTATTGACTATAAGGAATCTGCTCAATGGTATCTGAAAGCGGCGTTGTCAGATGATTATCGGGTCATTCTTGGGCATGCCGCCGATCTTTCGTACGGAACGGGCGGGATGGTCAAAAATCCTCAAAAAGCGATGTTTTGGGTCGCTTATGACGTTTGGGAGGGTGATTTCCGAGGGATGTCGTTGCTTTCGGATGGCTACAAGAACGGGGAAGGTTTGCCCAAAGACCCGATCAAAGCGGAATATTGGGGTGAGCGTTTCCATCTGGCACGTTTTAAAGACGAAGCGATCGAAAAAACGCTGGCGAAAGATTTGAAAATGAGTTTGAAAGAAGCAGAGGTCCTCGAGTTTGACGAAGGCTATGATCAGGCTAAAGCTGAGAAAACCGAGTTCGAAGAAATCAAAGCGAAGGCTATGGCAGGGGATCTTGCTTCGATGCTGTTACTCGGTGAACGCTATTTGGACGGCAAAGGCGTTTCTTCCGATGAAAAACTAGGACTCGAATGGATTAAAAAATCGGCTGATCTTGGCTGGGCCGGAGCCCAAGCTAATTATGGGATCTTCATTCTTAATGGCTCTCATGGGATTAAAAAGAATCAGGAACTAGCAAGGACTTATTTTCAAAAAGCCGCAGATCAACACGTGGGTATTGCCAGCCTTTACCTTGCTCAGATTTTCGATGATAAAACCAATCCGGCTAAAGATCAGACCAAGGCAAACAGCTACCTACTTCAAGGCGGGGATGACCATGATCCTAATGCGGCCTATTACTGTGCCGAGTTTTACCGAGAAGGCATCCATGGCTTTCCGAAAGACCAAGAGAAAGCTCTTCATTATTATAAGGTTTCAGCTGGATATGGGCATATCGAGGCAATGAATTTCCTAGCTACTTACTACCATTTTTCGTCCGGAACCAATGGTGAGCTTGGTTACGAGTGCAATAGCCGTTCGGCGGCGTTAGGAAACGGAATAGGTTTGGCTACTTTTGGCATTCGCCTTTATAACGGAACCGGTGGTCCGAAAGATGAGAAACGGGGAACGGCTCTTTTGAAAGCAGCCCTTCGTAGTGGAGACGAAGAAGGGCAGAAAATGGCATTGCTCTTCATCCAAGCGATGCACATCGAGTGAAAACTCTCCATTGAGGCGTCCCCTTCAAACGGCGACAAAAAAGAAAGGTGTTAGGAAGCAAAAGGGGAAGGCTTGTTGGCGCCTATTCCTTTCGCACCGTTCCCGTTTTGAATCCTCCTAAAGGATCGACGAGATTACGTCCTTTGACCAAGATGTTTCCGAGCGGTCTAATTACTTCTTTTCAGAATTTCGTTCGTTTTTGCCAAATAAGGCTCAAAGTTTTACAATAGACAAGCAACAATGGAAAATATCGCTCGGGCTCTTTCCAATTCGATTAAAGAAGCAAAATGGTTAAGCGTGACTTACGACAGCGTAAAAGAACAACGCGAAACAAGTTTTTGGTGT
>Ga0183101_1000335_pt9 | contig 25004 bp, 23 predicted proteins | sample Biomet3_FD_127790 | JGI IMG/M metagenome (GOLD analysis project Ga0183101, IMG submission 127790) | Microbial communities from bioreactor (seeded with sewage sludge) at LBNL, California, USA - Biofuel metagenome 3 | ecosystem: Engineered > Bioreactor > Anaerobic > Unclassified ...
TCGACGGTGACCAGATGGCCGTGCACATTCCGCTTTCGGTGGAAGCGCAGATCGAATGCCGCGTGCTCATGATGAGCACCAACAACATTCTCTCGCCCGCCAACGGCGGCCCTGTCATCGTGCCCTCACAGGACATCGTGCTTGGGCTCTATTATATGACCGTGGAACGCAGCTTTGAGCTTGGCGAAGGCATGAGCTTCTGCGCCCCCTGGGAAGTGGAAGCCGCCTATGACGGCGGGCAGCTCTCGCTGCACGCGCGGGTCAAGGTGCGTATGCCCGACGGCAAGATATACGCCACCACCCCCGGCCGCGTGCTCGTGAGCGACATTCTGCCCGAAAAGCTCTCGTTCGATAACGTCAACTGCGTGTTGACCAAGAAGAACATTGCCCGTCTGGTGGGCGCTGCCTACCGGCAGTGCGGCATCAAGGCCACGGTCATTCTGTGCGACCGCCTCAAGGACATGGGCTATGAGTTCGCCACCAGAGCGGGCGTGACCATCGGCGTGAAAGACCTGACCATTCCAGAAAGCAAGAAGCACATTCTCGCCGCTTCGCAGGCCGAGGTGGACGACATCGAACACCAGTACCGCGACGGCATCATCACCCGTACTGAAAAGTACAACAAGGTGGTGGACGTGTGGACCAAGGCCACGCAGGATGTTTCTTCCGAAATGATCAAGGAGATATCCTACGATATCCTCACCGATCCCAAGACCGGCAAGCAGGAGAAAAACCAGAGCTTCAACCCGATCTTCATGATGTCCAACTCCGGCGCTCGTGGTAACCAGGACCAGATGCGCCAGCTCGCGGGCATGCGCGGCCTGATGGCCAAGCCTTCCGGTGAAATCATTGAAACGCCTATCACCTCTTCGTTCCGCGAAGGGCTCTCGGTGTTGCAGTACTTCACCTCCACGCACGGCGCACGCAAAGGTTTGGCCGATACGGCCCTGAAGACGGCAAACTCCGGTTACCTCACCCGCCGTTTGGTGGACGTGGTGCAGGACGTCATCGTTTCTGAACATGACTGCGGCACGGTTGACGGCATCGAGCTGACCCACCTCAAGGACGGCGGCGACATCAAAACCCCGCTTTCCGAACGTGTTATCGGCCGTGTGCTGCTCTACCCCGTGTTTGACCCGGACGACCCGAACACGATTCTGTTGCCCGAAAACACGCTTATTGAGGAAAAGGAAGCCCAGCTCATCAGCGACAAGGGCATTTCCTCCGTCACGGTGCGCTCACCCCTTACCTGCCAGGCCGAACGCGGCATCTGCGCCCTGTGCTATGGCCGCGACCTGGCCCGCGGGCACCTGGTCAACACGGGTGAAACCGTGGGCATTATCGCCGCCCAGTCCATTGGTGAACCGGGCACGCAGCTGACCATGCGCACATTCCACATCGGCGGCACGGCTTCGAGCACCATTGAAAAGAACAAGTTCGAAGCCCAGAACGCCGGTAGGATCATCCTCAACCGCGTGCGCGCCGTCACCAACCGCGACGGCATGGAACTGGTGCTCGGCAAGAGCGGCCAGCTCACCATTGTGGACGCCCAGGGCCGCGAACGCGAAAAATACATTCTGCCCAACGGCGCGCGACTGCTTGTTCATGATGGACAGGAAGTCACCAAGGGCGTCGTGCTGGCCGAATGGGATCCGTTCAACGAACCCTTTGTCTGCGAAGAAGAAGGCATCATCCGCTTTACCGACATCGTGGACGGCAAGACCGTGCAGGAAAAGGTTGACGATGTTACCCGTCAGGCTTCCCTGACCATTATGGAATACCGCACCACCAACTACCGCCCGTCCATTTCCATCTGCGACGAGCACGGCAACGTTAAAAAGCGTAGCCATGGCGGCACAGCGGCGGTCTATACCCTGCCCGTCGGCTCCATCATCATGATCAAGGACGGTGCGGGAATTCAGGCTGGCGACATCATCGCCCGTAAACCCCGCGAAACTTCCAAAACCAAGGATATCGTTGGTGGTTTGCCGCGCGTTGCCGAGCTCTTTGAAGTGCGCAAGCCCAAAGACATGGCCGTGGTTTCTGAAATCGCGGGCACGGTCACCTATGCCGGTGAATCCAAGGGCAAGCGCAAACTGGTGGTCACGCCGGAAATCGGCGAGGCCAAGGAATACCTTGTGCCCAAGGGCAAGCACATCACGGCGGCGGATGGCGACTTTGTTGAAGCTGGCGACCCGCTCACTGAAGGCTACCCCGAACTGCACGACATTCTGCGCACCAGGGGCGAGAAATTCCTTGCTCGCTATCTGGTGGATGAAATCCAGGAAGTTTACCGCTTCCAGGGTGTGGGCATCGACGACAAGCACATCGAAGTCATCGTTCGCCAGATGCTGAAAAAGATCACCATTCTGGATTCCGGCGGCAGCAGCTTCCTGGTGGGCGAGCAGGTGGACAAGGCCGAGTTCAAGGCTGAAAACCAGAAGGTTATCGCCGAAGGGCGCACCCCCGCCACAGCCGAACCGCTGGTGCTGGGCATCACCCAGGCATCCTTGACCACGTCGTCCTTCATCTCGGCGGCTTCCTTCCAGGAAACCACCAAGGTGCTCACCGAGGCTTCGCTCAAGGGCAAAATGGACTACCTGCGCGGCCTCAAGGAAAACGTCATTGTGGGTCGCCTCATCCCCGCAGGCACCGGTTACCGCGAATATGTCAACGGCGACATCTCGGTGCCGGACCAGAAGGAACGCCCGGACAAGTTCCTGGAAGACCTTGAAGAAAACCCCGTGCTGGTTGATCTGAACAGCTAGACGGAATACGAAAGAACTCCAGCGCCCCGGATGGCCCATGCCGTCCGGGGCGCTTTTTTTGTGCGCTACGCCAAGCGCTGCGCAACGCCGACTGCCGCCAACGACCTTCAGGCATACGCAGCACGTTTCCTGCCTCCACTGGTTTTTCCAGCCTACTCCCCTTTCAAGGCTGTCTTCCACCTTCCCCCGCCTGTACCCCGCACGCCCGCAACCATCCGCCCATGCCCCTTGCCGCCACGGCAGCCACGGCAGTGAGGCCTTCTTGATTGCAAGTTTTCAATAATGCAGGCCCGCAAAGTGGTGCATGGCGCATACCGTTTTCCACCCATTTTTCATGCGGATGTCAGCATCAGCCAGGGCTTAAATTACACGTATAGGCGCGCCAAAGAAGCTTTTTACGGGGTTAACTGATCAATCAAGCTGCATTACATACAAAAATAATAAGCTACTTATATGCTATGAGTATGCGTCATTGACACGCAAAAAAGTTTTAAAAAATTTTTTTCAACATCAACACTAGCATAATGCTATGTATTGCATTGCCATACTGCAATTTCAATACATTAGCATATGAGTCGTTTGTGCATTTTTTCTCATAAGAATTAAATTCTGAAACTTTTCAAGCACCAAAAGAAACTTGCGGTTTTTTGCATAAAAAAATCCCTACACCGTTGACACAGTATATTTAATATGAGAATAATTTTGTATGGATTAATTACATCAAGTTTTTTATTAATTAATTGCTCTTTTTAACCGCCTCATATAGACTGAGGCGCGACTGCGGATGACGCAGGGGGTAGCTATGTCAGCTTTGTCGGAACGCGAATTTTTGGCTGAAGAAATCTGCGAACTGTTCACCAAGCTTACTGGCGACGTGTGTCCTGAAGATCTGGAGCGTGCAAAGAAGCTGGCCGAGGGGGGAAACCCGCACGATCACTGGCTGCACACCACCAGGCTGGACTACGAATCGCGCCTTTTCATGTATGTTGCGGCGGCCTTCGCCATGCGCTGCATGAAGGGCGAACCCTACAAGTGCGCCGTGTTCATGCGCAGTGCGGGAGAGGCCCTCGGACAGCCCCAGGCCTAACCCAATCGGCAACGGGAAATCCCGAAGCGAGTGCTCGGGATTTCCCCAATTGTGCCCGGCTGGCTGTGCCGGGGTAATTTCATCTGGATTTTGTCTGGAAGCAAGGATCCATCATGCGGGAAAAACTTATCGGAATTAGAACCACGCTCCCCTGCCTGTTATTTTTGATCTGCGGTCTGGCGCTTTCGTCCGGCACGGCCCTTGGCGGTGAATATGTTCCCGTCAATACGCCCGCTGTGAGCAAGCCCCAGATGCCCAAGGTCTTTTTTCCCCATGACAAGCATGTGGAGTCTGTAGAGGCCATGAACGGCGACTGTTCAACCTGCCACAACATGACCGACAACGGCATGTCTGAAACCCTCAAGGATGTAACAAAGGTTCCGGCCAAAAAGCAGGTTCCTTATATGCACGCAACCTGTACGGGCTGCCACGTCAAGGCCGGCAAAGGTCCCCGCCTTGTTGATTGCCGGGTCTGCCACAGCGAACGCGTCGCATCCGGGATTGCCGACGGCAAAAAATAGCCTGGCCGTCTCGCGGGAACACTGAAGAACACGTTAGGAGGCAGAATCAGATGCTGGATTTCATTACCGGACCTCTTTTCCTTATTTCACTTGCCGTATTTGTGGTCGGCCTTGCCCTGCGCGCTATTCTCTATGTGCGCGGCCTTGACGCGCGCCTTGAGCGCGTGGCCTATAGATATCATACCGACCGCTCCATCCCCGGCGCGCTGACGTCCATATTCAAATGGCTCATTCCGGCTGGCACCAGCGGCTGGCGCGCGCAGCCCGTTGCAACGACGCTTTTTTTCCTTTTACATCTCGGTGCCGTGCTGGTGCCGCTGTTTCTTCTTGGGCACACTGTTCTGCTTGAGACCTATGTGGGTATAAGCCTGCCGTCGCTTCCCGGCGGCGTTGCCGATGTGCTTGCCATCATGGCCCTGTGCGGGCTGCTTTTGCTGGCCCTGCGGCGGCTTTCAAACCCCGCTCTCAGGCAGCTTAACAGCGGGCAGGATTGGCTTATTCTGCTTTTGACCTTTTTGCCCTTTGCCACCGGCCTTATGGCGCGGTTTGACGCCACCGCCTATCAAACATGGATGATTGCCCATGTTCTCAGCGGTGAACTTTTTCTTATCCTGGCCCCCTTCACCAAGCTTTCGCACATCATCCTCTTTTTCATGTCCCGTGCCCAGATCGGCATGGACTTCGCCATCAAAAGAGGCGGCGCGACACGCGGCGGCGCTTTCCCCTGGTAAGCGGAGCAACCGAATCATTCTTTTCGCCTGAAAGGAGCGAACCATGGCCGAATTGCTGTGCACCCCAACCCCCGTCACCACCAAGGAAGGCATCCTTGATCTGCTGAAGGACAAGGGCGGGGCGCAATATTACAGTCAGATGAAGGAAATGAAAGTGGACCAGGAAGCCCTGGCCCGCGATCTTGAGCAGACCTGCAAATCGCGCACCCGCACATGGCTGAGCATTTGCGCCCACTGCGCCATGTGCGCGGACAGCTGCTTCTTTTACCGCACCAACAACAACGATCCAACCCAGATTCCCTCATACAAGATTCAGTCCACGCTGGGTGAACTGCTGCGCCTCAAGGGCAAGGTTGACGCCGCATTCATGATCAAATGCATGGACGCGGCCTGGGGCAAATGCACCTGCTGCAACCGTTGCGCCGTCTACTGCCCGCACGGCATCGACACGGGCGTTATGTTCAGCTATTTGCGCGGCATTCTTTTCAAGCACGGCTTTATTCCGTGGGAAATGAAAATCGGCTCGGGCATGCACCGCGTCTATGGCGCCCAAATGGACGTGACCGAAGAAGACTGGTTGGAAACCTGCGAGTGGATGGTCGAGGAACATCAGGACGAATGGCCCGACCTCGAAATCCCCGTTGAAAAGGAGCACGCCGACGTCATGTATGTGCTGAACGCCCGCGAGGTGAAGCACTACCCCGACGACATCGCCCAGGCGGCCATTCTCTTTCATGTAACGGACACCAACTGGACCGTGCCGCGCGAGGGTTGGGAAAACACTTCCCTGACCATGTTCGCCGGTGACTGGGAAGGCTGTTCGCAGAACGTCAAGCGCATTTATGCCGCCATCGACCGCATCAAACCCAAAGTGGTTGTGGGCACGGAATGCGGGCACGCCCACCGTGCCACCGTGGTTGAAGGCCCCTACTGGGCCGGGCAGGAAAGCGGCGATCCGCCGGTGCGCTTTATGCACTATGTGGAATGGGTTGCTGAAATGCTGCGCACGGGCAAGCTGAAGATCGACCCGGCAAAGAAGCTCAAAATGCCCTGCACGTTGCAGGATTCCTGCAACTATGTGCGCAACCACGGCCTGGGCAAAGCCACACGCGAAATCATGAGCTACATTGCCGAAGATTTTCGCGAAATGGATCCCAAGGGCGACCACAACTTCTGTTGCGGCGGCGGCGGCGGTTTGAACGGCATCGGCATCTACCGCAAGGAACGCAACATCGGGCTGAAAAACAAGCTGGACCAGATCCACGCCACCGGGGCGGAGATGGTCATCACCCCCTGCCACAACTGCTGGGACGCCATCCGCGACATGATGGAGGTCTATGAGGAACACAACGTCAAGTGGTCGTTCCTCAAGCCGCTGCTGGTGGACATGATGATCGTGCCCGATCACATCAACCACAACGAAGTGTAGCAAATAAAAAAGGACCGCCCGAAGTGCTTCGGGCGGTCCGCAAACGGCAGATTTTTAGACCGGGGCAGTGAGCCCCGAAACTTCGCCGTCAGGAACGCGTGGCCTTTGTCCTTTTGCGCGGCGCGCCCTGCGGAGCGAACAGCAGGCCTGGCGGTCGGGCATATCCCGGCCCGATCGCCAGACCATGCGCAGAGCGAAAAAATCAGGCCATGGCCGCGGCAACTGTGGAAAGCAGCACCTCGGGCGAACAATTCTTTTCCACCACGGGAATGCCCGTGCCGTAATTGACGGGCCTTGGCCCCACCGCCGTGCAGACAACAGCGGGAAGCAGCCTGGTGGCAGGGTTCCGGCGCAAGCGGCTGTACATGATGGTTCCGGAAGGACCGTCAAGTTCCACATCGAAAACAACGCAATCGGGCTTTTCGTTTTCAATGGCAGCCAGGCTTTCCGCACAGCTACAGGCTGTGCTTACGCGATAGTTACACTGACGAAGAGTTTGAGACAGCCTGTCTTGGCTTTCGGCATCGCTGTCTACCAAGAGAATATGCTTTTGCATTGGGGCCTCCGAATTCAGTCTCCTGCAGAAGCGGAGAAGAAGGTTGCGCCGCCCTGCGGCGGGCGGCATGCCGCGGCGCCGAAGCGCTGCCTTGCCGAACTGAGCCAAGCGTCACAGCTTCAAGCGAGCTGTGCAAAGTGCGGGCGACCTTGTCCCAGGCATCAAAAGCCGTTTTGCCGCGCGGCGCTTCGCTGGTGACTCCCGGCAGGGAAATGCCGCCTTCAACCGCGTAAATGATGTCGGCCAAGGTGATGGAATCGGGACTGCGCGCGAGCAGATGGCCCCCGGCAATGCCCCGAACGCTTTTTACAATGCCTTCCGCCTGAAGCAGCCGCATGATCTTTTGAACAAACTTTTCGGATATGCCGGTGCAGACCGCCAGTTCGGAAGCAGAGGCAGGGATGTCGTCACTTTGTTCAGAAAGGCACAACAGCAGGTGCAAAGCATGACAGGCCATTGTGGAAATACGCATAGTCATTCCTTATTTTGCAGGAGACGATAACTGGCTCAAAATCATATCTGTCTAATTTAGACTGTTCTACTCATGTTTTTTAGCGTACCGGTTTTCCCCCGTCAAGCGGGTTCCTGGACGCTGTTATCTGCTGCGGTCGGGAAAATCTTCAACACTCTCAACGATGTGAATAGTTTCGCAACCTCCCGACGAAGAAAAAAAAATACTGCCATTGCCTAAAATTATGTGCTATTATCTAGCGTCAACAGTCTGAAACAAGCCGGACCGGCGCAACGCCGGCGTCAGGAAATGCAGGGCAAAGCGTGCTTTCCCCTGCGCAAGAGGGAACCATTATGAAGCTCTCGGCAAAAACCCGCTACGCAGCCAGAATTTTGCTCTATTTGGCCAAGAACGGCATTGAAAAGCCCGTTTCATCCAGCCAGCTGGCCGCGCAAACCGGCATTAGCTCCCAATTCAGCGAACAAATTTTGCGCCAGTTGCGCCTGGCGGGCATTACGGGGAGCATACGCGGCGCCAAAGGCGGCCATGTTCTTTTGCGCAAGCCTGAGGAACTCACCTTTGGCTGCATCGTCAAGCTGATGGAAGGCGGCATAGAACTGACAAATTGCATGGAAAATCCCAGCGACTGCGCACGTTTTGATGGGTGCGAGGTCAGAAAGGCCTGGGAAAACCTTCAATCCACTCTTGATGGCGTTTTTGAATCCATCACGCTGCGCGATTTGATGCATGATCAACATATTTTGATGTAAATTTAACAAAATGTAATAGATACAAACTTTTTTTTCGTTTACACACCTCGCAGTAAAAAGGCCGGAACATTCCGGCCTTTTTTTATACCCTCAACATAACTAATGAATTTTATCATACCAAAGTGGTATAAAAAATTTTTTGCCCGAGGAGTGCAAATTTTTTTTATACCCCTTGAAAAATTTTTTTTTCACGCGTAATGTACCTGATTTATTTAAATAAAATTACTTTAATCTTGATTAATAATACCATATTGAATCCGCCTGACATCTTTGCATTTTTTGCAATTTTGATTATCAGGGGGGTCACCGCACACCTTGACGAATCGACCTAATGTGACCAATTCCTGACAAGAGAGGTCGGAAATACGTAAGGCGTCGGCCAATCAAAGGAGAGGTTGCAGGCAGGCAGACGCATGCCGGGCTTGAAAGCGTGTCGGCTGTGCCGTCCGCATGAACCCATGATTCAGCGGCATCTTGACCCCACGGGAGTGAACGAATGACCACACTTTTTTACATTCTTGGCTATTTGGCGGTAGCCGGCTTTTTCTGCATGGCCTACCTGAAGATCAAATCGTACCTGGCGGCCAGCCCCCTGCATGTGCGGTGGGAACTGTACCCTGTGCCGCATGAAGGGTCGAAGACCGTTTATGGCGGCAGCTTCATGGAAGAAAAGGATTGGTGGACCAAGCCCCGGCATGTGGCGCACATGGGCGACGTTACAGCTTTGCTGACGGAAGTGCTTTTTCTGCACGCGACCTTTGAGCACAACATCAAGCTTTGGGTGCGCACCTATCCCTTCCACGTGGGCATGTACATGCTGATGGGCGGAACCATCATTGTGCTGTGCTCCACCGTGGCGCAGATTCTGGGTCTCGACCCCCAGGGCTGGCTCATGACGCTGGTGGGCAATGTGATCAGCGCCTGTGCGCTGGTGGGCGCGCTGTGCATCATCGTGGGCGGCATCTTGCTTGTGCTGCGCCGCCGCAGCGATGAAGGCCTGCGCCGCTACAGCACCCCCGAGCACTATTTCAACCTGTTGGTGTTCGTGCTGTTCGGCGCGCTGGGTCTGGCCGCCTGGGCCACCACCCCCTCGTTCTTCGAACTGGCCCGCACCTTCATGTACAACCTGCTTACCTTCCACTTTGCGCCGCAGACCAATGTGCTGTTCAGTCTGCACCTGCTGGTGGGCTTTTTCCTGCTGATCTGGATTCCCATGACCCACATGGGCCACGTGTTCATGAAATATTTCACTTACCATGACATCCGCTGGGGCGACGAACCCACCTCCAGCAGCCCCAAGAACCAGCAGAAGATCATGGACGCCCTGAAGTTCAACGTTACATGGTCTGCTGACCACATCGCGGGCGACGGCCAGCCTAAGACCTGGGTGGACGTGGCCACCACCAATCCCGCAGCCCCCAAGAAGGAAGACTAGGGAGTTCCGTTATGAAAGATACCCTGCAATTGAAAGATGTTTCCACTGCCGAAGGGCAGATGGTCAGCATTGACCTCAAGGACATCCCCGAGCTGCCGGTCGACATGCAGACCATGCCCTGGAAGCCCTTCACCGAAGAACAGAAGAAAGAGACGGCGTGCATTCTCGACGACGTGTGCGTGCTCAACATTCCCGTGCCCAAGAACAAGGAAGAGGAAGAGGAATTCGTCAACAAGTTCCTCAACGGCATGCGCAAGCTGTTCACCAAGGAAAACAACTGGACCTTCCTGCCCATGCTGGAAACCAGCATGGACTATTGCGCCCAGTGCAACTCCTGCTCCGAAGCGTGCCACCTCTATGAGATGTCGGGCAAAAACGAAATGTATCGGCCCAACTTCCGGTCCGAAATATTCCGCCGCATCTACAAGCAGTATGTGAAAAAGGAACCCTTCGCCAAGTGGCGTTACGGCGACATGGGCCTGAACTGGAAGACCGTGGCCCGCCTGGGCGAACTGGCCTACCGCTGCAACCTCTGCCGCCGTTGCGCGCAGACCTGCCCCATCGGCGTGGATAACGGCCTGCTGGCCCGTGAAATCCGCAAGCTCTTCAGCCAGGAGATGGGCATCTCCCCGCGCGAACTGCACGACAAAGGCACCATGAACCAGATGAAGTGCGGGTCTTCCACCGGCATGACGCCTGCAGTGGTGAAGGAAAACGTGGAGTTTATCGACGAGGACTACACCGAAATCACCGGCGTGGGCATTGAAACGCCCTTTGACGTGCAGGGCGCTGATATCATGCTGCTGCACAACGCGGGCGAAATCATGGCCTGGCCTGAAAACATCGCCGCCTTCTCCCTGATCTTTCAGGAAGCCGGCCTTTCCTGGACGCTTTCCAGCAAGGCCCTGGCCTATGACGGCGTGAACTACGGCGTGTTCTATGACGATGCCCAGACCGCCCGCATCGCCCTGCAGCACATGATGGCCGCCAAGGAACTTGGCGTGAAAAAGATCGTCATCGGCGAATGCGGCCACGCCCACAAGGCCCTGACCGTTATTGCCGACCGCGTCATCCCTTATGAATATCAGGTGCCGCGCGAAAGCTGCTATGTGACCCTGCGCGACATCGTCATGAGCGGCCGCCTCAAGCTTGACCCCTCGCGCAACAACTTCCCCGTGACGCTGCACGACCCTTGCAACATCGTGCGCCTTATGGGCATTGTTGAACCGCAGCGCGAAATCGTGCGCAAGATTGCGCCCCTGTTCCGCGAAATGCCCAGCCACGGCGTGGACAACTATTGTTGCGGCGGCGGTTCAGGCTTTGCCATCATGACCCGCAACAACATCGAGCAATGGCGCGGCAACATCTCCGGACGCAAAAAGATGTGGCAGATCAGCGAAGCCTTCAAGGATTGCCTTGGACCGGAAACCCGCAAGTACATCTGCGCTCCCTGCTCCAACTGCAAGGGCCAGATCCGCGAGATTCTGGAGCACAACGACCTGTACACCAAGAACAACTTCGCCTACGGCGGCCTGGTGGAACTTATCGTCAACGCCATGACCAACGTGAACCCCGGCTACATCAAGTTCGAGGGTGAAGCAGAAGAATAACGCCACAGCCATGCACAGCGGCACCACAAAGGGGGGAGGCGCAAGCCTCCCCCCCTTTTTTTCGGCATTCGAACCGAGCGGAAGTTCAGTGGGCTTCAGCGGCGCGCCTGCCGCCGTGCCGCAGGCCTGCACGCCTCTTTTCCAAGGCGGAACATGAAAGCCACAGCCCCGCGACCACACAGGCCAGCCCCGCAAGGTGGGTCCACAACAACTGCTCCCCCAGCACCAGCCACGAAAGCGCCACGCCGCTCAATGGCACCAGCCCCGTAAATACCGCCGCCGCGCTGGCCGGAACGGAGGCGATGCCCTTGAACCACAGCACATATGAAAGCCACGAAACCGCCACGCCATAATAGGCAATGCTCCCCAACGTCACGGCGTTGAAAGCATCAGGGGCGCAATTGCGGGCGTCCCACACGGCGGGGACCAGCAGCAGCAAAAACGCATAGGCCGAAACCACCGTTGTGCGGCGCAAGGCCGACATGGGGCGGCATGCCGCCTTGCTGAGGACGGAAAACGCCGCCTCGCACAACACTGCCGCCAGCACCAGCCCATTGCCCAGCAGCATGCGCCAACCGTGTGCGGCCTGCGCGCCCGACTCCGCAGCGGCCAGCAGGGGGGGAAGGTTGAGCACCAGCAGCCCAAGGCTGACGCACGCAATGCCCCCAATGCGGCGCAGCGGGGGCCGCTCGCGCAAAAACGCCCAAGAAAGCAGACCGATCATGGCTGGCGCGGCGCTGCTCATCAGCCCGGCGGAAGCGGCGCTGGTGAAGCGCAAGCCCTCAAAGGTGCAAACGCGGTACAGCACGATGCCGCACAACGCCTGAAACGCCAGCGTTGCGTGCGTGCGCACGCCAAGCGGCGTGGTTTCACGCCGCGCGAACAACTGCGGCAACATCACCAGCAGCCCCGTTCCCAAACCCAGCTCAGCCGCGAGAAACACCGGCAACTTGCCCACCAGCAGCTTGCCCGCCACCACGGCGCTGCCCGCAATGCTCATGGCAAGGGCAAGACATATCCACGCGCCCCATGGCCGCAGCCGCTGTTCCCCCCATAGGCCTTCGCCAACGCCGTTCTCCGCGTTGGCATCGTTGCCCCGGTCCTTCTCCGCCGTTACGGGCGCCCCTATGGGCGCGTCCGTATCCAGCCCGTCTCGGGCCGCCAGCGTTGTTTTTTGTGCGTGCATCGTGTTCCTCCCGCCCGCGCGGCGGGCGTGCTGTTCGCTCGCGCTTCATGCGCGCATTGCGATTTGACGCCACACACTGTAGCTTGCACGAAGTGGTTGTTATAAGCACCAATTTTTACCAATAATCTTTATACCACTTTGGGGTGCGCTATGTGGCTTGCTCTTTCAGAAAAGGATTCCAGAGCCAGGAACCGCCAAATTTATGAACAGATAAGGGAACTTATTCTGCGCGGCGACCTGAGCGGCGGGGAGCGGTTGCCCTCCACCAGGGCGCTGGGCAAGGAACTGGGCGTTGCCCGGGGCACCGTGGTTGAGGCCTATGAACAGTTGCTGGCCGAGGGGTACATTGAAACCCTGCGGGGATCCGGAACACAGGTCGCGCGGGGGGTCGGCGCGCTGCCGCTGGCTGAAAATCGCCTGACAGGCCCCGGAAGTCCTTTGCCCACAACGCAACCACGGGCAGACAGGCCACACGAAAGCGCCGCGCCGCATGGCATCAACTTTCAGTCCGGCATTCCAGCGCTGGAGCATTTTCCGGCGGGCGAATGGGGGCGGCTTTACCGGCAGGTTTGCGACAGGCTGCCCGCCACGGCGCTGCGCTATGCCAATCCCTGCGGCGTGCCGGAGCTGCGCGAGGCCCTGGCGGGCTGGCTGTTGCGCATGCGCGGGCTGCGCGCCGCGCCGGAACAGATCATGATAACCACGGGGGCCACCCAGGGGCTTGGGCTTGTCGGCAGGCTGCTGTGCCGCCCACAGGGGGTTGTTCTGGTGGAGGATCCCGTACACACGGGGCTGGTGAAGGTTATCGAACGCGCCGGATTTTCGGTTTTGGGCATTCCCGTGGACGCGCGGGGCCTGCGAACGGACCAGCTGGCGCACCTGCCCCCGCAAGCGATGCACCACTGCGCCTTTGCGTATGTGACGCCCTCGCACCAATACCCCACCGGCGGCATTCTGCCAGCCGACCGCCGCCAGGAGCTGGTGCGCTTTGTGCGGCAGCGCGGCTGCATGCTTGTGGAAGACGACTATGACGGGGAATTCCGTTTTGAGGGCGCGCCCATCGGCGCCATGCGCGAGCTGGCCCCCGACGCTGTCATCTATCTGGGGTCGTTCAGCAAAATTCTGGCCCCAGCCCTGCGCCTGGGCTTTGCCGTCGTGCCGCCAGCGCTTGCGCCCGCCTGGGCGGAGGCGAAACAATACGCGGACGTTCACACCGATGCCCTTTCGCAACGAACCCTTGCCGCCTTCATCACCAGCGGCGCTTTTGAGCGGCACATCTTGCGCATGCGCAAGCTCTACAAACACAAACGGCGCTTGCTGCTGGAGAGCCTGCAACGCCACTTCGGCAACGGCTTCCGCGTGAGCGGGCAAGCGGCGGGCCTGCACCTTGTGGCCGGTTTTCCCGGCGTTCGCTTTACCGAAGGCGTGCTGGAGGCCATGCGGGCGCATGGCGTGACGGCCGTTCCGGTGGAGCGGCATTCCTTGCGCCGCAACGGCGAACACGCGCACGAGCTGATTCTGGGCTATGCCCACCTGGCGGCGGAAGACCTGGACAGGGGCGTGCGCGCACTGCGCGCCGCGCTGCCATTGTGAAGGCTCGGGGCAGGCAAAGCAACGGCGTGCAGTTATGGAACAAAGAGGTTCATGTCCGCGCCGCCAACGCATTGACAGGATGCCCACAATGAGGCAATAGAAAAGCCTTCATCCACATGCGGCGCATTATCAGCGCACAATTTTTCTCGCGGAGGGCGGAGATGAAAAAAGGTATGACCTGGCTTGCTGCAATGGCATTCTGCGTGGCGCTCGCCGCGCCCGCAATGGCTGCGGAACCCATCAAAATCGGCGTTGCTGGCGCTCACTCGGGCGATCTGGCTTCCTACGGCGTTCCCAGCTTGAACGCCGCCAAAGTGGTCATTGCCGAAGTAAACGCCAAGGGCGGTCTTCTCGGACGCCAGATCGAACTGGTCGCCCAGGATGATCAGTGCAAGCCCGAGCTGGCCACCAATGCGGCCACCAAGCTGATTTCCGACAAAGTTTCCGTGGTTATGGGGCACATCTGTTCCGGCGCCACCAAGGCGACCCTGCCTTTGTACACGGAAGCCAAAATCGTTACCATGTCGCCTTCCGCCACCACCCCCGGTCTTACCGAGGGCGGCCACAACCCCTACTTCTTCCGCACCATCGCCAACGACAAGGCTCAGGCCAAGCTGACCAGCGACTTTATTCTCAATGGCCTGAAGGCCAAAAAAGTTGCCTACCTGCACGACAACGGCGACTACGGCAAGGGCTTTGTGGACAACAACCGCGAAGCGCTTGAAAAAGCTGGCGTGCAGACCGTTCTTTATGAAGCCATTACCCCCGACGCCGTGGACTTTTCGGCCGTTGTGCGCAAGCTGCGCCGCGCCAAGCCCGACATCCTGGTTTTCGGCGGCTACCAGCCCACCGCTTCCAAGCTGCTGCAGCAGATGCGCCGCGACCATGTGGCCACCGCCATGATCGGCCCCGACGGCCTCAAGGATGACGCCTTCATCAAGATGGCTGGCAAGGACAGCGAAGGCGTCTATGCCTCCTACCCCAAAGACACCAGCAACCTGCCCGCCTACAAGCAAGCTCATGAAGGTCATGTGAAGATGTTCGGCACTGAGCCCGGCTCTTTCTACTACAACGGCTATGCGGCAACCCAGGCGCTCATCAACGCCATTGCCAAGGCCGGTTCCACCGACACCGCCAAGATTGTCGACGCCCTGCACAACACCCCCGTGGAAACCCCGCTGGGCACGCTGACCTTCAGCAAAACCGGCGACGCAGCCGGCATGGGCCTCTCCATCTACCAGGTCAAGAACGGCAAGTTCGTTGAACTCAAGCATAGCCTCACTCTCGACTAAATGTCTTCCGGGGCGCGGCCAATGGTCGCGCCCCGGCTTTTTATGCATTGCCGATAGCTGACGGCGCCAAAACGGTATAAGCGGAACGGGGCGCAAGACCCGGTCCGCGCGCGAGTTTGCATGGACATTCAATTTTTCATAGAGCTCTTTTTCGGCGGGTTGACCAGGGGCAGCATTTATGCGCTTATCGCCCTTGGCTACACGCTGGTTTACGGCATTATCGGGCTCATCAACTTCGCTCACGGCGAAGTTTACATGCTCGGAGCGTTCACGGCCCTGCTGATAGCGGGCGTGCTCGGCGTTTATGGCTTTCCCGCTGGCGGCATTCTTATCGTTGCGGCGCTGGCCGCCATGGTTTGGTGCGCGGCATACGGCTACACGCTGGAAAAAGTCGCCTACAAGCCGCTGCGCTCCGCGCCGCGCCTTTCGCCGCTTATTTCCGCCATCGGCATGTCCATTTTTTTGCAGAACTACGTGCTGCTCGCGCAGACCTCTGATTTCGTGCCATTTCCCAACCTGCTGCCTGAAATGAATTTTCTTGAGCACATAGACTATGTCATGGGCCCCAGCGATTTTCTCATTCTGCTGGTCAGCACCATCGCCATGGTTTCGCTTTCGCTCTTCATTCGCTACACCCGCATGGGCAAAGCCATGCGCGCCACGGCGCAGAACCGCAAGATGGCGCTTTTGCTCGGCATCAACGCCGACCGCATCATTTCACTCACGTTCATCATCGGTTCCGCGCTTGCGGCCCTTGGCGGCGTGCTCATCGCCTCGCACATGGGGCAGGTGAACTTTGGCATCGGCTTTCTTGCGGGCCTCAAGGCCTTTACCGCCGCGGTGCTGGGCGGCATCGGCTCCATCCCTGGGGCCATGGTGGGCGGCCTTGTGCTGGGCCTGGCCGAAAGCTTCACCACCGGGTATTTTTCGGGCAACTATGAAGACATGCTGGCCTTCGGCATTCTTATTCTCATTCTCATCTTCAGGCCCGAGGGCATCCTGGGCAAAGCCACAGTGCAGAAGGTGTAGCCATGCATCGCATATGTAAAGCCGCCATCGCCGCCTTGTGGTTCATGCTGCTGACGTTGCCCGTTCTGGGCATCAAGCTGAACACGGTCACCAACACCGTTGTTTGGCGGTTTGACCGCATTCTGGCCTTGGGCGCGGGCATTTTTGTTCTGGCCGTCATTTGGGACTGGTGCTTCAGCCGCAAAGCCGCGGGCCAACCGCTCGTTCATCTGCCGCAGGGCTTCAGCCTTGCGGGCCTTCTTGAGGCCTTCCGGAACAGCGCCGGGCTGCGCTGGGGCGGCATTGCCCTGCTGGCGGTTGTGCTGGTGGGCATGCCGCTGGTGGGCTCGTTCTACCAGACCAACATCATGATTTCAGCCCTGCTCTATGTCATGCTGGCGCTGGGCCTGAACATCGTGGTGGGCCTTGCCGGGCAGCTGGTGCTTGGGTATGTGGCCTTCTACGCCATCGGCGCTTACACCTATGGCCTGCTCAACCAGTTCTTCGGCCTGGGCTTCTGGGCCTGCCTGCCCATTGGCGGGTTTCTCACCGTGCTGTTCGGGCTGGGGCTGGGTTTTCCGGTGCTGCGCCTGCGCGGCGACTACCTTGCCATTGTCACACTGGGTTTTGGCGAAATTGTGCGCCTCACGCTGCAAAACTGGTCCAGCGTTACCGGCGGCCCGCGCGGCGTCAGCGACATTCCGCGCCCCGGCTTTTTCGGCATGCAGATGGATATTGCCGCTTCAACCACCTACATTTATTACCTTGTGCTGGCGGCGGTCATCATCACCATTGTGGTCATATCGCGGTTGAAAAATTCGCGCGTCGGGCTTGCGTTGCAGGCGCTGCGCGAGGATGAGATAGCCTGCGAGGCCATGGGCGTGGACATCACGCGCGTCAAGCTTTCGGCCTTCGCTCTGGGCTCGTGCTGGGCCGGTTTTGCCGGGGTTATTTTCGCCGCCAAAACCACCTACATCAACCCCTCAAGCTTCACCTTCATGGAATCGGCCATGATTCTTTCCATGGTGGTGCTGGGCGGCATGGGGTCCATCGCGGGCGTTGTCATTGCCGCATTGATTCTTATTCTGGCGCCGGAATATCTGCGCGCCTTCTCCGATTACCGCATGCTGCTGTTCGGCGCGATCATGGTCATCATGATGCTCTTCAGACCCCAGGGCCTTATCAGCGGCGAGCGCCGACGCTACCGCATCAGCGCCTTGCACGGCAATGAAGGAGACCGCTCATGAACGCGCCGGTGCTTGAAGTAACTGATCTTTCGCAGGATTTCGGCGGGCTCAGAGCGCTCAACGAGCTGTCGCTCACCGTTGGCACTGCCGAAATTGTTGCCCTTATCGGCCCCAACGGCGCGGGAAAAACCACGTTTTTCAACTGCGTGACAGGCATCTACACCCCCACGGAGGGAAAGATGTATCTGCACGACGCTGCGGGCGAAAAACATTTGCTCAACGGCCGCAAGCCGCACCTCATCACGGCCATGGGCATGGCCCGCACGTTTCAGAACATCCGCCTCTTCAGCGAAATGACGGTGTTGGAAAACGTGATGATTGGCCGCCACTGCCGCACAAAGGCGGGGATTATGGGGGCCATTGCGCGCGACGGGCGCACCCGCCGTGAAGAGCAGGATACCATTGACCGCAGCTATGCCCTGCTGGAACTGGTGAAACTGCAGGAATTCTGGAACGAGACGGCCCACAACTTGCCTTACGGCGCGCAGCGGCGGCTTGAGATCGCCCGCGCCATGGCCACCGAACCGCGCATGCTGCTGCTGGACGAACCGGCGGCGGGCATGAACCCGCAGGAAACCAACGAACTCAAGGAGCTTGTCTGCTCCATCCGCGACAAGCAGGGCCTTTCCATTCTGCTCATCGAGCACGATATGGGCATGGTCATGTCGCTTTCCGACCGCATCTACGTTATGGAATACGGCTCCTGCATCGCCACCGGCACGCCTGCCGAAATCCGCACCAATCCGCGCGTCATCAAGGCCTATCTGGGAGAGAGCGATGCTTGAGCTGCGTAACGTCGATACTTATTACGGCAACATTCAGGCCCTGCGCGATATTTCGCTGAACATTGAAGAAGGCGAAATCGTGACGCTTATCGGCGCCAACGGCGCGGGCAAGTCCACCACGCTCATGACCATTTGCGGCATCAACCGCCCCAGAAACGGCGAAATTTTCTGGTATGGCAAGCCCATCAACCACCTGCCCTCGCACGAAATCGTCAAGTTGGGCATTTCACAGGTGCCGGAAGGCCGCCTTATTTTCCCCGACCTGAGCGTGAGCGAAAACCTTGACCTCGGCGCGTTTTTACGGCGTGATCCGGCGGGCGTGAAAGACGATCTGGACTATGTGTTCAGCCTGTTCCCCATTCTTTCCGAGCGCCGCAAGCAGGCGGGCGGCACGCTTTCCGGCGGCGAGCAGCAAATGCTGGCCATCAGCCGCGCCCTCATGGCGCGCCCCAAGCTGCTGCTGCTGGACGAACCCTCGTTGGGCCTCGCGCCCATCATTATTCAGCAGATTTTTTCCATCATTGAAAAGGTCAATGCCGACGGCACCACGGTGTTTCTTGTGGAGCAGAACGCAAACCAGGCCTTACGCATCGCCAACCACGGCTATGTGATGGAAAACGGGCGCATCGTCATGCACGACACGGCGGCCAACCTGCTTTCCAGCGAAGAAGTGCGCACGGCCTACCTTGGCATGTAGCGTAGGCGCGGCTCCGGCTGCCCTGCTACGCAAAGACCAAGCGCTCCCGAAGTTTCCAAGATTCCAGCACATCCCGGCCAGTTCGGTCGATCCCTGATCTGCTTCATATGGGCGGTTCCGTGATTCTTGCACGGGCCGCCTTTTTTTGCGGCGCATCCCTGTTATCCCCGCCTTTCTCCCCCCCCTGACACAAGGGATCGGCAGAACAGCAACCAGTGCGGGCCGCACGCCACCGCCCTGACAAAAAAAACGGCAAAAGGCCAAAAGCCTTTTGCCGCACATGACGGTAAATTGCGCGCAGCGCGCGTTACACTTCGCTGATTACGGGCACCACCACCGGGTCGCGCTCAAGCACGCGGCGGAAGAACCGCCGCAACGAGGAACGGATGCCCTCTTGCATGCGGCCGAGCTGCCCCGGCCGGGCCGCCTCTATTTCGTCCAGCACCAGGCACTTGGCGTCTTCAAGCAAGTGGCTGTAGTGTTGCTCGAAAACAAATCCCTTGGAGATCATCTCCGGCCCGTGCAGCACGCTGCCGGTTTCAGAATCCACCACCAGAACGACAATGACCATGCCTTCGTCGCCCAAGATGCGCCGTTCCTTCAGCACCGCATAGCCCACATCGCCCACGCCCTTGCCGTCCACCAGCGTACACTCAACAGGCACCCGCTGTTCAAGGCGGAAGGAATCTTCCAGCAGCGTGAGGGGCTGGCCGTCTTCAAGCAGAATAACGTTGTCCTTGCGCACGCCGCATTCTTCCGCCAGCCGCCCGTGCTTGACCAGATGCTGATATTCGCCGTGAACAGGCACAAACATATTGGGCCGCACAGCGTTGAGCATGTCGCGCAGTTCTTCGCGCTGGGCATGCCCCGAGGCGTGGATGGCATGCACGCTTTCATACAGCACTTCCGCGCCGATGCGGTACATCTCGTTGATAAGCTTGGAAATGGCCTTGGCGTTGCCAGGAATCATGCGCGAGCTCATGACCACGGTATCGCCCTTGCGGATTTCCAGCTGCCTGTGACCGCCCAGCACCATGCGCGAAAGCGCGGAGAGCGGTTCGCCCTGCGCGCCGGTCACCACCAGCACAAGCTGATTATCCGGCAGGTCGGGCACGCCGTTGTGGGCGTTGAAAAACGAGGGCGGCAGCTTGGCGATGCCGAGGTCACGCGCCATTTCAATGTTATTGGCCAGCGATTTGCCGCTGATCACCACGGTGCGCCCATGCTCGCGCGCCAGGTCGAACACTTCCTGAATGCGCTGGATATGGCTGGAAAAAAGCGTGATGACAATGCGCCCTTCGGCCTTGGCGAAAATTTTGTCCAGCGAGTCTTTAACTTCCCGCTCCGTGAGGGAACGGCCCTCGCGCACCACGTTGGTGGAATCCGAGAGCAGCAACCGCGCGCCGTCCGGCCCGGCGAAATCGCGAAACAGCGTAAGGTCCGTGCCCGCGCCGCTCAAGGGGTGCGGGTCAATCTTGAAGTCGCCGCTGTGTACAACGTGCCCCACCGGCGTTTCCACCCCCAGGCCGAAGCCCTCGGGAATGGAGTGGCAGACCGGGAAAAAATGGAAGGTCAGGTCGCCCAGCGGCAGCACGGTGCTGGCATCAACGGGGCACAGCTCCACCCAATCCAGAATTTCGCGTTCGCGCAGTTTGTGCTCAACCAGGGCCAGGGTAAAACGCGAGCCATAAATGCGCGTGCCCTTGATTTCGGGCACAATCCAGGGCAATGCGCCGATGTGGTCCTCATGCCCGTGGGTCAGCACAATGCCCAGCAGCTTGTCCTTGATGGCGCTGACGGCGCCAAAATGCGGAATAACGACATCCACCCCCAAGTGGGCGTCATCGGGAAACATAAGCCCGCAATCGACCATGACCACGCCGCCCGCCGTTTCCCACAACTGGCAGTTAAGGCCGATTTCTCCCAGGCCCCCAAGGGGGGTAATATTCAGATAGGGTTCATTCATTCGCTATCGCTTTTTGGGCGGCGCAGGGGTTCAACCCCGCAATCAGCGCCGCATGAGATCGGGGTGAAATTCGCCCATGGCCACATATAGCTGTGACAGAGCGGTCAAATAATCGGCCTTTGCCCCCGTTAGGGTGGCCTGAGCCGTGGTGAGCTTGGACGAAGCGTCCAGAACGTCGAAGTTGGTGCCCACCTGTTCCTGATACCGGGCCAGCGCCACTTTGTAAGCCTCGGTGGCCTGTTCCACACTTTTTTCAGAGACGTTGATGCGTTTTTCTGCTTCCCGCACGGAAAGGAGCTTTGATTTGATGTCGTAGCCCACGCTCAGTTTGAGGTCTTCCGCAGCATACCGCATTTTGGTGACCAGCCAGCCGGCCTCCTTGTCGGCATAATAGGTGGTGCCCCATTGAAAAACGTCCCAGGTGGCCCGCGCGCCCACTTCCCAAATGGCGCTGCGCGAACCGTGCGCGCCCTCGTTTTGCAGATTCAGCGTGTTGCCGCTCTGCGTAATATTGTAATAGGCCTCCACCTGCGGATAATAATCGCTCTGCACCGCCTGCTGCGATTTGCCCGCTATTTCCACCGAGCGCGCCGCAATATAAAGATCGGGCCGCTGGCGATAGGCTGCTTCCAGGCACTGCTCAAGCGAGCGGGTAAAGGGCACATGGTCAAGCTTGCCAATGTATTTCACCGCGGCGGTCGCGGGCAGGCCCAACAGGGTATTCAATTTGGCCAGGCTGGTGTCGCGGCTGTTTTCAAGCTGAATAAGCGTGCTCTCAGCCTGCCGCACGTCAACCTCGGCCTGCAGCACATCAAGGCGGGGGCGCAGCCCAACCCCATAAAAAGCCGTGGTGATGCGCTGCTGATCCCGCAGACGCGCCAAAGCATCACTCTGGCTGCGCACGCTTTCGTCATAGCGCAGATAGTTCAGAAACTGGGTCTGAACGTTCTCCGTCATGCTCAGCTCGGCGTTGCGCACCGAGGCTTTGTCGCTGTCAGCCTGGAGGGCGGCTTTCTGATAATTGGCCAACAGCAGAAAGCCCTGAAACACCGGCTGCGAAATTTCCACCGCCCAGCTGAACGTGCCTTGATCCGGCGGTTTGCTCATTGTGGCGGGCGAATTTTTCCATTCCTGTTTTGAAGCGGAATAGGTGGTGCCAAGCTTTGGCCCAAAAGCCCCCCGGGCCGATTTGCGCGCCGCTTCGGAAGACTGCTCCTGCGCCTCTTGCGAACCAAGGCTGGGATTGTGGCGCAACGCCCTTTCCACAGCTTCGGGCATGGGCACAGCGCCTGCGGGCGTTGTGCTTTTTGCCCCTGCGGTCAGCGTTCTGCCGCTGAACACGGGAGAAGCGGCCACGCTGGATGGACGAGTGGAAACAACCCCGGGCGCTGCCTGAGCGGGTGATGCGCAAAAAACGCCGATCAACGCCCCAACAGCCAGAAAACCCAAAACCGGTTCAGGAATACGCTTCATAAAATTGCAGGCGGAATGGCTCCGCAGCGGGTTGAAAATTGCTATGCCATGCGCCTTTCATACACCGGGAAAGACGCCATTGGCAATATGCGCGGGTCAAGATGCGCAAGCACCACAACTCTCTGCAAAAGCATCTTTTACCACCCCTTCAACAGGCCTTCAACCACAAAAAAACAGCCTGCCGATGCAGCGAACGACGAGCATAAAATCACAACGTGCAAGAGTTTTCGCGCACGCATAACTGACAGTAGCTATTTTTACGCATGCAATCCCTGCAGGCTAAAATGCAGTAAATTTGTAATTTTTTACAGTATCGCAACAGTCTTTAAGCGCAAAGGCATCGACTATGAAATTAGCCTTTTTTTGCAGGTGTGCCAAGGGAATTCTAAAAAAATTCTTGAAAGTTTAGTCCACTCGTAGCATGCTGCGCAGCAGAGTTCTTGCGGGATTCCGCAGCTCAGCCGTGACGGCTGGCGCTCCACAGCGCCCGCTGTGTCGGCATTTTTGCGGCGCACGGAAAAAGACCACAGTTGTTGCGCAGTTATGGAGAACCTCATGGAATTCAGTTTTTTTTCAATGATCGCCCAGGCAAGCCTGGTGGCCAAGGCGGTGCTGGCGTTTCTGGTCATTATGTCCATCGGAAGCTGGGGGCTGATGATCCAAAAGTTCATCGGCGTGGGCGCCGCCAACAGAAAGGCGCTCAGCGGAACTGAAAGGTTCGAGAAAGCGGCCAACTTGCGCGAGGCGGTGCAATCGCTGGGGTCGGACCCCACCTCGCCGCTCTACTACATCGCCCACCAGGGCGTTCTTGAATTCAACCGGTCCAAAGAACTGGGAAACAGCAGCGAGGTGGTTGTCGATAACGTGCGCCGCGCGCTGCGCCAGGGTGTTGGCACGGAAATGGCCCGCCTGCAAAGCTCTCTTTCACTGCTGGCAACCTGCGCCAACACGGCCCCCTTTATCGGCCTGTTCGGCACGGTGTGGGGCATCATGAGCTCCTTCCACTCCATCGGCATGCTCAAATCCGCTTCGCTGGCCACAGTGGCCCCGGGCATTTCAGAAGCGCTGGTGGCCACGGCCATGGGCCTCGCGGTTGCCGTTCCGGCAACCATCGGCTTTAACATCTTCATGGGCAAGCTTTCTGAGGTTGATACGCTGCTGGTGAATTTTGCGGGGGTTTTCCTCAACCGCGTGCAGCGTGAGATCAACGCCCACCGCCCCGTGCAGCGCACGGGCGCAACGGAGATGTAGCATGGGCGCTAGCGTCGGCGGCGGCAACAAATTTGTTTCGGAAATCAACGTCACCCCCTTTGTGGACGTGATGCTGGTGCTGCTGATCATTTTTATGGTGGCCACGCCCATGATGAGCCAGGGGCTTGATGTTGACCTGCCCCAGACCAAGCAGGTGGAAGTGCTGCCCACAGAGGCCGATCACATGGTGCTGACCGTGCGCAACGACGGCAAGATGTACCTTGATGAATACGCCGTGGACACCATGGAAGACCTTGAAGGCTATTTGCAGCGCCTGGTTAAGGACAAAAACAAGACGCTCTTCCTCCAGGCCGACAAGGCGGTGCCTTACGGCACAGTGGTGGAAGTCATGGGCCACATCAAGGCCGTGGGCATTGAAAAACTCGGCGTTATCGCCGAACAGCCCGACGAGGCCGCGTCCAAGGGCGGCAAGCCCGCCCGCGCCCGAAAATAGGATTGCTCTATGCGCCTGGCCTCATATGTCCTTTCATTCTGCCTGCATGCAGCCATCTTTCTGCTGATATGGTTCTGGCCCAGCAGCCCACCCATCAAGCTGGACACGCCGCCGGTCATGATCAGCCTGGTTGAGGGCGCAACCGGCGGCAACCGCACGCCTTCGCCCATTCTCGGGCATATGGGGCAGCCCGGTGATGGCCCGCTGGCCCCAACGCCGCCCGCGCCCAAGGCCGAAGTGGCCGCGCCCGAGCGCGCTGAAATCAAAGAGCCGAAACCGGTTCCGCCTCAGCCCCAAAAGGATGCCACGGCTGTGAAAAAGCCCGAGCCCAAGCCCGAGCCGAAACCGCAGCCCAAGCCTGAACCCAAGGAAGAGGCGAAGCCAATAGCGAAAAAGAAGGAAGACAAGCCCAAGCCCAAGGAAGAGCCCAAAAAGGAACCGGCCAAGGAACAGAAAAAACCTGAACCTACCAAGGCCGAGGCCAAAAAGGACGCCAAGGAATCGAAGGACGCCAAATCGCATGTCGATCCCGTGGCCGCCGCGCTGCAGCAGGCGCGCAAGGCCTCTTCCCGCGCCGAGTCCGGCGACAGGGGCAATGCCGTGGAGCAGGCCCTGGCGCAGGCGCAACGCCATGCCGGGGGCAACCGCGGCGGGGGCGGGGGGCGGGGCGCGGGCCGCGGGCGCGGGGGCGTGG
>Ga0183101_1000342_pt3 | contig 24969 bp, 21 predicted proteins | sample Biomet3_FD_127790 | JGI IMG/M metagenome (GOLD analysis project Ga0183101, IMG submission 127790) | Microbial communities from bioreactor (seeded with sewage sludge) at LBNL, California, USA - Biofuel metagenome 3 | ecosystem: Engineered > Bioreactor > Anaerobic > Unclassified ...
AATGTAAATATGTATATATATTTACAAATATATATACATATTCAAATTTACTACAAATATAATAACGTGTCAATCAAACAAAGAAATGTTTTAGTATTTTTTCTTTTCCCATGTTTTTTCTTTATATGCAAGTACCCCATTTACAATTAAAGACTTGTACCCTAAAATATTGCGAAGCTTAATCGTAATGTTTTTAGTTTCTTCATTACTCATTTTTTTAGGAAAGTAAATTGTAATTTCATCTTTGACAAAGAGGTCATAAATGTCGCTAGAAGCTGGTTTTCCTAACTTGACTGTAGGAACAAAAACAGGTCCTGAGCAGCATCCGCCTCTATTGTCCATTTCTATATAGATATCCTGAACATTTTTTTGATTTAAATACTCTTTAACACCCTTCTTAATTTCTATATTTATAATAACACACCCTTTTGTTTAAATTTTTTACTTTTAAAGTAATTAAACATACTATAATATATTCTACATTTTTTATCAGTTGCTTGACAATGTATAATTTAAATTTTTTAGACAAAGTGCAGTTAAATTTTTCTGCATAAATACTAAAATAATTGCACCGGCAGAAATTGAATTAAAAGACATAAAAATAAATACAAATATCATGGACTATACTTTTCATAGGGGAAGCGGAAAGGGCCACACCTTAATGATTCCCAGTCTTGCTCCAGATGGAGAAACCTTGACACAGATTCCATAAAATCATGAAATCATGATATAATGTCTATGAAACATTATATATTGAATTATTTAGAAATAAGGAATAAAATATTATTATGGAAAATTTTGCGCAATATTATGAAGATATAATTGATTATAATATTTTATAGAAAAAGCTTTATACATCTATTATAAGTTACAAGGAGAGTATTTTTATGAGTAGTACAATCCCTATTAAAACAAAAAAAGAAAAATGCATAGGTTGTAACAAGTGTATAAGAGAATGTCCAATACTTGGTGCAAATATTTCTTTTGTAGATGAAAATAATGAAAGTAAAGTAGTTGTAGATAAAGAAAAATGTATAAGTTGTGGAAAGTGTATTAAAGTATGTCAGCATAACGTTAGGTATTTTGAAGATGATACTGAAAGGTTTTTTGATGATTTAAATAGTGGAAAATCTATAAGTATAATAACAGCTCCAGCAATAAGATCTAACTTTCTAGACTATAAAAGACTATTGGGATATTTAAAATATTTAGGTGTAAACGTTATATATGATGTGTCCTTTGGGGCAGATATAACCACATGGGCATACCTAAAATATATTAAAGAAAATAATATTAAGTCATTAATTGCACAACCCTGTTCTGTAGTGGTTAACTACATTGAAAAATATAAGCATGAGTTAATTAAATATTTAGCACCTATTCATAGTCCTATTATGTGTACTGGTATCTATCTTAAAAATTATAACAATATGACAGATTCTATAGCTTTTTTATCCCCATGTATAGGTAAATCAGTTGAGATTAATGATAAGAATACTAAAAATATTATTACATATAATGTTACCTTTAAAAAACTAATAGAATATATTAAAGAAAATAATATAGATATTAGTAAATATAGTGAGGTAGAGTTTAATAATATTCCTTCTAGTCTAGGATGTGTATATAGCATACCTGGTGGATTGAAATCAAATATTGAAGCCAGAAGAAAAGATTTACGTATAAGACAAGTTGGAGGTCATAATGAATTTAAAAACTACTTAGATGTATATGGTGATTACATTAAAAAAGGTAGAGAAATTCCTAATGTTGTAGATATACTAAATTGTTCTAAAGGGTGTAATTTAGGAACTGCATGTGTGGATGGATTAAGTGATTATGATATAGAAAGTAAATTTTTGAAATTTAAGGAAGAAAAGCTTGAAGAAAAAGGGAGTATGTTTAAAAATAGAATACAAGCTATAGACAGCTATTTTGATAAAAATTTAAGGTTAGAGGATTTTATAAGAAAGTATTCAAAAGAAGAAATCCACCAAATTAAAGAACCTTCTGCTTCAGATTATGATGACATTTTTAATGATATGTTAAAATATACAGATAAAGATAGAGAATTAAATTGTTCTGCATGTGGTTATGATACGTGTAAGGATATGGCTAAAATAATCTTCAATAATATAAATATCAAACAAAATTGCATGGATTATATTAAAAAAGCCATTGAAGTTGAAAATAAGGAACTTGAAGAAAAAAATCACCAGGTACAGAATTTATTGAATAAGGGAAAAGAAAAAGAGGAAGCCTTAAACAAGGCACTTCTAATTGCCAAAGAGGCAACAGAGGCTAAATCAATGTTTTTAGCCAATATGAGTCATGAAATTCGTACACCTATGAATGCAGTTATAGGAATGGCATATTTAGCACTAAAGACAGAACTTACGGATAAACAGAGGGATTATATTTCAAAGATTCATAATGCAGGTACATCATTACTTGGAATAATAAATGATATTCTAGATTTTTCTAAAATAGAATCAGGTAAACTAGATTTGGAGAATATAGATTTTAATCTTGAGGAAGTTATCTTAAATGTATCTAATATAATCAATCCCAATGCTTACCATAAAGGAATTGAATTTTTATCTTATATTCATCCTGATATTCCAGAAAATCTAATGGGTGATCCATTGAGACTGGGACAAGTTATTATAAATTTGCTTAATAATGCTATAAAGTTCACCGAGGTAGGGGAAATTTCCATAGATATAGCAAAAATTAATGAAGTTGGTAATAAGGTGAAGCTTCAATTTAAAGTTAAAGATACAGGAATAGGCATGAAAAAGGAACAAATAAATAAACTATTTCAGGCATTTACTCAAGCGGATGGCTCTACTACCAGAAAGTATGGGGGAACTGGTTTAGGGCTTACAATTAGTAAAAAAATAGTAGAAATGATGGAGGGCAGTATCTGGGTAGAAAGTGAATATGGCGAAGGCAGTACTTTTATGTTCACAGCATGGTTTGAAATTTCTAGAAAAAGTGCAAAGCATAGGATTATTCCTGATTGTTTGAATAATTTACATATACTTATTGTAGATGATAACTTATCCGCAAGAGAAATTGTAGGTGAATATTTAAAGTTAATGTCCTTTAGAGTTGATATGGTTTCATCAGGAGAAGAAGCTGTATCTGCGGTTAAACAGTGTGATAGTAATGATCCATATGCAGTAATTTTTATGGACTGGAAGATGCCACATATGGATGGAATTACTGCAACTTCTATTATTAAACAAAGTAAAGATATAAATAACATACCACACATAGTAATTGTCACTGCCTTTGAAGGTGAAGATATTAGAAAAAAAGCGGAAGAAGTAAATATAGATGGCTACTTAGTAAAGCCTGTTAATCAATCTATTTTATTTGACGTATTAATGAGTATTTTTGCACAAGATAGTAGACAACTGTTACAAAATAAAATAGCTAATGAAGTAGATTATAAACTCACAGGTATAAGGTTATTATTAGCAGAGGATAATGAAATAAATAGGCAGATAGCAGTTGAACTTTTACAAAGTAATGGGGTTGTTATTGATACTGTATCAAATGGAAAGGATGCAGTTTATAAAGCAATGCAGAGAACCTATGACATGGTACTTATGGATTTGCAAATGCCTGAGATGGATGGTTTTGAAGCAACAAAATTAATTCGTGAAAAGGATAAGAATACACCAATAATTGCAATGACTGCAAGAACAATGGTGGAAGAACGTGAAAGATGTCTTAGGGAAGGTATGAATGATCATATACCGAAGCCTATTAATCCGGAGGTATTATTAAGTACTATTTATAAATGGTTATCTGAATATAAGAAAAATGAACTATTGATGATTCAAAAAGAAACTGTAGAAAATAAAAAAATAATAACCCCAAATATAGAAATGCCTAAAATTTTAGGTGTTAATATTGAATATGGATTAAAACGTGTTGCTAATAATTTAGAATTATACAAACAACTGTTAATTAAATATGCAGAGGAGGAAAGGGACGCAGTTAATGAACTTAAAAATGCATTAAAAACATTAGACTTTGCTATGGCAAAGAGAATTGTTCATACATTAAAAGGGGTTTCTGGTAATATTGGTGCATTAGAAATACAAACATATGCAGGCACTATTGAAAGAGTATTAAAGATTGGGAAAAAGTCTGAAAATATTCAAAAGATGATTCTGAAGCTTGAAATTATGGTAGCTAACATATCAAGTGCTATTAAAGAAGCATTTGATAATGATACTGATGTGGATACAACTAATAATAAAATTGAATTGACAATAGGGAGAGGGTATATAGATAAACTGGAAAGTTTATTAATGGATAATGATAGCGAAGCAGTGGATTATTTTAATTCTCAAAGAAATACATTTTTAAGATGTTTCAGCAAAGAGGAATTAAGATCATTGGGAAAATCATTAAATGATTTTAATTTCGATAAGGCTCTCCTAATAATTAAGGAAAATACTTTAGATAGGGATAAGGGGGATTAATAGATATGGGTAACTTAAAGGCCACTATTCTGGTAGTGGATGATACATCCAGTAATATTATGCTTTTAAGCTCTTTGCTGAAAGAAAATTATAGAGTTAAGGTTGCAACTAATGGTGAAAAAGCTATTTTTATAGTGCAAGCTGATCCGCCTGATTTAATTCTACTTGATATTATGATGCCTGGTATAGATGGATATGAAACCTGTAGAAGGATAAAATCTGAACCAAAATATTCTGATATACCCATAATTTTTTTAACTGCTAAAAGTGATGATGAAGATGAAAGTAAGGGTCTTGAATTGGGAGCAGTAGACTATATTATTAAGCCTATTAATCCATTAATCTTATTCTCAAGAATAAAGACACAGTTGTCTCTTAAACAAGCAAGAGATTCTCTAAAGGATAATAACAAGTATTTAGAAGAAGAAGTAAAAAGGAGAATAAAAGAAATCGAATTAATTCAAGAAGTGTCAATTGCTGCTATGGCATCTTTAGCGGAAACTAGAGATAATGAAACAGGCAAACATATTCAAAGAACACAGTTATATGTAAAGCAGCTAGCATTAGAACTGAAAAATAATGAATTGTTTAAAGATTATCTTACAGATAAAAGTATAAGATTAATTGTGAAGTCAACCCCACTACATGATATTGGTAAGGTAGGGATTCCAGACAATATATTATTAAAAGCTGGAGGATTAACTAAAGAAGAGTTTGAAATAATGAAAACACATACAGTGATTGGTAAGGTAGCTATAGAAAGAGCAGAATTTGTAATTGATATACCTAATACATTTTTTAAATATGCAAAAGAAATTATATATTTTCATCATGAAAAATGGGATGGAAGTGGATACCCGGAAAAAATTTCTGGATATGAAATTCCTGTGTCAGCAAGAATTATGGCAGTAGCAGATGTATATGATGCATTGGTTACTAAAAGAGTTTATAAGGAAGCATTTTCACATGAAATGGCTGTAAACATTATAAAAGAGGATTCAGGAAAGCATTTTGATCCAATTGTTGTTGAAGCGTTTTTAAAACTTGAAAAGAAATTTAAGGAAATTTCTTATGAATTGAAAGATTAGCTTCCAGTTTTTGTTACGACCTCAGAGGTCGTAGTAATAACTGGAAGTTATTGCTTGCTACCGTACTTATCAATGATTTTATAAATAATTCAATTGGTATAACAGATAATTCACTAAAGCTCTTACAAAATGTCCCTCTGCCTCTGCCACTGTAAAGTTATAGTAATGATTTCCAAATAAAATACGATAAAAAGACTAGGGGTGAAAAAAGTAAAGGAGGGAAGAGTATGTATATTAATAATATGGTAAGGTACAATTATTATTCAAGTTTATTGAGAAATAATGCATCAACATCAAATGTTCCTATGATTAATTCAGTAAATAAAATTGTAAAAAATGCATATATCGCCACTGAAAGTAGAAACACAATTACAGACAGTATGAGTAAGTTAACTTCTGCAGCGACTTTGAAAGTGGATGCAGAAGAATTAGCAAGTAGTGCAAAAAAAATTACTAATAACACAGATAGCGGAACCTTTGCACAAAAAGTTGCTTCTTCTGAAGATAATACTAAGGTTACAGCTGTTGCAGAAAATGGAGCCTATAATACCACTTACGAACTTAAAGTGGATCAAGTAGCAGCAGCTCAAGTAAATACAGGTAATATAGTGGACAAAACCCAAGCAAGTTCAGTACAAGCAGGAACCAATACCATTACTATTGCAGCAGGTGGGAAATCTAAAGATATAGATTTTTCTGTAACTGCAGGAGATAGTAATGAAGCAGTACTAAATAAAATGGCAAAGGCAATCAATGGTTCTGAATCTGGGGTAAATGCAGTAGTAGTAAAAAATAATTCTAATAATGACATTAAATTACAACTTACTTCGGACAAAACTGGTACAAATAATGGTTTTTCCATTACTGACAAAACTGGAAATGCAGTAACAAGTACAGGAACAAACAATATTAGTTCAAATGCAGTTGATGCTAAGTATAAACTAAATAATGTTGACTATACTTCTAATAGCAATGATGTAACTACAGATAAGGGTAGAGTAACTTTTACTCTAAAGAATTCAACAACCAATCCAGTTAAAGTAACAGTAAAACAGGATAGCAGTAAAATTGGAGAGGATATAAATAATTTTGTTGAAAGTTATAATAACCTTGTCAAAGATGCAAAAAGTAGTGGTACAAATAATAGTAATGCATTAAAAGGAATAACTTCAGTTATTGACAGAAACAAAAGTAGCTTAGAAAAAATGGGTATTACTATAAATGAGGACCATACTCTTTCTGTAGATAATAAGAAACTTAACGATAAAGTAGAAAATGATATAAAGACGGTAAAGGATACCTTTACTAGATATCAAGGAGTAGCAACAAAGATTGAAAATTATTCAAGTTCAATTGCAAAAAATCCATTTACAGCAGTTGGAATCAATACTTTGGATGTTTACAATAAAGGATTGATAGCATCTTCCAGCTATTTAAATGAAGGCTCAGTATTAAATTTATATCGTTAAAAACTTAATAAAAGCACTATTGTAGAGTTGAGCTTACTTTGTTTGTTAACACCCCGTAAATCCTTACAAACAAAGTGAGCTTAAATACAATTATCCTATGTTGATTCCAACTTAAGTCCTTTAGATCAATCACAAAAAAATATAGCAGCTAATATACGAATGAAACGACAAGGAGAATTATATATGAAAAATTTTGCATTTATATCAGACTTTGATGGAACTCTTACAGAAAAAGACTTTTGCAAAATAATAATGGATGAATATTTAAAAGATGAATGTTGCGAAATATATAAGGATTGGAAAAATAAAAAAAATAAAAGATGTGGAATATTTAGGTTATGTTTTTAAAAATATAAGAAGAAGTGAAGAGCAGATATATGAAGATATAATGAGAATTTCAATTGATTCTTATGTAAAGGAATTTATAAGGAATATTAGGATAGAAGGAGGAGACTTTATTGTTATAAGTTCAGGAACAAGTTACTATATAGATAAGATTTTTGAAAAAAGTGGAATAAATGGGGTGGAAATTTATTGGAATAAAGGTTTATTTAAAGATAATGGAATACATTTTGTTTTAGATGAGAAGAATCAGTTCTATTCTGAGATTTATGGTATTGATAAATCCAAGGTTGTTAAAAAATTAAAGGAAAAGTATGATAAGGTCTTTTATGCAGGAAGACTGAACTTATCCATTTCCTACTAAATAAAAGTTGATACTTTAATTGTTAGAGGTAGGAGGCGAAGCGTCTCCTCCTTCTTACTAAATTGCTTCTTTTATCTCGTTTTACCTATTAATCGAAGAAAAGTGTTTAACCACAACATTTTCAAAGATCGATTTACCGCCAATAGAAAAAAGGGTTATTCCGTTATCATTTAAATGAGGAAATACTTCACTTGAGTAAGTAATCTTACCATCATCAACAAATACTTCTATACTTGTTTTATCAACGAGAATCTTTAAATGAACCTTCTTCTTACTTGTATCAAATGGCTCTCTGCTTTCAACATATTTTTGACTTTTGTCGGGCTGTCCTGTAAAAGTTCTATTAACATAAGAGTATTGGCCTTCAATAAAAATCCCCACATCAATATGACGTTCTTTATTTGCTGATTCTCGAAGCTTAAATCCTACATTCGCAGCATCCAACCAGCTTATATCCGCATCAAGTTGGTACGCTTCGCCTTGAACTTCCAGTGTTTTTGATTCCATCACTTGGATTTGATTAAAATGGTCGGTTGACGTTATGATACAATCTAAGGTTTCAATAGGCTGTGAGATCAGGCTATACGTATTGTCCACTTGTTTTTTTAAGCTGATTTGGCGCACAATCGAATCCATTCCATTGAAGTCATCCTGCATTGTTGGGGTATTATTTGGATAATCCCAGTTATTCATCCAGGCTAAAGCATAACGTTTTGTGAATTTATCACTGCTGTTGCCGTTCTCAAAGGTCACACCTGCATACCAGTCAAAGCCATAATCCAGCCATTGCGGTTCACTTTGATTGGCGGCAAATTCTTTCCCATTATAATTGCCGATCCAATACGCATAAGTATTGGGTTTTCCTGCAGATTTGCCATTGGCACTGGCACCTAGAACCCACTTGTACGTCCCGTCATTTGCCAGCATCATAAAGAGATCCGGACATTCTACAATACCTATATTTTGTGTAAAGAAACCACCTGTATAGTGCCAATTTTTCAGATTATGAGACTCATAAAAGCCAATCTTCATCCCTTCCGCCAAGAGCATTACCCATTTGTCAGTCTGAGGATTCCAAATGATTTTCGGATCTCTAAAATCTTTTGTGCCCGGATTTGGTATAATGGGTTGGTCACCATAAGATTTAAATGTTCTTCCTTTATCTGTACTGTACCAAAGACATTGCTCCTGCTGACCGCTATTGTCGGAGAGCTGTGTTACGATGGCCACAATTGCTCCTTTTCCAAAGCCTGCCGTATTTTGGGTGTCAATAGCTATAGATCCAGACCATATATCCCCATTTTTATTTGTATATTTAGGAATAGCTACTCCCTCATATTTCCAGTGCACTAAATCCTCTGATGTCGCCTGCCGCCATTCTGTACCATTGCCATTTGGATAATCAGGATTATAGAGATAATAGTATTGATACTTTCCATCAAAAAATATAGGTATTTGTGGATCACTCTTCCATTTGTCGGGCGTTGTGAAGTGATATATTGCCCGATAGTTTGGTTTTTGACAAATTACTGTTTTATTTATCTTCTCATTTGGATAATGGGAAAACAAAAAGATAATTAACAATATCCCCAAACAGATTATTAAAGTAGCTAATCCTTTATATGCTTTCTTATGAATTTCTCTTTTTTGCAAATAAATACCTCCAATCTGCTTGTTCATATTCTGGCTGCGATGGAAATTATACCTGTTTGTTTTTAAGATGCTTTTAATTTATAAGAAGATAGAGAGTTATATGTAAAAAAATGCCGATGTTCAATCGGCATTTTTTAGAAATTTTTTGGCGTTTTTCAAATCCAAATCTTTAATTTTATTTCATAAGTTTTTAGATGATGACTATTATTTATCAATTGTCAGTTGTCCTTGTGGAAGGATGCTATTTGGTACAACAGATGTTTTTGATCCTTCAATGTTCAGTAAAAAGCTTGGTGCAAAGGTAGAATGGTGGTCTGTATAGAAACCTCTATTTGTCATATAACTTGTTATTACCACGTTATTACCTTCAGGTTGCGGTACAGCAAAGTGAGAGTAAGTAAATGTGAGATCAGTAGGGTCAAGATTCATGTTTAATACAAGCCCACTTTTGTTTAATGGTTTGTATGATCCAGTTAAGGAATCTGAAACGTAACCTAACATATATACATCTTTCGCGCCTATTCCATCAATAGTCATTTTAGCTCCTCTTGAGTCTGTAAATAAATACCATTTACCATTCATTTTAAATACGTTGGCACGTTCTATTTCATCTGTTACTGTATTGGATGTAATTAATGGTTTCATGACTTCTTTCAGAGTATAATCGTCGTTTAATTCAATAATACCTAGTGCTCCATTAGCTAAAGAAGCATCATGTTTTTTAGGGCTTAGTAAAAGCTTATCTTTTTCTGATTGGAAGAAGACTTCACTTCCGCCATAAAAATCTTTATTAAATAATGATTCATCCCCTTGGTAACCATCTTCAGTTCCTGTATTCGCTTCGAAAACAAGATATTTATGACCGTTATCTTCAACATAGTGAGGATCTCTTAAAGTATGGTTATCGCCTGAAAGATACGCGCCTTCATCTCTGAATTGTTTAACATTTTGATAGATTGTACCGTCTCCACCATCAAAGATAGATTTGTGATCTGCTACACCATCAATCTTAAGCGTATCAGTATCTGGTTGAGATAAATTGATTTGGGCTGTTGTTAATACTTGGTTTCCATCACCTGTTCCTCCATCTTCTGGAGCACCTGAAAAATCTGTATAGAATAAACGAACATTACCATCTTTGGTTAAGGTTGCAGAACCTGACCACTCTTGTGTTTGATACTTAAGATAAGGATCGTTTGAAACAAATTTATCACTATCCTTAAATACTCTACCAGCATTTTTCCAGCTGTCGATCGACGTCTCGCCGATTTTTTGATAGAACAAGTAAATGGAAGTGTCATTCCCGTTTTTAGGGTCTCCTGCTAGAGCAAAAACGATTTGGTATCCATTATAATTAGCCACTGTTCCATTAGCATTTTGTAATGGCCAGCTATCCCACACATCTAAATCTATTAAATTACCATACTTATCATAACCTTTTGCTGAAGAGATATTTTTTATTGTTGATTGATCGAATTGAGGCACATTAAATTGTGCACTATTTTGCTGTTCAGGTATTTTCAGCATATCATAATGAGTGATATGGGAAATGCCATAAGCGTCTTTGTAATCCATACTGCTACTTGCAGCAAAAGTTTGCTGAGCGTTACCTATTAGAGAACTAGAAATTATAGAACCAACCAAAATAAATTTTCCGATTTTTGACTTAATCATTACTTAAACCTCCAAAATAACTATTTTTTTCTTTTCTACGACAAATATCAATTTTCTATCAAATCTCGTTGACTATTTGTCTAAAAACTTAGAAAACACTTGTAATTATTTGATAACAAATATTTTCTCGTTTTTTCAGAATAGAAACTTCTCTTTGTCATTGATTTAGATATGTTAACTTGTCCAATAAAAAGATTTATGACATGACCTGATTGTATTGAAAACAAACATTGAAGACAATCAGAAAAGTGTAACTTTGCCCAAGTATCTACTTTTTAAGTTCGAACTGGATATCTGTAAATGGCCATTTACAATCATCTATACGATGTTCATTTCAATGCGCAAAGTACAATTTTATATGTGAATCAATCTTTTCACTTCAACAAACATTCTAAGTTGTATGACAAGATCTGTTTAACAAAAAATTACCATAGATAATGAATACTCGTCAAATAGCTCAAATCGGATGAACTCCTTTACATCAATCGAAAACTAGCTAATTCTAGAATTTTTAGCATAATTAAGCAAATATTTAACATAAATATAAATTTGATTAAAAATTTCATTAAATATAACTTGAATAACAACTTTGTTAGCATGATGAATAATACCCTCAATTTTACAATTATCATATATATAATATACGCATATGAAGTTAATTTTAGGGGGGTATAACAGGTTGAGAAAAAAATGATAATATGCTTTTTAAGATGCTATTGTAGCAAGCTCAGGCAAGCCTTCGCAAACATCCAAGGGGTGTAAATTTTGGAAATTTGGCAATAATCAATAATACGAAAATAAAGTGGAGATTTTGATTATGCCAACAATAAAAAGAGAATGGTATTTTGGGGCAAGCTATCATGTTAATGCAACAGGTAATCACAAAAGCAAGTAGGATGTCGCATACCTTACAAAGGTATCAGGTTCTTGTAAAATTTAATTATATACCCCACTATATTTAATACAACCCACGTATATATTACTAGAGGTGTTACTAATGAATAAATTTTTTATTAAATTTTTTCCAGTCATATCATCAGTATTTATACTATTTTTACATATATCAGGATATATAACTGCATTATATTTACCAGATTATTCAATGTTGCTAATATGGTTATCATCAGGATGTATTGATATTATATTTATACTTAAGCTTGGAAAAATAACACGTTCTTTTCATAAATCTATGTATATAGATACTTTAACTCAATTGAACAACAGAGACTTTTTTTATGAGAGCATATCTGATGCAATGAAAAAACTGCAAAAAAAGCAGTCATATGTTTCTTTGCTAATAATAGATTTAGATAACTTTAAAAATATTAATGATACATATGGTCATATTGCAGATAGAATTAGAAGTACTATAGATAGCCATGATTTTTTTTATAATAATATTCTTTTTAAAGTTACTGTTAGTATAGGAATTACTTCAGTTGGAAATAAAATGGATATAAATGCTTTTGTAGATTTAGCTGATAAAGCGTTATATAAGGCGAAGACTAATAAAAATTCAGTGGCATTTTTAGATGCCTGTGTTGATTTATAGTGTAAATCATAACAGGAGGTCGAAAGCATTGCTCATTGGAAGGATATAAGGAATTGTTGAAAATAAGCCATTAATAATGATGCCTCGATTACCGTTCTTCTTCCATACTGAATAAATTCTGATTAGTTATAAATGTGTAAAACTTAGATAAAAAGTAAAATAAATTTATTGAAATTTTAATACATATATAACATTTTAAGAATAAAATATAATTGACGGGAGATAATATCACTTTATAAAAATACTTTATGCTTTTGTAAACATAAAAAACTTTATTAAAAAGGGAGGGTTTCAAATGCAAAGTATGACCTATGGTGAAATTGATTTTAATCATATGATTAAACTAATTAAAAATTACGTTAATCAAAAACCGCAATATGAGTATAAAATATCAGTTGGTACTGACTCCCAAAATTTCGATTTAACTAAAGCAGTTAGAGTAGTGGCTGTCAATAGGATTGGAAATGGTGGGATATTTTTTTATGATATTAAAAGAGTGAAAAAAATTACAAATATACGCCAGAAAATTTTTTATGAAACAAACTTAAGTCTTAACCGTGCTACAAAAATTTTAGAAAAATTTCAGCTGGAGCATTTTAATTACAATATAGATATACATGTGGATATTGGTAACAATGGACCTTCTTCAAAGATTATACCTGAAATAACATCATGGATAACTTCATTGGGCTTTGATTGTAAAACGAAGCCATATTCATATGCTGCATCATGTATAGCAAATAGATATTCAAAGTAAAAGAAGGGTTGGATATTGTAATTATTAAATTGGTCCTTTGGATCAATTACAAAAAAATATAGCAACTGATATACATATGCCCTTATCATATATATATCAGATACTAAGTAAATCCTAATTCAATTGGATTTTCATCAATTATTTGAATCCTCTTCACACATCCTTTCTCTAAGAAATTCTAGTTTAAATAACACTAAATTTACGTATTAACACAGTTTAATTTTACAATAGACCTTAAAAACTAATAAACAAGAATATACACCTAAATTAACAAATTTAAGGGAGCATATAATGAATCAGGGTCTACGAAAAAGGAATTATGCTAAAACTAAATTCCCATTGGTATAGTCCTCAACTTTCTATAAATTTAATTTGTTGATAAAGTTACTACTCTGGTGGTATCACCCCAATCTTCATTAGATTTATCAATTAAACAATATTCTCACAAAGATTGATATATTAAATGAATATTCTGACTTTAATGAATTTGTGATAACTGTTTATTGATTAATTTAATGATACTACTTCTAATTAAATTAATCAATAGTTATTATTAAATAGTTATTAGAAAAATTGTTTAATAATTAAAATAATTTAAAATGAACTTATTAAATTCATAGAAATGGATGGTTTAAAACTATCCGTTTTATTTATTTCTGCAGCGAAAACTATAATTTTATGAAAACGATACATTTGGTTGACTAATCAACTAAGTTATGTTATCTTATTTTTAGACAGATGTTTTTCTTTGTCAGTTATGAAAATCTCAAATAAGGAAACAGTAAAATGAACATATTCAAAATTATATAGAATAGGAGAACATATGGATAATAAAATAAGACCCTTACTTAAACTAACTAACAGCATATACAGATGTACTCAGGTTTATATTGATAAAAAGTTTGAAAAATTTAATCTCACCATAGGAACATATCCTTATATACTTGTATTAAATAAGAATGGAGGGATAAGTCAAAATGAGATAAGCAGGGAGCTTAATGTAGATAAAGCTATGTCTGCAAGAACTGTTAAGAAATTGATAGAGCTTGGTTATATAAGAAAAGAGGAAAATCAAGAGGATACACGAGCGTATAAACTTTATATAACAGATAAAGCAAAGAACATTATTCCTGAACTTATTGAAATACTTGATGGATGGGCAGATATTTTAGTACAGGGCAACGATAAGGAAACCATAGAAACTTCTTTAGATTTCTTAGAGAGTGTTTTAGAAAATGGAAAGAGATATAGAAAAAAATGTTGTGAAAGGATGAAAAGCATTGAATAAGAAAGAAAATGAAATATATATAAAAAGATGGGTAATTTTATTTACAGTTTTATCTGCAACATTCATGGCCACCTTAGATGGTAGTATTGTTAATGTAGCACTGCCGGATATGTCAGCTAAATTAAGTGTTAATATGGCGGCTATTGAATGGGTAGTTACTAGTTTCTTAATAACTATTGCAGCTACAATTCTAATATTTGGAAGACTTGGTGATATAAAAGGAAAGACAAAGATATTTAGGTTTGGTGTAGTTCTTTTTACATTAGGCTCATTATTATGTGGATTTACAAATTCACTGCCAGTTCTTGTGGCAGCAAGGGTAATACAGGCGGTAGGAGCAGCTGCTACCATGGCCACTAGTCAGGGAATTATAACTCAGGTTTTCCCTCCAAATGAGAGAGGAAGAGCACTTGGAATTTTAGGAACTTTCGTTGCATTAGGTGCTATGGCAGGTCCTCCACTAGGTGGCATGATTGTTTCAGCTATGAGCTGGAAGTATATATTCTTAATAAATGTACCAATAGGAATAGTCGTTTTTATACTTACAATAAAAGTATTTCCAAAATCAAATACAGTGCTTAATGAAAAGTTGGATGTAAAAGGAGCCTTTTTATTTACAGTTGCTATTGTATTATTATTTGGAGCATTAGTTCAAGGTCAAACTATTGGATATGATAATCCAACTATGATTTCTGCTTTTGTTATTGCAATTATAGCCTTTGTAGTGTTTATTATAGTAGAAGGAAAAATGGAATTACCATTGCTTCAATTGAAAATTTTTAAGAACAGTTTATTTTCCATAAGTATAATATGTGCTTTTACTTCCTTTATTGCAATTAGTGCATCAAATATAATACTACCTTTTTATTTTCAAGATACCTTAAAGCTTTCCCCAGCGTCAACTGGATTTTATATGATGGTATCTCCAATTGTCTTGGCTGTAGTAGCTCCTTTTAGTGGTTATTTATCAGATAAGATTGGATCAGAGATTCTTACACTAATTGGTCTTTCACTTACAAGTTTGGGATTATTACTTATATCTACGTTAAATGAAAAATCTTCAATTATTATGTTAATGATGTATATAGTAATTATGACTATAGGAAATGGAATGTTCCAATCACCTAACAATTCTTTAATAATGTCTACAGTTTCAAAGGACAAACTTGGTATTGCAGGAAGCGTAAATGCGCTCATCAGAAATCTTGGATTTGTTATGGGTACGTCTCTTGCTACTCTTTTACTGTACAATAGAATGAGTTACAAGGTTGGATACAGAGTAATTGACTATATAAAGGGCAGGGATGATGTATTTGTTTATGGAATGAAATATGTATATTTAGCTGCGGCAGGTATGTGTGCAGTCGGAGCTGTAATAACTGCATTGAGATTATATAATAGTAAAATAAATAGCTACAGAAATGATTAAAGAGAGAGAATCTATAGGCATGAAAGTGAAACTTGAATCAGATGGGAGTATTAGAGCGGGTAGTCATCGGATAAATGTTTCATTGCATATAAGATTCTCTTTATAGAAGTAGCTTTAAGGATTTTGTCATTAATATTGGCTGATGCATTTGTTTAGCAAGGATTATAAATTCACCTTGTCATCTATATGGCATATATAATTTTATTTTTAAAATTAAGAACATTAAAAAAATTAACATAATATTAATTGACATAGATTGATGATGGGTATATAATAAACATATTAATAAGTAAAAGAAGGTGAAAATTTGAATAAAGAATCAGTAATAATAACTCCTGATGTTATTGAAGAATGTCTATGTGAATCACTTGATATTCTTGAAAAAAGCAATCTTGCTTCTAAAAAGAATATTACATTCCATAGCAAAATGAAAAGACCCTTGAAATAGTCTCCTATTGGAGGGCTTTTTTTATTTTTTGATAAAAATATAAGTTGGTCAGTGAGATGAAAGATTTACAACATATTATGATAAAAAGTATCCAGGTATTGCAGTTTTTTTAAAATTAATAATTGCATGAAAATAAGATAATCTAAGATTATATTAGATTATCTCTATACGGCATCCCAATCATCAGATTGTTCTGGTATTCCTGCTGGAGTTATATCTAAGTAGCAATTTATTAAGTGCCTTATCTATATTCATATGTTTGTTACATATTGGTTTCAGTTCTTTTATCAATTTGCATTCCAGTATAAAGGCTTCAAATTCTGTATCAGTAAGTATATATTCAAAGTCCTTTAGGTTTTTAACCAATTTTACAACCTTTGGAGAGTGTGACTTTGAGTTGTGAAAATATGATTCAACTCTGTTTTTACATAAAATACTATTGAAACCACAATGTTAAATTTATTTTATTTTTGTGTATGTATGTTAAAACTTACATTTGAAATTACTCAAAATCTTATACATAATAGTTATATCCTTGTTTATCTCGATTTAGCAGACGGTAAATTCTATCATTATGATTCACTAAGTTGAGGGTAATTGCCTGCAAGGCTCTAATTAACTGGACTAGCTATCTATTAGAAAATGATATTCTTATGAATAGAAGTTTCAATTTAGGAATCTTAAATAAAATAGATTAGAGAACTGACCAGTTATTTTTTGAAGATGGCTTATGACTAAAAATCTAGGAGGATAACCTTATGTTTAATAAAAAAAGATTATTACCAGTTCTTTTAGCTGGAGTTCTTATAATGCTTATTACATCTATAGCTTTTATTAAATCCAATAAAGAAAATGTGGTAGTGACAACAGCTTCTAATAAAAACAAAACTGTCCTAGCATTTACAACCTACTACTACCCAGAGGATAAATCTTCTTATAATCAAATGGTAGAAAACGCTAGTTCAATAAATAATATAGCAACAGATACTTATACTATCGATACTAAAGGTAACTTATCTGGTACTGCCCCAAAAGAACAAATTTCATACGCTAATGACAACAAAATTAAGCCCTTAGCCATGATAACAAATAAGTTTAATGCTGATTTAGCCAAAGCCTTGCTTGAAAGTGCCGCTAATAGAAAGCTATTAATAAACAATATCTTAAATACCTTAAAGGCAAATAACTATAAAGGTGTAAATATAGATTTTGAAAATGTTTATTACTATGACAGAGATTACTATACAAGCTTTCTAAAGGAGCTTTATGGGGAACTTAATCCTCAGGGTTTTAATGTTACAGTTTCGATACCAGCAAAAACCAGTGACAATCCTAAGGATTCTTGGAGTGGTGCCTATGATTATAAAGAAATTGCAAAATATACAGACCAAGTTGTACTAATGACCTATGATGAACATTCTCCGAGCGGTTCTTCTGGTCCTGTTGCTTCCATTAGCTGGGTAAAAACTGTTATTAAATATGCTACATCTACTATACCGACATCTAAAATAGTTTTAGGGGTGGCAAGCTACGGATATGATTGGTCTTCAAATGGCGTAAAAGCTTATGGCATTGATGCAATATATAAATTAGCAGAAACTTATAATTCAGAAATTGAATGGAATGATGTCTCTAAAAGTCCATTCTTTAAATATAAAGATAAGTTAGGAGTTAGCCATACTGTATGGTTTGAAAATAGTACAAGCCTTTCTTACAAATTAGATATTGTTAATGATAACAATTTAGCTGGTATAGCTATCTGGAGACTTGGTCTTGAAAATGCAGATTATTGGTCAACTATTAAGGCGAAATTAGACAAATAATTACAAAAAGGATTTTTTAATGGCTGAGTAGTAACGAAAAAATACTTAATAAGAAAGTAAAAAACAGGAGTGTAGACTTCTGTTTTTTTGTGTTAAAATGAAATCAAATGTTAATAAGTATTTAGATATGAAAAAATATAGTAAAATGGAGAAAATAAAGATTTTAAGGAGTGGTAAAATGCAAAGTTCAGTACCTGCATCTGCAGGTTTCTTTCGCAACCGTTTTGTTCAAGTTATCATGCTTTCAGGTATTTTATTGCAAATAGGAATATGGGTTCGTAATTTTGCTATTCTATTATTTGTGATGGAGAGAACACAGAATGATCCCTTTGCGGTTTCAATGATTTCTGTTGCAGAATTTGCACCAATATTTATTTTTTCTTTTATAGGTGGAACCTATGCAGATCGTTGGCGTCCTAAACGTACAATGGTTTGGTGCGATTTATTAAGTGCCGTTTCAGTATTAATAGTACTGCTTACAATAATTTTTGGTAATTGGCAAGCTGTATTTTTCGTAACATTTATTTCATCTATTCTTTCACAATTTTCTCAGCCTTCTTCTATGAAGCTGTTTAAAGTTCATGTGCCTATTGAAAAACTGCAAATGGGGATGGCCATGTTCCAAACATTAATGGCAATTTTCATGATTATAGGACCAATGATGGGGACATTTGTATACCAAAGGTTTGGTATTAATATCGCAATTGGGGTAATGGGAGTGGCATTTCTATTATCCGCAGCGGTATTGACATTTCTGCCAGCTGACGAGAAAGAGGAAAATAAACAATTGCAGGCAAATTTTTGGCAGGAATTAAGTGACGGTTTCCGCTATGTTTGGGAAAGAAAAGTGCTTACTATACTTGGTGGGGTCTTTGCTGTAGCTGGTCTAGCAGTGGGTATTATTCAACCGCTTGGAATTTTTATCGTGATGGAAAGATTGGGATTACCAAAGGAAAGCTTGCAATGGTTACTTGCAACAAACGGTGCGGCGATGCTTATAGGTGGTGGTGTGCTACTAGGTCTTTCAAAAAAGATTAGTCCGCAAAAACTTCTTGCTATTGGATTGTTTGTCAACGCAATAACAATTGTAGGTATTGGAATATCTACAAACTGGATTATTACCCTTGCATTTCAGTTCTTGAATGGATTGTTTATGCCTTGTATTCATATCGGAATCAACACATTGATTCTTCAACTTACGGAAGAAGAATTTGTAGGAAGAGTAAATGGAGTGCTAAACCCGCTTTTTATGGGGGCTATGGTAATTACGATGAGTCTGGCAGGATGGTTAAAGGTTCAATTTTCTTTAGTAATCATGTATGTAGTGGCGGGTGTACTATTTTTTCTAGGTACGCTTCTAACAGCTAAGCTATTTAATACAGCTAATTCTAATGAAAAAAATAAATTGATCGCGGATGGAGAATAACGTAGTTTACTTAAAAGCAAAAATGAGAAAGTTTTTAGAAACACATCTCAAAATTTGATATATAAATAGGAAAATGCTAAGCTTTGTTACTTAGCATTTTTTACCACAGATTTTTTGTATTCAATAAATTCTTCGACTGTCAAGAAGGTATCTTTAAAACCAAGCTTTTGACAGAGTTGCGTTACGTGTGGCAGTTCAAGGAAGGCTTTTTTTAATGTCTCGGAGTGAGAGAAGACTTCTCTTGTATTTTCATCTAAAAGGACTTTTCCGTTATTAAATACTATAGTTCTTTCAAAGGTTTCAGCTACAAAGTCCATGTCGTGTAGGATTGCTATAACTAATTTTCCTTTTGATTTTAGGTTTTTAATTATATTTTTAATCCTTTCTTTTCCTAAATAGTCTTGGGCAATTGTTGGTTCGTCAAAGATTACTATGTTCGTGTCCATAGCTAAAATGGAGGCTATACTTATGAGTTTCCTATCGGAGAGACTTAAATCATAAGGATTTTCATTAAGTTTTTCATGAAGGCCAACTGCTTTTAAAGCTTCTTTGGAATTTATTCTTGCTTTCTCCTTATTCATACCAATATTAATAGGACCGAATATTACTTCATCGATGACCTTGTTTTTAAATATCTGATCGTTAGGATTTTGAAAAACTAAGCCTATATCTTTTGCCAGCTTTGCAGCTGTTGTATTTTTAGTGTTTATTGAATTTATAAAAATGTCACCTGACACAGGTTTTAGAAGTCCCTTCAAAAGCTTAACGAATGTCGTTTTGCCGGCACCGTTTTGGCCAATTATTGCAGTGCTTCTCCCGTCAAATTCTAGAGGTATGCCTCTAAGAATTTCTTCTGTTTCTTTGTATGAAAAATGTAGGTCATTCACAGTTATTCTACTCATTTTGATTCACCACCAAATCATAAGCCTCATCTATTGTTATTGGATAAAGCCCTGTATCTTTATTTTTTATTTTAAGTCCTCTGCAGATTCGTGTAAAAGCTGGGGCCGTCACACCGTAGTCTTCCAGGTCATCTCTTGAAAATATCTTCTCAGGAACATCAAAATCTATGAGTTGGCCATTACTTAAAATCATAACTCTATCTGAATATTTTGCAATCTTTTCTATCTTATGTTCCACCATGATTACAGTTATTTTTTCTCTGCATAGATTTTGAATTGCTTTAAATACCTCCTCGGAACCTTGAGGGTCAAGCTGAGAGGTAGGCTCGTCAAGGACGATAATCTCAGGCTTCATGGCAATAATACTAGCTATGGCCATCCTCTGCATCTGACCGCCAGATAAGGCAAAGGGATTTCTATCCTTAAATTTATATATATCTAAAAGCTCTAAAGAGTAATCTATTCTATTTCTCATTTCATTTTGAGGCAATCCAAAGTTTTCGAGGCCGAAGGCTATTTCCTCATAAACAGTAAGCTTGGAGCCAGTAACCTGGGTAAATGGATTTTGAAAAACTATTCCTACCTTTGTAGAGAGAGTATTTATATCACTTTCCCCAACCTCAATGTTGTCTATTAGTACCTTTCCGCCATAAGCACCTTTGTAAAAGTGAGGAACAAGTCCTACTAAGGCCTGGCAAAGGGTAGACTTTCCAGCTCCATTTTGACCTATTACTCCAATGAATTCACCCTCATCTATTTGGAAGGATATATCTTTAAGAGCTAGGTCTTCAGTAAGAGGGTATTTATACTTTAAGTTTTTAATAACTATTTTTTTCATGTTATAATCCTCCAAATTACTGCTAAAGCTAATAGAAGTATAATAGTTATCTTAATAGCTATGCTGTATTTATAACCAAATTCCTCATTTAAAAAACTCTTTTTAACTTTTGAGTTAAAGCCTCTAACTTCAAGGGCCATAGCTCTTTCCCTAGTTGAAATGAGAGAATTCATAACAACTGGTCCTATTAGAGGAATGAAGGCTTTCATTCTCATTAAGAGGCTGCCTTCTGTCTCCATACCTCTTGATCTCTGTGCATCCTTTATAGTATCCATAGTAGAAACCATCTGGGGAATAATCTGAAGTACTGAGCTTAGTACATAGCCAATTCTAGGTGACAGGCCATTTCGAACCAGAACTTCTATAATATCAGAGGGCTTTGTAGTAAGAATAAGGATTGAGAAGGCACAAATAATATTTATAACTCTCATACAGATTTTAAATGCATAGCTAAGGCCTTCCTTATAAAAAGTTAGTGAACCTAGAGATATAAAGACCGTTTTATTTGTCTTGTTAAATAACCCTTGAATAATAATTATAGATAAAAGAATAATGAAGCTAAAACTTACAAGGGGTATTACTTTTTTGAAAACTTTTCCTAATGTGAGAATGAGTATACTTATTAACATACAGGTAAATGAGATACTTACTGTAGGCAAAATAATTGGGATAAGAACAGCAGCACCTATGTAATAGAGCTTGCTTATAGGGTCTACTTTATGTATTATAGAGTCTCTATCTTGATAAAGACTAAGAGTTTTCATATTTTTCCCTCCTAGAACAAAGCTCAGGATGATTAGCCCTGAGCTTGAAATTTACAGTTTTTCTATTTCGTTGTTATTGTTGTATAGAAGGGTCAGCTTTTTAGGAAGTCCCTTAAATATTAAAAAGGCTATTACAATAGTAGCCACTTTATCAGGAAGGTCAACAACCAACTCATCCAAGAAGGATGCTATAAATGTTGGAAAGCCGCTTTTGGTCAGATAAACAAAAAGTGCATCTCCCCACAGGTTTCCTGTTTGTCCTCCCCAAAAACCAATATTTATTGGAGTAGATACTATTGCAGACACAAGAGCAACCACCAAACCGGTAACAATGGCTTTACCTATATTGTCCATCCAGCCTTTATAGGCCATGACTCCCACAGTAACACCAATAGCCATACTTGAAATGGCATAAACGAAGGATACTGGGTCTGCAGTAAGACCATAGATAATGTTATTTACAGCTCCTGAAATGGCACCAATTATCGGTCCCGCTAGTATGCTAGCAAGGGATGTACCGATAGCATCCAGCCAAAGGGGAAGCTTTAATGATGCTGCAATAAGTTTTCCAATATAGTTAATACCAACAGCTGCAGGAATAAGTACTAGGGAAGCTGTAGTGAATTTAAATGACCACATATTTTTTTTTGACATAAAATTACTCCTTTCAGAATTTTATTATTTATTTTTCAATAAATTCAGTTTGATTATGGACTCCAGAGCTAGAATAATTTCTATTTCCTCACCTTTAGAAGTTTCATCTTCTCCGTCAACATAGTTATTAATGCTATCCTCTAAATCAGATTTGCTTTCTACTACAACATTTAATATAGATGCTGTTTTAAGTCCTCTAAGATTTCCAACCACCATGAGAGAGGCGGATTCCATATCAGAGGCTAAGACTCCCTTATGGGCCCAAAAGCTATCGATAGCTTGTTCATTATCGGTATAGAAGCTGTCATGGCTTCTTATGATTCCGCAGTGATATTTGTAGTTTAATTCAGAAGCTGTATTAATTATACTCCTAAGAACATTTATATCCGGTACTGCGGGATAGCTGCTTTCTATGTAGCTTTTCGAAGCTCCATCATTTCTCACTGCACCTGTAGCTAAAATTAAATCACCTAGCTTAATTTTGCTTTGAAGTGCGCCACAACTTCCTATTCTTATCAGGGTATTCACACCTATGTTTCTTAATTCCTCCACTGCAATGGCTGTAGAAGGGCTGCCAATTCCTGTAGAGGTTACTAAGATTTTAACACCTTTATAAAAACCAATTACACTCTTAAATTCTCTATTAAAAGCAACTTCTATGGGATTCTCCAGAAAATCCTTTACTCTATCCACCCTTTGAGGGTCTCCAGGCAGAAGAGCATATGAAGCAGAGTGTTCTTCACTCAGTCTTAAATGAGGCTGCAGGGTCAAATTCATCATATCCCTCCTTAGTATCTATATTTATGAGTTGTAATTATCATACGCTTAGTAGTAAAATATATTGATGTATATACATATGTATACATTATATAGTACATTATAAATATTGACAAGCATATGATTATTTGTATAAGATTTAATAAAATGTAAAATTTAATAATATATAGTTATATGATATGTAACCAATTTATTAAGTATAACTTTTGAAGGGGGATTATTTATGAAGGAAATAGTTAAAGAGGAGTTTATTAAAAAAAGCGTAGAAACTCTATCTGATATATTGGATAGTTTTGAAAATCTAGAAAGCTTGAAAGTTGAAGAGTTAGCAGGAGAGGCAGCCCTTATAATTGCAGATATGAATAATGGGTTTGCGAGAAAAGGTGCGCTATATAGTCCAAGGATTGAAGCTTTAATTCCAGAAGTATCAAGAATTGCCCATATATTCGCTAGTAAAAAAAGCATACCACTTATTATTGTAAATGAAGATCATCCAGAAGACTCAAGAGAATTTGATTCATATCCACCTCACTGTGTAAGAGGTACTGAGGAAGCACAAATCATTTCAGAACTAGATGATATACAAAATAAAATAATCATAGGTAAAAATTGTACTAACGCCTTTGCGGCAGACGAGTTTAAGGAAACCTTTATGAATCTATACAGGAAAGGTATTAAGAAATTTGTAGTTGTAGGTGATTGTACAGACATATGTATTTATCAGGCAGCAGTCTCCATGCAGACTTACTTTAATCATCATGGTTATGATGGTGAGGTTATAGTTCCAATGTATGCCATAGATACCTATAATCTTGATGTAGCTAATCATAATGGAGATTTAATGAATGTGGTATTTTTGTATAGCATGATAGGCAATGGAGTTAAGATTGTTAGAAATTAGAATTTGAAAATTTTATGAAGTGGAACTTGAATCATATGGGAGTATATACTTATGAAGGTAATGTTGCCATATATATTTCAAATTCAAAAGTAAATGCATAAAATATTTCGTAAAAATTAAAGGAAATGAATCATTATTGTTATTTACAGAAATAAAAGGAAAAATTTAGAAATGAGCAAAATTGACACTATAAAAATTAGTTGCTATAATTGACCAAACAATGAAATAAGTTATTAAATAGTAAAAATAATTCAATAATTAGTAATATATTGATAATTATATTTAGCTAATTTTAATCTATTATTTATATAAAACATT
>Ga0183101_1000204_pt1 | contig 24916 bp, 33 predicted proteins | sample Biomet3_FD_127790 | JGI IMG/M metagenome (GOLD analysis project Ga0183101, IMG submission 127790) | Microbial communities from bioreactor (seeded with sewage sludge) at LBNL, California, USA - Biofuel metagenome 3 | ecosystem: Engineered > Bioreactor > Anaerobic > Unclassified ...
TTAAAATAATAATAATTACAACTTTTTGAATAACATAAAAACTCATTACTACTACTAGCGAGGGCCTCGTCTATCCCATTAGCATTAAAATCAGAATGTTCCGATCCTTTATCAAAATCTGCACCAAAAGGAGAAAAATCTTTTAACGATGTTATTAAATCGTTGGTATCTGCAACTCATGAAGAAAAAATTGCAAAATTAGTATCAATTGCATTATAATCTTCGATGCTATTAATTGTATTATATAACATAACTATCTAATAACAATAGAACAAATAGGAGCGCCATCTGGAAAAGAAATTCACCAAGTAGTTCCAGAAATCGCAACAGTGTAATCAATTAAAATCGGAGTATTAAAACTATTATAAGTATTATTATCGGCGGCTAAAGCACAACTACTGAAAAAAGTAACTAGCGGATGTAATAACGCAGAAGAAAGGACCTCTGTATCTATACTTTCGTCACTGGAAATCGCAGTAGAGTTTTGAATGCAAGAAAAGAACGACGCTCCATCATTACCTTTTTGTAAAGTAAAAGGCGGTAAGGTTGTGTCATCAGGAACTTTTGCGCTATAAGAATAAGTTAATTGTCCCTTTGTATAACTGGGAACAAAAGTTCCTTTAGTGTCTTTTACTATTTGTAACGCTGTATCGTTGCCAAGCTTTAAAATATAGTCTCCATTATGATAAGTCTTTCCTAAAAAAGATTGTCCATTAACATCTTGACTTTGATCTAAAAATCAAATCAACGCAGAATTATATGGAAGTCTTGCATAATTCTGCGACATATTTTGCGGAGTAATTTGACCTTGGACGTTATATAAATCAATGTTATAAAGAGACGGAACCAGCTCGTTAATGCCGTCTTTTAAAATTTTAAAATTATCATTAATCTCATCAACTTTAGTTGTATTTGCTGTTCATTCCATATTATATTACCGCTTGTCTTTTTCTAAAAGAAATGTTTATTGTGATATTACTAGCATTAAAAGTATCTTTTACGTAAGTGTTTATAAAAACTCATAAATAGCTAGATCCTACGGGAAAACTCTGATTAGCAAGACATCTATTAAATAATAACGGTTGAATCCCTTTCAGAATAGTCATATTAGCAGGTTGATTGGCAATAGTAATTAAACCGGTATTACTATCATAAGTATACTTTAGAGTACTATCATTTATTTCTTTATTAGTTTCAAATCATGCTATCGCATTAGAATCTTTAAAATCAGTAGCCTGGGTATTTTTTATTTCTGTATAATAACCTTGAAAATTGTTATCAATTGTATTAAAAATTTTACAAATTCCACCAGCTGGCAAATTATCAATAGAAATTTGAAACGGAGCGTCTAAACTACCTAAATTATTTATTTGGTACGAACGAATAACATAAGAATCTGAGCAAGTATTATGTCATTTAAAAGCATTATCACTAGTACTGTCAGTAGTATCAATGTATCATTTATTTGGCTGTATTTCTAAAGAATTCGAAATATTATTATTAACAGAGTTGATTGTAGCAGGGGTTAACTCATTAATTTGTAATTTTGAACCATTTGGATCATCTGAATCATAAAATCAACCGCTATAATTTACTCTATCTTCATAAACTGTAAAATACTTACAAAGAGCATAAGAATCCGTAATAGTTTCTAAAGAAATAGAAACTTCGATTAAATAATTATACCCCTTTGTTTTATCAAGGATATATTTTTTAGCGTTCCCTATAGATTTCAATCTGCAGTTATAACCGTATCAAGGCTCATAATCATATTGAAATAAACTTGTTAAACCGGGTTTTAATCAAGTAGAAAGAATATAATTAAAATCTTCTAATGTAATATTGTAAAAGCAAAGATTTAACTCTAATTCTTTTCCTTCTGTTGTCGTACCTAATAAATACCTAGTATTTTGATATAGAGGAGTTTCAAAATTATTAGAAAAAGAAGGGTGCGGAGAAAAAGATAGATCGTTCTTATTTTCTATAAAACAATTATAATCTTTTGAATTAATATTGTTTCAAGTGAAAAATAAGAAATCATCTTTTAGTACAATTGGGAAAGTATTCAGGGATTTTAATAAACTCATAATTATATACTAACTTTTTTATACTTTAGTGGCAAACCTAGCATTTTTTAACATTTGAAGGAGCATCTTGCTCATTTGATCTCCATCTGCTTGACTCAAATTATAAGTTTGTCCAGCAAAATTAACAATAGTGTCTCCAGTTTTTGCATCTGTTTTGATTTCAGCCGCTTTGCCAGTACTATCAACCATCTCGGATGCTCATCTAGCAACTTGTAACTGCTGCATTACGGAAGCTAATTGATTAGACTTTTTTAATTCAGTTGTGTTTTCTTCTGTAGCTTTAGTATTTTCTGGATCATTCATCCATAAATCAGCTCCTTTTCCTTCAGCATAAAGAGCATCAAAAGTTTTTAATGATTGCTCCTTTTCTGCGCCTGTATAACCTAATTTATCAAGATATGCTTTATATTCATCGCGCGATTTTCCGCCGGCAAGCCATTGATTCATTAAAGCTAACATTTCTTTATCGTTATTAAGAACCTTATCGTAATAATCATTAATTTTACTTATTTCGTCATCAATATTATTTAAAACAGCTTCTTGAGATTTTTTACGCTGTTCTTCTGAATGGTTCTTTTGAAGTTCGCTTAATTTATTTGTAAGTTCAAGGACCTTATTTTGAGAAGTTGCGTCCGTACCAGCACTAAATTTAACAATTTGTTCTTGAATACGTTGCTCTTCACTTGCAAAGTCTTGTTCGTCATAAGCCGCGTTGATTGCATCGAAGTAGTCTTGATATGCTTGCTTGCGCGCGTTTAAAGAATCAATCAAATCTGATTGTTGTTGTTTAAGAAAGTCTTTATAAGTAGAAATTTGCGACTGCTGTTTTTTAACTATATCATCAAGAGATATATCAAAAATACTATCTAATTCGTTCTTAAATTCTTTAGCTTCTCTTAAATCTTCTTCAGCTGCAGCTTTTTCTTTTTCCGCGGCTTTTCTTTCTACATCGCTCTTTGCATTTTTTATCTTATCATCCGCAACGCTTATTCTCTCTTGAGCTTTTTGAATCTGTCTATCATATTCTTGTGACAAATCTTCTTTCTTTTCTCCATAAGCGGATTTCAAATATGAAGTTATATCAGAGCCATTTTCAAAAGCTTTTCTTGCTTCTGCATTTTTGAAAAATTCTGGATGTTGCGCAATATATTCACTTTTTTCAGCAGCTGACATTGTTCCCCATTTTGGTTGAGTATCTCTGAGGCTTTTTGAAGTATTGCTCAATTGAGCGACATCTTGTGTAACGCCTAATAATGTTTTACTAGCATCTGAAGCATTAATAATGTATCCGGCAATTTCTTTGGCATGTTCTGCCATTTGTGGATATTTTTTTATGATAGCTGCGACAATTTCATCGTAATTTTTTCCTTCTTTTACCAATTCTCCAGCGAAACTTAAAACCTCGTCTGCTTGAGAACCAAGACCAAGTTTTTCCATTTCTGAATTATATTTATTTAAGGCATCTATACTAATGTTCAAATCGTTTAGAATATGGTTTTTAACAGAAGAAGAGTAATTACTCATTAAATCAGCAAAATTCCCGTAAGCTTCTTTAAAATACCTTGCTTGTTCCGGTGGTAATTGTTTTATTATTTCTTCAAAAGCTTGACCTCTTTCTTCTAAACTTTTACTGTCATCAAAAAATGTAGCTGTTAAATCTTCACTTATATTTGACATTGATTCAGCAAAATCTTTGCTGAATTGTTCTAAATTATTAACTCCAATTTTTTCAATATCTTCTTTACTTAAAGTAGACATCAACTGACTTCAAGCAGTATTTATATTAGCTGACTGAGCAGAGCTTAATCCTTTTTCTTTGGCTTTCGCGCTGATATCAAAGTAACCAAGAGAAGACATCGAATTTTTAGCTAAACTCAATCCTTCTTGTGTATTTAAAACAGAAGGATTTTTAGCAACGTCACGCAAATTTTGTTGATAATTAGATTTCGCGGACTCTCTGTTTAAATCTGCCATTTGTTTAGACCAAGCAGCTAATTCCGCATTAGATGCGTTATCAATCATCGTCTGGATCTTATTTTTGTCATCTGTGCCGAAAACTTTTTTAAGCATTTCAGCATTTTTATCTTCTTGCCCTCAAAATTTCTGCCAATCATTAAGACGATCCTTAGAATTCATATTGCTTAAAAGCTCTTTTGCTTTTGAAGCAGTATCTTTTAACGATTCCAAATCTTTAGTTGTTTTAATAACTTTAGAATCAACATCATCAAAAGCATTAACAACAGAATCAAATTCACTAGCAGCTTTTTTAAAATTGTATGCTTCAGCGGTAAGTTCTTTCATCGAATCAATAGCTTTATCAACAGGGCTTCTCCACCATCCAAGTTGCTTTCCTAAGTTATAAAAAGCTACTCCTAAAGCAACAAGAGCCGTAATAGCAGCTAAAATTCATCCAATTAACGGAATATTTTCTATAGCTAAACTAGATCTTATAGCTGCTTCGGTTTCTTTATTTAAAACAATAATATGCATTTTACTTAATAATATTAAAAGTAATTTAGATGCGACTGAAAGTTTATCTGCTTCGTCTACTTTTTTTTGCGCCAATGCAGCAGCAATTTCAGCGTCAGTTTTTAAGTGTAAATCTTTTATTTCGGTTTCTGTCAAAATAATCCGTGTAATTTTATTCACATTTGATAAAAGCTCTGCTTTTCCTAAATTATAAGTCCAAACTACAGCAGTAGCAATGGCAGGAATTAATAATCATATATTTTTAGCGATTGTATCAATAGTAGTTGCAAAATAATTGACTATACCAATTATTGAATCGGCATTAGTTATAGTAGTAATCAAAGATTGCCACGCTACTTGCACGTTATTAGTAGCCGCGGCCATACTACCCATATATTCTGCTTGTTGAGCTTCAGTAGCTCCTAAAGAATCTTCTGAAATTTGAACCAATTCCAAAGTACGTTGATAATCGCTCATCATAGAAATGAGACGAGATTGTTGTCTGGTGCCGGCTAAAGCTTTAGCAATAGCAGCTTGTTGGTTTTTTGATAGAGTATCTCATTTTAATCCTACTTCATTTAAAACAGCTTGTGTAGAACGAAGCTCTCCATTATTATCTCTTAATGCTATTCCAACTTGGCTCAATTGTTTCTCTACGTTATTAATATCGGTACCGTCTTCAAGAGTCGCTCCATAATCTGTAATTTCACGCATACGCGCGATAACTGTCTTTAAAGCAGTACCAATTGATTCTGCGGATTCACGAGTAGTCTCGACACCTTTTGCAAGTAATGCCAAAGTATAATCCATTGACATTCCAGCCAATGAAGCTTGCGATGCAACCTTGGACAGAGCTACAGCTAATTCGTCATATGAAGTAGCAGAAGATGCAGCAAGGGCGGCAAATTTATCTGAAACTTCCAATGCTTGACTGGCTTTCATTCCAAAGCCATTTAATGCTGTAGTTAAATAGTCAACCGCTTGAGATGCCGAAATACCTGCAACACGAGCAGATTCTGCAGCTGCTTTTGTCAATTGCATCGTATCGTTAACACTACGTCCTTGTTGCAAGAATTTTGAAGCCGTTTGAGCAATTTCGGTGGTGGTAAAACCAGTTTGTTTTGCTAAATTAGAATATGCTCCGACTAATGCTCATGCTTGTTTACGATTTAAATCGGATACTATGGCTTGATCGGTCAATGCTTTATCTAAATCAGTGATTGTCTTTACAGTAAAGTTGATTACTGTACGTAAAGCTCTTATTATTTGCTGATAACCAAAAAATGATTTAATTGCTTTATTAACAACATTGTCTTGTTTTTTGTAAGAGTCAGATAATTTATCGTTTGCTTCAACTTGATTGTTTGTGTTATCGTTCTCTTTGCTTTTACTTGCTAATAAATCTTTATATTTTTTCTCAAGCTCGTCTAGTTGTTTTTGAAGGTTTCCATAAGCAATTTGTAAATTTTCTAAAGCAGATTGATCTGCTCCAGGGGTCATACTTGCACTTTCATTGACTTTTTCAGAAAGAGCTGTTTGTTCACGAATAGCATTGTTAAGTTCTACTTGTAAATTTAAATCGTCGTTTAAAATTCCGCGAATTTGTTCTTGCGCGGCTATTACTAAATTTAAAGCGTCAACAGATTCAGCAACCGCTTCCGGATTAGTTACAGACTTGTCTTCACCAGAAGCTATTTTCTCTAAAGCTGCTTTACTATTAACTGGTTTACCAATGTCAGGAGCTACTTGGCTAACGATCGCATTAATATCATCTTTTCCAAGACTATATTGCTCAATGCTTTTTTCAGAACCAGGAATTATATTTCCATCTTTATCGGTTTGTCTTCCGCCGTAAACTATTTTATTTGGATTTCCTTTTAAATTTACATAATCATCCTGTGTTTTTTGAAGCTCATCACGCTTTTTTTGTATCTCTTCGTCAATTCTTATTAATTCACTTTTTACAGCTTTACTATAGCTCATCAAAGAGACTGTTGCTTTTGAAAGCGTATTAAAAACACCCTCTATTTCTTTTATGGCTTGTTCAGAAGAAATAGCGTTTTTATCAATTAAATCTTGAATTGTCGAAATTCTTCCTGAAACTTCATCAGTTTTAGCAAGAATTTTTTTCTTGTCAGCCTTTTTTACACCAGGAGAATTCGCCGCGTCAACTAAATCTTTATTAGCATTTATTGCCGCGAGAATATGGGGCTGTATATTTACATCAATTGTATTCCCTGCCATTTTATTTTAAAGCTATTTAATAATTCCAGCTTCTTTTAATTTATCAGATAAACCTATTTCTTGAGCAGAATTTATTGTATCAGCATAAGTCTTATCTGTTTCATGAACAAATTCGTTCAAAACTTTTTCTAAATTATCTAATTTTAATTCGTCTATATGCTTTTGCAAGTAATTTAAAATTTCTTTCGGAGAAAATTTAATTTCTGCGGAGTATTCTTTATAAAGAACGAAAAGATCTATTTTAGTTTTTTGATAAAATTCCGACCCTTTATATTGATTTTCAAAATTTTTTAACTCCATTATTTTTTCACAAAAATTAGGCGTCTCATAAACCATTTTTAAAACCGATTCTATGATAGCGTTGCTTACTTCATTTTTAATTTCTTTTTTCTTAAACATATAAAAACCTTTCTTTATACTGCTTATAGTTTAATTGTAGAACAAGGCCGCGGCAAAAACCGAAGTTGTTCTTATTTATAAACATTATTTATAGGAATATCGAATTCAAAAATTCTTGTTAAAAACGCGTATTTACTTTTATCTGTAAAACTTCAGGGGAATACATAACCAGAACTTTTCTGTTTCTTATTTTTCTTGTTAACGGTTATTGCTGGAGACATAGTAATTCTTCCTAAAGAAACCGCATTTTCATAGAAATCTCCAGAGACATTCCCTTTTAAAATTTCGTTAGAAAGCCTTATCTTTCTAGAATAAATTCCTGTTAGTTCTCCTTTATCATAGGTTCTTGCTTTATCATCAATAAGCGTTTTTAAGTTTTTAAAACCATTTATAGTAGAACCACTAAAGGAATTTTTATCTTGATCGGCATTTTCTAGTAAAATATCATTTCAATACAAATAAGATTTTTTAGTTCCGCCATTATTACCATCTATCGTTGGTATTTCACCTAAAGGAAGTCCCATTTGTACTGTGGCAACGCTTCAATTAGAGGAATCATTCGGATTTTTATTAAATTCGTTTCTTTTTCCAGATAATATAACCTGCAATAAAGCTTTTTTAAACAATATTAAATTTAATCTGGCAAGCAAGTTATCCATGTTAGATAAAATAACTTTGCCTTCTTTATTCGAAGAATATTTATTTAAAGCGTTTCTATTATTAAAAGCGTATTCTAAAAAAAGAATCGTGTTAATATATTCTTCCTTATTTTCTAAATCGTAATCCGTTCTCCTACTTAGCTTTGTGTGTAAAATGTCGTTTTTATTATTTTTAACTTGAAGCGGTATCCCCAAGCTTATTATATCTATGTTCTTAAAAAATTCTGGTTCGTTTAATTTTATTACTTTTCCATTTTTAAAAACAACATCTATTTTTTGTTCTTTTATAAAAGATTTTTCTAATGCTTTCGGAAGTTGTTTTTTAAATTGTTCTGTTAATAAAGAAAGAGCTGGTTCAGTCAGATATCCAGCTATTTGGGACATACTAACGTTTTCTAATGTTCCATCTTTTTTAGGAACAAAACCAGTTATTTTTCCTTTTATTCCTTCTGTGTCTTCGCTTACATTTTCTTGCAATTGATTTATAAAGTAAATAAATTTTTTTTGATCTTCGGAAAATCTTTTTAAAGAAGTCTCATCTAAGTTGTCAGTTAAATTACTTCCGCTTAAAAAATTTAAAACTTCGTTCAAATTGTTTATAATCTTTTGATTATTTTCTGTAGTAGTACCACCAAATTTAACGGTGCCAAAGAATCTTATTGAATTCAATGAAGATTGAACTTGATTTAATATCTCATTCCAATCAGAAGAATTATAAAGAAAGTCTAATAGTTTTCCATTTACTCCATTTCTTTTTGATCGGCAATAAGAAATTCCTTCCTCATAATCCTTTCCAATTATTTCTTCCATCTTTTCAATATATCTTTCAGTTGTGCTTTCAAGAGAACTATAATCTCTATAAAAGTGAGAGGTATTAGAATGAATATACCCGCCGCTTTTATTTAAAAAATCAAAAGTTATACGAGAGTTTTCTCCATCTCCGTATATCTTTTTATTAGAATTCTTATTAAAATCTTTTATGAAATCATTTTTAGAAGCGCTCATAACTATTCAATTATTAATTTTCCAGTTTCACTTTTAATGATACTAAAAACTAAATTAATTTTATTTAAGCTGTTTGGCACGAAAATAAATCTATTGCTGGGCAATAATGCGCAAGTCGGCAAAGACATATAAAAATCAGAAGTATCTTGTTCAATATTTCCTTTTCCTACGATATCTAATTCAAAATATGCATTATTTTTAGTCTCTAAAGAATAACAATTATCAACCGCGATATTATAAAAGCAAACGCAATTATTAAAATTAGTTGATAATTCTTTGAAAGTTAATTTGCCGGTCGTCGCATCATAGCTAATCGAACTTTCCGGAACGCGCTGATTATCTTGATAAATAAAGATATTCGTAGCATTAGGAGAAATATATGTGGATCTTTCTGTTAAATTGCAGTGTTCAGTTTTTTGCGCCGCGCTCCCCTCCACAAACAATAAATCCATTATTTTCTGAGTTAAATTAACATTTTGAATTGTTAAAGTATCAGGAAATTGTTTTAAATAATCAATTAAATTTCCGGTTTGAATGGAGATTGATTGAGCCGCTCCACCATAAGAAAAATTAACCCCTACATTAGATAGAACCGTATAGGGTTCTCCAGCGACATAGCTTTTATTAGCAATCGTTCTGTTACTAACAACTTTTAGAATAACATCAACAGAACTGCCAATCGAAATATTTTTATTATCTGACATATAATTACCCAAATATAGATTAACTTATATTAAAAATCGTCGCAAAAATAAAAAAGCCTTGGTTTTACCCAAGGCTCAAAAATTAAATAATTATTAAATTAAGCGTTGGCCAAACTTAAATAATATTTTTTCTTATCTTTTACAGCTTTTTCAAGAATTGCTGTATCTGCTTGCAAATCTGCTGTACTGCCATCAATAATTGAATAGAATGAAGTTCCGTGATATTCATTATTGCCTTCAGCAAGATGAACTCCTAAGACGTCTCCATTTAAATCAAACGTTGCAGCATTTGAAGCGTCTTGAGCAAGATTGAAGACAGCATCTGGCAAGAACTTATAAATAAGAATCTTTACTGGGACTTGATCTCCAGAAGCTTGATCTACTACAAACGTATCTCCTACGATCGTAACAGCTCCTGGGAATTTGTTGGTTACAGTATATGATTTATAACCATTTTTATAAATTCGTTTAACAGATAATGTATATCCAACCGGACTATCTAAAAGAATTCCAGCTTCTTCAGCAACAACAGTATGAGTTGTCGTTGGTGCTTCACCCGTAGCTTTTGCTACTGTAGTTGTGTGTTCTGTAGAATTAACAGAATTAAACGTATTAAACACAATGTCCGACGCCGTATTCGTATTAGTGATAACATCACCGACAATAACAGCGTCTCCGCCACTTAAAGTAATAGTTTTTGTAGCTTCTACAGTTGAAGTAGTTTCAACACCACCTAGGGCTTCAAGTGCGTCAATTTGACAAAGAGCCATATTCATTTCGCACTTCATTGTCTTACCAAATTTGATAAGCGGATTTGCGTCTTGACCACCGGTGATAGTAATTGTTGGTCCAGAAGCATTAAGATTTGCAGTTTTAAAATGGTCAATATAGGCAATCATGTTATCTTTAGCCAAGCTGCAAACTTTTTGATAAGCTGCTTCTGGTGTTCCGATACCATAGAAATCAACAGTAGAACTGCTAATAACTGCGGCATTCATGACCGTTACCATACCACCACGTTGAATTGCGGTTGTAAAACTCATGTTTTTACCTCTTTATTTAATGAAGAAAGCAGGCGCTTCCTTCAAATTTCCCATAGCATAGGCGGTCGATTCAATTTGATACGCCGGATAGTTTCGCGCTATCTCTTGTAAGAACTTAAATTGACTAAAAGACAAATCAAATAACTTGTCTAAACTGTATGACGGTATGGCGTAACTTACCTGTAAGCAAGCTTTAATAAGATTTGCGTCACCAGCACCATTTTCACCGCGTATTTGAGCAATACGAGCTTCATCAGCTTGTTGCTGCTCTCACAACTTGCGCGCGGCTTCATTCGCAAATTTTGGTTCTTTAGTTTCAGCTTCTAATCCGCATCCATTACGCAACGAACCAATAAATTCATTTCATAATTCAACATCAACAACATTGTTGTTCCATAGTATTTCACGATTTTTTGAAATCGCATAACCATGCCAATATGTTTTTAATGTCGAATCAATAATCTGATAAAAAGTCTTAAACTCTTTAAGATTTGTTATTTGAGGATCGACTAGCAGTTTTTTTGTTACTTCTCAACTATTGTCTACTTTAAAAATTGGTTGGATTTTCATTTGCATTTGATTGCTCATTAAACCCAGAAACTTATTAAGATTAGAATCGTTTATCGTGTCTCTGATACTAGGAACCGCAAACTTGCATTGTTTGTCTTCGTCAGAGATTGTAATAACTCTATTATTAACAAATAGTTTAAGAATTGAATAGTCGCTTTTTCATGACATTAGAACGAACCTTTCTTAGAGTCATCGGTTGTAACAACTTTAATAGCATAGCCATATAATTGTTTATCAATTAAAACTCTTTCAATACTCATTACTGTGCTTTTCCCACTAGGTGAGAACTTCACATCATCAATATCTTTTAAAACTCGCTCCGCAATCTCGAACAAGCGCATTTTGTTATCGTTTAGCATCCAGTATTTATAGGAGGTCACTGGAGTAATATAGACCATCCCCATTACGCTTCCATCACCATCAGTGTCGTCCAAATCTAAATTTGGTACGTCTAACATGATGTAAGTGTTTCTTCCGAAATCGGTAATCCCGCTTTCCATGACTGGCGCGACGAAGATATAATCCTGCACTTTATCTTTAGTTGGTGCTACTCTTTCTAATGCATCTGGAGAATCATAGAAGAGCAGCTTGCGAATAATCTCATCATCCAATAACTTTGTTTTGTATTCAACAAACAATTTACTGAAGTTACTCAAAGTTTTCTGAGTCATTCTACAACACCACCTTATAAGAAATAGTTTGGATAGCTCCGCCCTGCTTCACTTGTATATAGAAATCAGAATACCCAAATGGAACTCTGAACTCTATCGAATTTAATGTTCGTGTAACGTCGAACTTTTTGTTAGAACTGAAGTAAGCATCTTCAGTAGAGACAGTTATTACGTCAAGCCCATGAACTTGAATAACAGAAGGATTTATTGTTTCAGGAGGAAGCAAACTGCTATCATCAACAGCTTTTCCCACTGTCGTTGCTTGTAATGAATAATAAGTTATTCCATCTGTAGAAAAATCATCACGTTCAATGACTAACCATGGACGATTGTTAATCATTAATATGTCACTTACTGTATGAGAATTGCGCGGCAATATTGCTATCGGCTTCGCTTCAGATACTTCAACATGATTATCTTTAATAGTCGTATTGATATAAGTTTCCATCGGACCCTTAATGTATCCTCAAGTATTTTCATATGAGAAGTTACATTCAAAGGCTAAATACTTGTTGTATAGGGTTGTTTTAACCATTTTATCGTGGTCTGCAACGAGATAATGCTCGCCGCGCCATTCAAAAATTTGCCCTATAGTAAGCGGATTTTCCGCATGAGTATATGTGTAAACTCTATCTCTTTCTTCTACATTATTAACATAAGCTAACGCAGCAGAGATATTGACATTATTTACACTTATTACAGTAGCGAGATTGCTACTAAAAATGAAATTTGCAGCTATCTTATCTTCAACAACTTTATCGGTTGAGATTTTAGTACGAAATTTATCATAATTTGACATACTAATCCTCAGTTATGCTTCCAAGCGTTGGTTTCCCCGCATCGACACGATAATATTCATTTTCTAACTGCTTTGCTTGATCTCTATACATATTACAAGTTTCTTTATAATTGTGCAATAAGTTGCCAGGAGAGAAAGCATTTATATTTGAATCAAAGTATAAGTTATTAAAATTATCTGCGTTAGAAACCATTAAATCAGCCCAATAATATTTCATCCAAGCAATAATAACTGCGGCTTCTTTATCCGTAATATTATTTTTAAAACAATAGCGGGTAGTTGTCGGCATTGTCGGAATATTATGGTCGAAAGTAAATCCTCAATCCAATACTGTTCTATATTCGGTAGTAGCAAAGAATTCAGTTTTTTCCGCAAGAGTTAAAGCATTAAATCTGCACATAAATTCAAAATTGCGCTGTACAGTTTTATTTCCAGTATTTGCATCTATCCATCTAATAAATTCAAAATATTGAAAATTACTAAAGACTGCGCGGAAAAATTGTGAATCGTCTGCTATTAATTTATAAGGAGCAAAGCGTTTTGCGCTTTTGTTATATTCTATTCTACGGGTAACTGGAACAAAATTAGTGCTAGCAGTCCCTGGATGAGTATTAGTCATTTCTCCATTAATAAATATCCAAGGTCTTTCGATATCATCATCTAAAACGAAAATATTATCTTTGCCATAGCTAGCAGCTAATGCTTGTTCGCTGTGATAATAAATAGAGAATTTATCCCATTCTCCATTTTTAAACGCAATCGTAAACATTTCCGCATTTGTGCTGTCTGGCATAAACTCTTCATTTGAAGAAGCATTGAAAGTGTTATATCCGCTAGTGCTTTTCGCCGCAAAATAAACATCTCCAGACATCACTAAAACTTGATTATCATAAACACAAGATAGTCCCGAAATATCGCTCGCACTCACTTCAAATGCAGAGTATTCAAGCGATATTTTGGGAAACTTGAAGGTATTAACCGCACGTTTCGCCAAAGAAATTAATTCATCTGCAATTTGAGCGTCAGTCATGGTTAAATAGCGCTCTCCGCGAATAACGTTGAGCATATCTGGAAACAAAACTTCATCTCAATATTGCATATATTAATTAATCTCCGATAGGACCGCCATCAACTATAAGAGAAATCTTTAATTTTTTCTCTAAATATTCAATGGTTGATTTAGTAAGTTCGCCAAGGTGTTCATTCGCAATTTGAATGACATCATCAGCGCCTTTAGGTGTATTGATGTATCCATCGATAGCAATCTTATCACCTTTTTTCAAAACAGCAACAATGTCGCTAGTATATGAAGCGGGTTTAGGCTCGAAATCGATATCTCCCATTAATACTCCAGCATCTTCCGCCGCCTTTTTAACAATTTCGGGGTGGTCGAATGTGAAGTATCCATCTTTATACATCTTGTAAACGCCGCTGGCTGAATCTGAATAGACATAAGCAGCCCATTCAAGCGATATTAACTGTTCGTTTTTGCCGCTTAAGAACTCAAGTCTTTGCGAAATTCTAGTAAGAGGATTTACAATAGTAATTATCAAGTTGCCTGGGCAAGTCTTAATAATCTTAACGTATTTAATCTGTGATTCCATTTATTTCAATGGTCCTTTCTTTTATAAACGGGGAGGAGAAGAAACTTCCCCTCCCCTTGGACTAGACTAAAGTCTAGTAAGCGCCATTAACGCTGAGAGCAGTGTCTTCTACAATGCAAACGTTGTCTGCAAGTAAGAGACCGAGTCCCATCATCTTATGTGCATTCCAGTTCTCGGAACCATCGGGGTTCTTATCGTCCTGAATGTACATATCGCCTTTAAGAGCAATCTTAACTGGTTTTGCGGCGCCAGGAAGAACAAATAACTGATTCTCCTTGAAAGCCCACTTAACATCAGCATAAGTAGCACCGTCCTTTAGAACGTAGTTCGGAAGTTTTACAACAACCGTTCCCTTATAGGCCTGGACAAATCCATAGGCACGAACATCAATTGCATCCTGAGGAGCAATGTTGTTGGTAGCCTTGAAGGTATCCATGTTGTTGATTTCGCTAAGGAAGGCCTGGAAGCCAATAATGACAACCTGATCTCCATAAGCGCCAGCAAGAGCAATAGCCTTATCGAGGTTTGCACCATCGAATCCAGCAGCGGTGAACGTATGGCTGCCAGGGGCAAGGCTCTTAGCGGTTCTCAAAGCAGCTACAGTAGCTTCGAAGACTTTATCTTCAAAACCAATGAGGATGTTCTGATACAACTCAGCAAGAGTGATATCGCCGGACAAAATGTCTTCAAGGGAGACATACATACCGACTGTCCAAACTTCGGTATCAAGACCCATATATCTGTCGTCCAAACGAGCTGCACGATAGATACCACCGCGAGCGCCCTTCTGAATGGTTAGGCGTGCGCGACGCTTTCCACCACCGCGAATCTCGAATTCAACTTCGGCATTACGCGGGAATGTCTTAACTTCTGCGAATCCACCGAGTATATCGGTAAGATCCTTTGGGAGAATCTCGTCAATAGCTTCGCTAATGATTTCGAAAGCAGCTTCTCTCTTAGAACGATACTGGCTGATAGGAGTCTTTTCATCGAAACCAAGTTCTTTGAAGAGATCAGCACGAGCCTGATCGTTTACATCGGCAGCAGTGAAGTTGCCAGTTGCGCTCTGTACGCTTTCGCCGCGAAGAGCCTTTTTAATTGATACTAAATCCATTGTTATTACCTCTCATTACTTCAATACAATGAAGTGGTAAGCACCTGCTCCATTGGCTAAAGTATCTGGATAAGCAGCGAATTCAGCGCTGGTGCTCGTAGTTGAAAGAGTAAGAAGACCATCAACAACGGTCGCATAGCCAGCGGCAGCAAGGGTTCCACTTACATTATCAGTGACGAACTCATCGCCTGCCTGGAGAATAATACCACGTGGATAAGTTTCTCCTTCAGCACATTTAAGTGCCCAAGTATCCTTAGCTTTAAGGATAGTAGGAAGTTCTTCAGTAAAGTGAAGAATTTTGGGGCCACCTGTAGCAGTGGCATAGTTGACAAGATCGCCATTAACATCGAGTGTCATAACGACACCATTTTCGATGAACTTAACAGCACCCTTGATTACAGTAGCAACACCATAGACATCCCCAGTCTCAGTATACTTGACAGGACGCTGAGCGATAATCGCACCGGCGTAAATGCCTTTCAACATCTGAGGTTCTAATTGGTGAAATACTGGTAAATAATCTCTAAGCATTATTTATTACCTCTTTTTCGAGCCGCAATTTTGGCAGCTAACTCATCATCAGCTGACTTCGGCCCATCATTGTTGGAATTTATTTCATCCGGAATCCAACTAAGTCCGGCACTAAAATCTTTTGAATGCGAACGCGCTGTTTTAACAAATTCAGCATTTAACGCGTTAGTTAAGTCTTCCTTAGAATAAGTATCAACTTTTTCTTTAAAGGCTTCAATTACCTTACTATCTAGTGACTCTGAGTAGGTATCGATAAGCGAGAGTTTATCTTGCTTTCTATACGCTTTAAGCTCTTCGTGTTCACTGTCAGAAAGTGAGGCTTTGCTGGTTGTATCGGTTTGCACATTTGAATTAACTTCTTCAGCACTTGTTACGGTGCAAGCTGCCTTCTGATCCTTTTTCTTGAGATCTGTTTCCTCAGGCTTTTCAGCACTGGCTCCGCATTTCTTTTTCTTGCACTCTGGATCTTCCTCTTCATCGGGGTCTTCCTCATCGTGCTTTTTCTTTTTAGGATCTTCTTTATCTTCTGGCTTCTCTCCATCTCCGCAAGCCATTTCGGTGGCTGGTTCGACAGGAGTAGTAACAGCAGGTGTCACATCAGTTGCCGCGGCCGTAGTAACAGTCGTTTCAGCTGGCGTAACCGCAGGAGCAGTGACAGGAGTCTCTGCTGCTTGCGCTATAGGTGCAGTCTGTGCTTTCATATCCTCGTATGTTACATGAACCCTGACAGGATCTCCAAATGTTACATTGTAATTCCCATCCTTGATTTCACAAGTATAAGGAACTTTCATTAACATGGCAGTGTTAGCTTCGGCGTCCCAGAGATAAATGACACAGAATGTATCATACATATCGACGAGATAGAACCCATCGACAAATTTTTTCTCTAGCGCTTCTGCAACTGCTTTTTGGATTTCGTTCCAGGATTGCTGAACAAAGGACGGAATAGCAATATTCATTTTTGTACCTCTGTTTGTACAATCTTCGATTTCTTTTAGGAAGTCTTTTGAATTGAAGAATTGCGCTCCGGTAAATGCTGGTTTCTCATCTTTTCCAAGAACTGAGACTCCAATAAATTGACCATAAGTAAACTCTAGATTTTGAAACTTTCCAGTACGATCTCGATTAATCTTATATTGTACGGTTTTAGGATTCAACTCCAATGATTCTGGATGACCTATAATCTTCTGAGCGATTTCTCCAGTTTGATCTGGTCGTTCAGTATAAAGTATGACATCGCAGATAGCCCACTTCGTACCATCTTTATCTAACTCGAACGTAGGCTGAGTCATTGGGTCAACAATACCATAAATGCATTGTTGTTCCGCATGACCTTGAAAGTCATCTTTATCAGAGTTATAATAGCTAACCACCGGAGCGTAAGGCAAACTTACCATTAGTAATTTTGCGAAATCATCCGTGAATAATCTGTGGTCAACTGTCTCTCCAACATAGAAGACTCTTAGCTTAGCCCTAGTAAATAATGGGTTTCCATCAGAGTTCGGGGATACTGATATGAATTGCGCCGGTAAGGACGTAAAATTCTTAATTATCATTTAATGTACCCTCTTACTTTTGCTCTACATCAGTGCTTTCTTTAGCTTTCTTTGGCGATACTCCATCACCATTGTCAACCTTAGTCTGCTCATCAGTTTGTGCATCATCGCCCGTACCCGTATCGTCATTATTCTTCTGGTCTTGATTTTGAGTATCATTCGCAGTAGTTTCTGAGTCTTTGGCGGTCGCGGTGTTTGAACTGAGCAAAGGTTTTAATCGTGCAACGTAGCCGAGGTTTTCTTCCATATCGAGATAACTCTCAATATTTTTTTGTTTCACTCCAGATGCAACAATGAAGTTTGTAACCCCAACTCCAAATCCAGCCGCAGCTTGATATCTTGCGATGTCTTCCTGTATGCTGTCGCGCGATATGGATAACATGGTCAAATCGGCCTGATACCCATTTTTAAAGCCGGTCCAATTGTTGAGAACGACATTGAGGAAGTTTACTAATTCTTCGACTTTCTCTCAAACCTCTCCGCGCAGTATCTTCTCCTGTTCCTTTAGCGCTTCCGCGTTAGAACCATTGAATAACTCGCCGTTGAGGCCGGTCATCTCATAGATCGACTTATAAGCTTTTGATAAGACCTCGTTTTCACGAGAATCTTGTTCTTGTAACGGATGAACCGTTATATCACCAATAGTAGTGACTAGTCTTGTATGGCTTGCACTCTTGGTAATCGCTGCAATCTTTTGATGCAACGCCTGCATTTCAGGGACTTCGAACAAAAGTTTGTCCTGATAAGTAGGTAATTTATGAACCAAAACGTTTTCGATTTGGTTGTTTGACTTATCCAGTTCATTTACTGCATAAGTTTGATAGTTAAGTATTCCGCCGTAAACATAAAGAAATGTTGGTATGCCTTTAGCATTGCACATTATTGCGCTGCTATGCTTAGGATCAAGCATTTGCCATTTCTTTTTGCTATCTTTTTTATAAGCGTTATAACCTTTGGTTATTTCGTCTGTAAAAGCGGTCTTTAATAATTCCTTAATCTGATCTTCAGTTAATCCTAAAGAATCAAAATAAGCATAGTTAAACATTATTACCTTAGTTCCGAGGATTGTTTCGCCAATCTTTTTGCAGAACTTTCATGGTAATAAAATTAAATTAATTGCATTTTTTGTAGTATCGTATGTAGAAGTAAAAAAGGAACTACCGGTTATGTACATTTCCTTTAAAATTTGCGGCACTTTCACCTCTAAGCTCAAGCCATCCGCCAATTCTAACATTTCCGCCGCCATCTTATGATAAGCGGTTTTATCAAGTACTTTGTCAACCTTTAGTTTCTGTGGAACGACAACATAACGCCATAAAAAAGCATTGACGTATGTATCTATTAATGATTGATATATGCGATTAGTGGCATATAATTTTTCCGAAACTTTAACAAGCTCGTCTTTATTGGAGTCCGCAGTGCTTAAAGCTTCAAGGAGTTCGGAAAAATTGCTGTAACTAGACGCTTCGTAGGTCTTGTTACGATCGTATCTATTTGAAATATCAAATCCGTCAGAATATAAGCCACTTCCCCTGATTGAATCAAGGCGATTGGTCTTAAAGTTTGACTCGATCTTCTTATCTCCCATTAAAATTATAACCCTTTAATACTATTTTCACTTTATCATTAACATCGAATTCACATCCAATTTGAACCTTGGCAAAGTAGAATAATAATAATTATGAAATCATGACAGCAGACATTAATCTATTTCCCTCACGATTGTGTAATCTACTGTAATAGGGTACTTCAATTTGTTGATTTATACCATAAATAAGATATTCGCAAGCGGAGAAAAAGTCCTTTTGTATACGATTATTGCGGCGAGTTATTTGCATGGTTTGATTTAACTTATCACTAGTATCAACAACACTAAGATTTTTAAATTCTTGCTCCGCTAAATCCATCGTACGATAGATATTTAAAATTTTTTCTTTATTTGCTTGCGACATACGATTAAACGATTCATTTTTTGAATATAAATCAACTGCTTCGTTTAAACGGATTGGAAAAGTAATAGAACCCGTACTCATGCGGGCGAAAAACAAGTGATGTATCACCCCTGCTTTTGTGCCGCCGGCTTTAACTTCATATACAATTGTCTTATCATCCGGGTATCTAATCACATCATTAGAAGCAGTATCTGGAGGATTAATAATTCCAAGTCCTTCTAGCGGCAATCCGGCATCATCTATGGTTTGTTTATTTAACCAGTCACGCATTGACGCGCCGACACCGTTAGCATCGTAAACAAGCAACTTTCCATTATAACGCAATAAATATGATTTTAATTGATTGGTTACTTGCATATAGTCAGTAGATTTAATAGTAAATAAATTAACAAAACGATAGTGAAAATAGTTTTTGCCCGGAGTAACACGCGCAACTACAACAGCGGTCTGCGCCTCTCCGTCCTTAGCCATATCTACGCCTATTGCATAGAAACTGTCACTGTCTCCTTTGAGAACATTCTTTAAATCTACGCTCTTAACTTTACGCAAATTCATAAGAGTATCTGCTTTAAAGGCCGCACCAACAGGAGCGTTACTCCAGTGTGACATATATTCTCGTTCAAAGCTGTCTTTGCTATAAGAAGGGTCATTCATCTTGTCTTTTACTTCGCTTTCGCTTACAAGATGATGATACATGGGAAGTCTATAATCGCCACTTAAAAATATATATTTATCGGGTTCAAAAACTGATTGCGCTATAGTAGCTAATAACTTATCATACGCAAAAGTCCCCTGATAACCGGCAGTAGTAACAAAGATTTTTTGCGCTTGCGGCTCATTAGGATTGATAACACCCATTAAAGTCGCGCGATCTTTGCTCAACATAGGTAAAGCTACTTCAGATACGAATACTGGGTCTTGCTCAATAATTTCCTCGAAGTCCATACTATTGCGGCGCAATCCACGATCAGTCGCAACGTCCATCCAAGAGCCGCTTTTAAAAGTAAACTTTGCGTAGTCTTGGCCCGCTGCGTAAGCGTCGAGCAATTTGCCACCAACACGACGCTTTTGCATCTCGTTGGAAAGTAAAGGGAATTTGACCCACAAATCGTCAATGACTTTTTCCTTAGCAATCTGCGCGGCCTGTTTACGAGTACCAGCCATAATTCCTGTCGCATAATGCGGAGTCAACATAGCTTGTATATTCTTCTCTAAGAAGCCTAAGAATGACTTAGAAGTACCACGGGAAAATACAAAGTACCCCTGGGTATATCTGGCCATGCAACGAATTATAATGCGTTGAAACGGATAGAGATGAAAAGATGACTTTCTAGGAGTCATAAAATCAGCTAAAAGATCAGGATAGCAAAGCCATTGGTTAATAATGCGGCCCCATCCTTCTTTATGCTCTAATATACTTTGTTTCGTGACAAAACCAGTAGATTGATGCTCGTTTTCTTGTAAAAAATCTACAAGATCACGAATCTCAGGATCTAATATTCCATCATCGTTATCGTTTATCAGACTCATCGCTAAAATCCTGTTTCGTTATATCTTCGTCTGATTCATCCGCAACATCTTCAGGAGTGGATAAATATTCATCTTGCAAATCTTGTATACTTGTCTTAGTTGTCGCCGCAGTAGTCATTTCATTTTCTTTAACTTCGTTGTGCTTATCAGCAATTTGTTGAACAAGCTCACCCAATCCTGTCGCGTTTAAAATAGTATATCTATTTGATTCTTGTATATTGTGTATTGCCATATCAATAGCGTCTTTTTCTTCGCCATGATAATAAGGCATAACAAAGCCGCTTGCTTCTAGCGTTTCAGCTACTTCGGCAAGCGTAGTTATATCGTCAGTCTTTGTCTTTTCAATCATCTCACCTAACTGCGCGGTCGCGGCGAGAGTCTTATAAGTAGAAGCCAAATTCTTTAGTTCTGTGCTATCCTTTAAAGTAATAGCATTGTTCATATCCATCATGACTTTGAGCAATGTACGCAAAGATTCGCGTTGTAAAGGATTAACAATGTTATTGGCTTGAATTGAACGGACATAGAGGCTATCCAAGTTGACTAGTTCTTCAAAATCATATTGATTACCCCATACTAGTCGTTGACGTTCAGTATATGACTCTTTTAAAGGAGCAATACGCATCAATATCTCATTAAAGCGTCTTAAACGATCCCATTCAGCGTCTGCTTGAAGCCAAACATCATCGGTACTACCTATATATTTTGGTTTTTCGTCACTGCCATATTGCGCCGCCATATATTCTCTAAAAGTGTTTTCTTTTAAAGTCGCAGCCATTTTAATCCAAAGATTGGGGTCAAATGGTATATTATAAGTGCGGCAAAAACGGTTGGCATCTGTTAATTTATTATAATCTAATTGTTTTTTAATGCAATCAAAACAAACTGGTTGCGCCATGAAGTTGTTACTAATAGCAATCTCATGCATTCCGCCGCAAACAGGACATTTAGCAATTTTATACTTAAAACTCAAGGAACTACTCCTTTTACTCAATGTAAAATACAAGTTATCCCCGAATAAAACCAATCCAGTTAGTAGATATTTAGTACAAAAAATATTTTGTTCTTATTTTTGCACAACGAAGATAATTTATATATAATATATTATAGAACGAAGGATGAAAGTTCTTAACAAGCTCTGCCAGATTCTCACATCCATTCCTTCCTCCTTTGCAGGGAATCTGGCTCGTCAAAGAAAAATTATAGCCGTGCTTTTGATTCGAGCGCGGCTTTAATGTAAGATAGAAAGTAATTATGATTCCAAGTTTCACAGAGACGTACTTCTACTACTTCGTTTCGACGCTATTATGGGCACTAATCCTATTTTGCGCCGTTGGACCAATAGCAATAGGAGTAGCACTGGGCTGCATTACTAATAACTACAACTGGTTCTATTTTTGTCTCTCTTCATTTGTCACAGTCCCGCTCTGCAGAACTATTTTTGTCTTTAACAAAATTCAAGACAATAATAAAGTGGCCGAAGATGGCGAAGATAATAACGATCAGGAGTAGTTTTAATGGACAGATACGCTTTAGTAAGTAGTCAAGACGGAACTCCGGCACGTTTTTTCATATTCGATACGCAAGAGCCAAGTTTTTTGCAGCAAGGTGGCTCTATCGAACAAATAGATAGCGGCTTAGCTTGATTGAATATAAAAGACAACGATCGCATTAAACGATTGGGACTAATAGTGCGTTCTGCTAATAAGCCGCAACGCTTGATAGCTTCTCTTGGACTTTCGCAATTTTTCATACAATTTAATGACGATAGTAGTCTTTTTGCGGTGCAAACATTTAATAAAGAAAACGATCGTGCCAGTGTTGAATGAGCTGGTTCCGCGGTAGATATTGATTTAGATAAAGAAGTTATAAAAAGCATCTGGATTAAAGAACCATATACTTATTTCGACGGCAGCAATATTGATAGCATGGAGAAAATGACAAAGCTGATGCTATTCTCCTACAAGCCGCATTCTGATGGCGGTTCTGTCAATAATTGAAGTCATGCCGCAGATCCTTGGCAGTTAGCTTTTAGATAGATCCTGCGATTTTTTGCCGCACCCTCACCTACTCAAATCCCCCTTATGGAGGATTTTTTCTATCTAAATATGGCAAAACAAAAGGCAATCGGGTAAAATAAGACAAAGGAAGACTAGCAACTATGAATGGGACGATTGAGGTGGTAATAGCAGAAGAGAACGAATTCGGGCGGCAAAAGCTATATAACTTTTTAAATTTTAGACACTGGTATATAAGTAGCAAAAGAATTGACTCGACGACGGGTGCGACAAAATATGTACTGCGGCCAAATGATTGGGGAGAATCAAAACCGCAATGGGATCAAAATGCGGGACGTGTTCTTGCGCAAACAAGTGACAGAATAAGCGTGATAATGAAACCTGGAAGCGAAGAAGCCAATGTAGCCCTACTGAGATTTTTAGATAGGTACAACTATAAAGTAGAAAGCGTAGTGCCAGACACAACATATAATTCGTATGTAATTTATATATTAAGAAAAGAGTAGCAACTATGAAAGGCATTATAAAAGTGGCGGTTAAACCGCAAGATAAAAAGAAAAATGAAAAATTAGAAAATTTTTTACGCAAAAGACATTACTTTGTAAAATCGTGGTACAATGGTAAGAATAGAGAAATAATATATAAATTGCAATCAAACTATGATTTTACACCAGATGATTTATCTCGAATGGCAGGAGTGCGCGGAAACATAACCATTCCGATAATGAACGTAGCGCAAGAAGAGCTAATGAGATATAAATTACTGCGCGACAAAATGCAGGTTAAGAATCTTTACTTTACACGAGATAAAGAAACTGAAATTACTTTTTTTAACTATCAACTAGAAACCGCAGCAGAAACTAAAGAGTCAGAAGCGGCGCAAGAACTGCTAATAGAACTCGAACATTTATTCGATATAGGGGATAAGGAAAAGATTCAAATATATGAAAGGGTTCAGGGAGAATATTTGCGGCGAAACGACGCGTTGCTCGATTGGTCGAGTATGGAAGAATTAGAAAAAGAAGAAGCGATGCGCGAAACGATAACAACAATGAGTGTTGAACAATTAACAAAAGGATTCAAAAAAAATGAATAGTGAAGTTTATGATTACAAGGTGTTCTTCTTAGACCCTATTAATTCAAGTAATGCACAAGTAGAAAAATTAATGATAATGCTAGAAGATGGCTATGAAATTTACAATACTACAGTGGTTTATAGTACTATTACCTATATTTTAAGAAAGGCAAAGTAGTATGGAAATATTTTTATGAATTTTATGCGGCGTACTTATTAGCGGCATTATTTTTGCTATTTTCTTTGCTAACTACAAAAGGAAAAAGCCAAAAGTAGAAGTTAATGCGGATGAGGCGGCGGCAAAAACTGCGGAAGTTACAAGATTAACAGGGGAAATCGCGGCGGCGCAACTGCGTCTCGACGAAATTAACAAGAATATTAAAATCGCAACCGATAATATGATTGCGAGCCAAAATAATCTTAACGCGGTACACAATGCGCTAACTAGCAGTTTGCAGCAGAAAAACGATGCTTTGGAAGCAGAAAAGAAGGCGCGTGAAGAATTAGACAAATGCAGTAAGCAAGTTAAAATTTTAACAGAAAATAAGGCATCATTACTTACTGATATTGCAACAAAGAAAGCAGAGATGGCCGAACTCATTGAAAATCATCGGCAAATGGAAATGCGGGCCGCGCAGAAAGATTTGGAGCATGGCGAAGTGCTGCCGCTTGAAGAATGAGAAAAAGAAGAATTGCGGGAACTTGAAGGAATAGCTAAAAGACTTAGAAATCCGGCGCCATTGTATAAAGCACTGTATGAAATTTATTATGCGTCCGCATTAAAGAAATTGGTGGCGGACACTGGAGCAAGTGACAAGACTGGAATATATAGGTTGTGGGTGGTGATTGCGGCGCAAAACGATGGAACACAGGGAATAACGAGCAA